>Ga0157370_10007504_pt1 | contig 11850 bp, 4 predicted proteins | sample C35metaG_FD_113463 | JGI IMG/M metagenome (GOLD analysis project Ga0157370, IMG submission 113463) | Corn rhizosphere microbial communities from Kellogg Biological Station, Michigan, USA - C3-5 metaG | ecosystem: Host-associated > Plants > Roots > Rhizosphere > Soil | place: USA: Michigan... | reverse complement strand
GTGGTGCCACGAAGACGCGACCCCCCAACATTACGACGCCGGTTTCAGCCTGCAACGGGCACCGCCGGAGTATGGGCAATTGGTGAAGGCGTTGAAGCAGTACTTCAGTTTTCAGTCGTTGCCTGCGTCGGCCTGAATAATCTGCGGCGTCAGATCAGACAACACATTTTGAACGGACGAGCTATGCCGCGCTGATCGCGAGTTCCTTCTCCAGAGGCGCCTTACCGTTTGTCTGGACTGTCAGATATTACAGGTAGCTGTATCGCACAGAGCCCAGTACAAAAAGGCCTCTACACGCGTTTTGTCAGCATGATCAAGGAGAGAGAAGCATGAGTTACAGAGATCCTTCAACGCTCGGTGAACCTTCGATACCCGATCAACCAAGTGGATTCAGGATTTATAGCGGTGAGGTGCCTTTTTCGGGTACTAATCACTGGCAAACCGAAGGTGAGAGAAAACGCGCGTATGCCCGATGCGATTTGTATCCGGGTAGCAACGAGTTTGAAAGGCAAAATGCTAACTATCAGACAGCGTTTTCTTACTCGATACCGCAGCCGATACCGGGACCTGGCTACGCTAAAGTACGTTTCCGCCAGGAAATCAATGATAGTGACTTCTATGCTGAGTGGTATACGACAGGCTGGTTTTATGTACTGACACCTCCCGAGTGACTCTTACGCAGTGCGCTCCCTTTCCAATCCAGGTTAATGCAGCCGCCGTGGAGATATCGGCGTGATTTCATGCATTACGTTCATAAACAGGATCACCGTCATCACCGTTCGTCGGTACTGTAACTTCTGACAGATGGTCTTCCTTGCTCCAACCGGCGTACAAATCCCTACAGCAGAAAAAGACACGGGCAGGCCTTCCCTGTGTCGCTTGGGGAAATTCCACGGTCAGGAGAAAAACGATGAGCAAGGATATTTCCAACCCCGTTCTTGAGCAGCTTTTCAGATTGATTCCGGGTACTGCGGATCAATCGACAATGACTCGCTGCCAGGACTTTATCCAACAAGGCGGATCGGTTTTCGACCTGCTGGACATGGGGGTACGAGGTGTCGTGGAAACGCTCGATCTGCATTATTCAGATGCGAAGGCACTGCTGGAAAAAGCCACCAGCCTGGCGGTTTTCGTCGCCCGTGAATACCGTGAGCGACAATTGGTGATGCAAAGCCCGCCCAATCCATTGCACCGTACCGGGATCAGGGCATGGGGCAATACACCGACATTCGATCAGTTGTTCGACGCTGACTGGGAAAATTGCACGCCCTCGCAAAGCCCGGATGCCAATAATGGCCCGAACGCCTATCTGGTGAGGTTGTGCAAGCTGGCTCGTGATTTGGAAGGCCGTACGAACGGCAAGTCTATCAAGGTTAGAGAGCGTCGCCCGGACATTGAAAAGTTGCTCCTCGACCCGGTCAGTCTTTACCAGATCAAGCCAACGGTCGCTTTGGTTAACGAAGTGCTGGAAGAGATCATCACAACAGCTGCCACCCTTCAAGCTGACCACGTGGTGGACGATTTGATGCTGGAGACACGTTTTCCGTTCCGAAGCATGCCCTTCGAGTGGTATCACCAGCAATGGAGCCAGGTGCTCAAGCAAAACAGGGTTTTATTGGGTGCGGTAGTGCGTGCGATCGATCCTACCGCCCCCTACTTCAAGCAAACGGGCGCGCATGGTTCTTTCTCCGACGTCGCATTGCGGCAGTCCTGCCGATTAGGGCCGTTGGCACAATCGCTACTGACTGAAAACTTTCTTTATGCAGCGTCTTCTTCTGAACATAACCGAGGATTGGCCGAGGCTCATGCTCAACAGCAGGGCGTTCAGGCCCAAACTCCGGAGCAGTTCATACAAGACAATTTCGGTACAACCGCCGAAAAACTAACGGACTCGGTGCATTTTTGTGCTCAAACATCTATTGATGCACAGGCTTTGACCCTGTTGCTTTCAATCGAAGATCACGCGACTACGGTTTCAAAAAATCAGACAGTCGTGACTGGGGATGTCGGTCCGGAGCAATTCGGTTCAGTGTTCATCAACGATGGCCAATTCCCCGCCCTGGGCCTGACTGCTGCGAAACAGGGTTCTACCCGTCAGTTGACCGAAACCAGCACTCACAGATTTGAACGAATCAATCGCATGTTACGGTTGGCCCGCTGGTTGGACCTGCCCCACGATCAGTGTGATCGTTTGGTGGTTGCCGCCAACAGGGCCGAGCAACGTCTGGAGTTGCATGACACCCCAGATCTGGTCAACACAAACTTGCACATCACTAACAATACGTTGCGGGCAATAGGGCTGTTTCAGGAGTTCCGGGAACTATTTGGTTGTTCAGCCGAAGACTTTGCAGCCTTGATTGATGAGATTTCCATCTACGGTCAAGGCGAACGCAGTTCCCAGTTTGACCGGATTTTCAATGACAAAGCCATGTTCGATACACCGCTTAAACTCGACAATGGCAGCTTTTCAATCGACGCCCAGACCCGCGCCGACCGACGTACTCTTGATCAGATCTGCAGTGCTCTGGGGCTTAACCAGGAGGCATGGCGTTACCTGTCGCGTTTTGTCGCAAAGAGCCACAACCTGACTACCGAATTGCAACGTAGCCTGCCTGTCCTGTCGTCGTTCTATCGTTTTGTGAAACTGTCTTCGTTGCTTCAGATCACTCCAATCGAGTTAGGCGCGTTGCTGGAAACCATCAGTACGCGTGGGGTGGGTGGAATACTGCAAAAAATCACGGGGGAATCACGTATTTCGGTCAGCGGGGCCATCGGCGATGGCGACGTGTTGAGCGTGATGCAGGCGGTCGCGGACTGTGTTTTGTGGTGTCGGGAAAATGATCTAAGTGTGCTCTGGCTTGTGCAGCATGTAGCGCCAGTGATCGAACCGCCATTGGCCACCGCAGCCGATATAAATTTACTGGAAACACTGCATAAACGATTACAGCCTGTGTTGTTCACCGAAGCCAAACTAATGGAGGCGGGTGTCCCGCCAAGCCGAAACGTCGACTATGAGGGCTGGTTGCATCTGCTTGAGGAAGTAGTCGACCGCGATGGCCTTGTGTTGGCGTTGGTCGACAATGACGATGAGGCTTACGCGCGGCTCGCCCGCGCAGAAATCGAAGCTGCGGTCGGGGAGGAAAATCTGGCGCCCAATGAATCCGAACGTGTGGTGTCGGTCATTCTGGCGTTGCTGTTGCAAATCAAGGCATCCCAAAGCGCCGTGGTGCAGGAAAGTCTTTCAGTCTATCTGGACCTGTCTCAGGACTTGACGCTGCCATTGCTCAAATGGGTGAACCAGGGCGGTGTTTCTCTGCTGCTCACGGAAACCTCGCGGGCCTTGAATGCGGTGACTTCGGGTAGCGATAGGGTAAGGGTTGGCGACGAAGTGCTGATTTTACTTGCGCACCTGGTACGACGTGCGGCAGTCGTGCAAAAACTGGGGCTCAGTTCCGCCATGCTGGTGACGCTGACGAAGGGGCGGAACTGGCAATGGTTTGGCTTGCGACAAGCCGAAGACCTGACGTTGCATACGATGTACAACCTGACGTTGTATCAGCGGGCGGTCATGCATACCGGGCAACCGGCAGAAAAGCTGCTGGATTATTTGCAATTGGTCAACAGTTTGCCTGCTTACCTGACGCCCGAGGATACGCGTCTGATTCGCGACTCCGCGGCAACCCAACTGGCGCAAGTGGTGAAATGGGGCGTAAGGGAGGTACTGGAATGCATTCTGTACATCAATCCTGTGCAACCCGTTGTCCGGGACTTGACCACGCTGGATACGTTGCTCCGTATCCGGGGGCTGGCGTTACGCAGTGGACTGGATGCAAAGGCCATCATCGAACTGGGCAAACTCACACCGGACAGTGATAAGCACGCTTGCCGCAGTGCCGCCGAGCACTTGCTGGAATCCTTGTCCGAATCGTCCGTACCGGGCGACAACCGGTCGTTTGGCGAGCTGGGGCAGAGCAGTACCGCCGAAATAAACTGTATTGGCACACCGCTGATTGCCAATGTGCCTAATCAAATCGCAATGATCGAGCTGAAAGTACGCGACCTCACCGATAAGCCTTACGTCAACATCACGGTGAACTGGAGTTGTGATCGCCCGGGGCTGCTCGATGAGGTTTCCTACACGGATCAGGATGGGCGTGCAGTTGCGCGCTTCAAGGCGGGCAGTTGGATGGGCACAGCTCATGTCAAAGCGGTTTATGGCTTGCAACAGGTGGCTGTGGCTGAAGTAGCGATCGATTGCGATGAGGACACACTTGGGTGGGCAGCCACTCTGCGGGTTCTGGACCGCGAGTATTTGGCCGGTGGTATTGATTTCATACCTGTCGAAGTACAGCTAGTGGATCAGAGTACGCCACCTAACCCTGGTGTCGGCCGCACTGTGGAGTTCGCCGGTCGTGGTATAAGCGCCGAAAACCTGTTGGCGGTGACTGATGAGCAAGGGTTTGCCAGAACCAACCTCAGAAGTATGGAACCTGTCGAGAGAGCGAGCTTGCTGGTGCGCTACAGCACCATAGATCCGATGGTGATCGGTGGCATCAAGTTTGTCGATCAGCCTTACATCCGATTGATGGAGCCCGCCAGCATGGCCGTTGCGGGTGAGTCTTTGCAACTTCGCTGCCATGTTATCCGTCTGGACAAACAACCTGCTTCAAACGTAGAAGTTACGTTAAAGCACGGTGACCTTGTTTTGGATCCGGTTCTTACCGACGAAGACGGTGTTGCGCTGTTTACCCTGGAAAGTGTTGAACCTGGCTTGCAAACATTTACGGGCGCAGTCGCCGGCAGAGAGCAATCACTGACACTGCGCGTGGCCAGCGGCGCGGTGATACATGGCCAGGCTTCGGACTATCTGTACCCGGTAGCCGGCTCTGGTTCACCTACGTTGTTGTGGGTGGAAGTCAGGGAGGAGGCCAATAACCAGGCCCGCCCGGTTCCCAATTGTTCGATTTCGTGGATTGTCACCCCCCCTGATGACGCTATGTTTGGGACTGATCGCATAATCCTGACAGATGAACAGGGGCGTTCCACTTTTCCATTTGAGGCAAACACTGCCGGTAGTTACAAGGTCACCGCGCATCGTACGGAAAATCCGGACGAAAAAGTCGACTTCTCACTGGAGGTGGTGCCAGCCAGGGAGTGGAGTTTTGCGTGGTTCGAACTTGTGGAAGACGAAGAGCCGATCCAAAAAGAGGGGCCGCTGCGGTTTATCCGGGGGCATGAGTACCGACTTGATATCCATGTGCCGCAAGACGTCGACCTCGCAGGCGCCCGTGGAATGCTGAGCTGGACCGGCGATTTCTCTGCGAAGGGGCTGGGTATGAACTTCAGCCCGCTGACGGGTGCTTATGTGTTGATTGAATCCGGCGACGAAAAACTCAGTTGGAAGATCAAGTGCAACGATGTTCGAAATGGCAGTTTCGACTTGACGTTCTTCTGCAATCGCCTCGACCAGCGACTGGTATTGCCAGGACGCCTGGATGCTCCGCCCCCTGTGATGAGTTACCCAGAGGACAGCGATGAGGTTGAAGTGCAGCCCTTGCTGCACGGTATCGGCAGTGCTCTGGCAGAAATTTATGTGTTTGAAGGTCAGGATTCCGTCGAGCCGCTGGCTCGAACCAGTGTGAATGCGCAAGGTGCGTGGTCGGTAAGGTTGCCGGCACCGCTGGCGTCGGGCCCTCATGTGCTGTCGGTAAAGCAGCGCCATTTCGATACGACAGAGGCCTGGGCGTCTGACGCCAAAATAGTGGTGACGGATTTTATCGCCAGGGCACAAATCACCAGTCCGTTGTTGGACGCGAAGGTCGGCCCATCGTCCTGGGTTGAGGGCTTGGGCTTGCCGGGGGCGGATATACGAGTGGTTGATTTCGATTCCGCTGATAAAAAGGTGCTTGCCCGCGGGGTCGTCGCAAAAGACGGTACTTTCAGAATTCAGTTTTCCCCGCCGCTTGCTACAGGCAACACATTGAAGTTTGACGCGGCTTTTTATGTGGGGGATGTAACGAAGTCCGAATGGTTGGCGACACCGCACACGGTAGTAGTCGTTGATCGAGGTTGATTCACAGTTCTGCAATCACAATCAATTTAAACGAGCAGTATTCATCTAGTAGCATTCTCGGGAATGCTTCGGCCGAATCTTCGCCTGCCCCGTAAACGGTTGTGCGGAATGGGAGCGTAAAATGGAAAAGTCCGTTGCAGGAGTTCTTGACGAGTGCCGTTGTGCGGCCCTGGCCGATTATTTTCTGGGTGTGGTTGCGCCTGCAAAAGATGACGGCGCAGCAGACAATGAGAAATTGAATCTGGTCTCGCTGAACGACTTGTATCACTACTTGTTAATGGATACACAGATCAGCTCATTGGTCGAATCTACAAGAGTTGCCGAAAAAATTGCTGCAATGCAGGCGCTGATAGGGGCTATTTACAGTGGTCTGGAGCCAGGCTATGACACGGATTTCTCCAAATTGGAGTTGGAGGCATGGCATAAACGTTATTGCAATATCAGCGACTGGGCAGGATATGTAGCGTTGGAGTATTACCCGGAAAATTATATAAGTCCGCCATTGCGTCTTAATAAATCCGAGTCGTTTAAAGAGCTGGAAAGCAACCTTGCTCAAGCCACCCTGGGCGACGCGGCCGTACAAGCGGCACTTTATGAACACCTCAGAAAATTCGAAGAAATTTGCGATCTCGACCTGATCTCTGGCTACATCGATGCGACTGAAGGCGACAGCAAGCAGTTTAAAGAAGCGGATTATTATTTTGTTGGCCGGCAACGGGTTCAGCCCTTTGGCTTTTTCTGGCGTAAGGCCACTGTTGAGTTGGTACAGGACAGTCCGTTTCTGAACCCGGCCTCCTGGAGCGAGTGGAAATCCATTGATATACCGGCAGTCTCATCCGTACTGGCCATCCGGCCGGTGTTTTTTGCCGGTCGTTTAATGGTGGTGCTGGTCGAAGGTTTTCAGGACCCTGAATTGCGTTACGAAAATGGCACGGTCGCCCCGGGCCTGTGGCACCTGGAAATGAAACTTGCCCAACTGGCCGTCAATGGTCGCTGGTCATTGCCAATCAGCTTGGGGAAAAAGGATTTTTCAGAAGTGCCGAAGGATTCTCCACGATTGTTGGCGGTGACCTACGGCGGGACTCGCGAACATGTAGATGACTTGTTGGCAGTTTGCTTCACGACGACTGATATTGCGCCTGACACATTAATCGAAGGGGCTGCCCTGGATGGAGAGCAAGGCTGGATGTTTGCCGCTCTCAATCCGTTGTTTGAGCCGCAAGAACCGAACAGAGCGACTCTCAAGGTGTTGATCAATGGGCGTTTTGCCGACCCGATGGGGTTGCAGCATAAATTGCTGCTGAGCGAGCGTGCCGTCATTGACCAGACCCTTGTACCCGCATCGAGCACCGTGATCGTTGACTCAACGAGAGACGGCTTATTAAGTAAATATCTGTCAACGAATATCAACTTCAGTAGCCGGACAACTACCGTCAACGGAGTGTCGGCAACATCCAACATCATGCAGGTTCAGGGCGTATGCGATGTCGATCGCCCTGAATATGATCTGGAAACACTGGTGTTTTTTACTCAAACATATATCTCGTCGCGACAGACATATTTTGAATTATCAAAAGTCGGAGCCAAAGGCATAAAGTTGAGTTGTCATCATCAGGGTTCGGCAGGTTTTGATTTTTCCTTGCGCCTGGAGAATGAAGATGTTGGCGAGCCAGATATATTGGCGTCTATCTCCACTGCCGATTTCACGTCGTCAGGCTTTGGTGTGCAAGTTATAAAAAATATTACGCTGACTCATAGGCAGTTGGAAAAGTTGTGGTCACTTTCACCCAATAGTATACGGGGAGGGGCTGGGTTCTATGTGGCTCACGGGGCGGCCAGTGACCGGGAAGAGTATTTCAGTAACGCTATAAACAGGTTGTCCGTGCACAAGAAGCCGGAAAAAGTGCAGCTGGAGCTAAAAATTATTGATGAGACCTCCGGAGAGCCAGTCGTCTGGACGGGGACCAAAGACCTGACCGGATGGGTCCAGACACCTTGGATCGAGTACCGCTGGACAGACAATACTGTCGGCAAGAAGCTGAAAATCGTATGGGGGGAGAGTGCCGCTGGAGAATACGGTCGTAATTTATATGTCGTTACGATCAAGCAACTCGCTAATGTCAGCGATGCTCCGTTAATCAGCAAGCAGGAGAGCGGTGCGCAGTTTCTCGATCTGCGACCATTGAATCTCACGACCTTGAGCTGGGTGCGGCTCAATTCTATTTTTGGTCCGGAACTGGTCGCGAAAGCGGCTATTTCCATAGACGCAGTGCTTTCCAGGGAGACCCAGTTCACCCATGAGCCGCAGCCATGGGAAGCGCCGAATACGAAGCCGGATCCAGAGACCTTACCCATCGATTTCAACAGTGCTCATGGCATGTTCTACTGGGAGCTGTTCTTTCACCTGCCCTTTATGATCGCCCATCGTTTGTGCGAAGAGCGCAGGTATCTGGAGTCGCAGAACTGGTATCACTACATCTTCAATCCACAGCTTCGGGAAAATCGTGCTGGTGCACTGGCAGAGTCTGATCGTTATTGGCTCTGTCGTCCGCTACTGGAGCCAGGAGATATCGGTTATGTGGCCAAAGATCTGGTGGATCCGGATGCCATCGCATTCGCCAACCGAATTCATTATCGTAAAACCATTTTCATCGCCTATGTGCGCTGCATCATTGCCCATGCCGATTCACTCTACCGGCGTTTGACCCGCGACAGTCTGGTTGCCGCCAAGCTGCAATATGTACGTGCGTTGTCTCTGATGGGAAATGCCCCCAGCGCAAAAGCCATGAGCCATTGGGTGCCCAAGTCGGTGGCAAAAATACTCAGCCCTAAAACTCGCGGTTCGTTGGCAAGCTTCTCCAGGACCCTGGATGTTCACGTGGCGAGCCTGCCGGCCAGGGTCAACGGGGAGCCAGACTTTACGATGATAAAGCTCGACGTTTTCCGGCCCGTTGCGAATGACCATGTGCTGGGTATCTGGAAGTACATCGACAACTGTCTCGACAACATGCGCAACAACTTGTCCATTGATGGCAAGCCAATGTCGCTGCCTCTTTATGCGCCGCCGACCAACCCGGTGGACCTTCTGCGGGCGCAGGCGGGAGGGTCGTCCGGTGCGTCACGCAGTGCCGGTGGTTGGCTGAACATTCCGCATTATCGGTTTCGTGTCATGTTGTCGGCCGCTCAAAGCGCGGTGCAGACACTGATCGCCTTTGGACGGGAGGTTCGGCAGTGCATGGAGCAGCGGGACCGAGGTACGCTGGAAGAATTGCAGCAAAAGCATCTGATTGAGCTGGGAAGTTACTCCAAGGCTGTCCAGCAGGAGGCACTGCTTCAGCAGGAGGTTTCGTTGAAGGCGCTGCAGGAGAGCAAGAAGGTGGTTGATGGGCGTATCGACCACTTCGTCAAGTTGCTCGATCAGGATCTTGCGCCGTGGGAGTCTGCAGCACTTGAGGGCCACACGAATGCCAGAATGGGCATGGCTGCAGCGAATCCAGCTTTTGTGTCCGGAGCAGCTGCCAATACTGTACCGAATATGGTTATCGGAGGAACGGCAAACGGAGTGGGCGGTATTAATTTTGGCTCACCGATCCAGGCTGTGGGGACCACTATTCAGGGCGTCTCGGAAGGGGACCTGATCCTGTCCGATAAGTTATCGACCAGCTCACATTACCGCCGCAGATCCGAAGAGTGGCGATTGGCGCTCAACCAGGCTGAAGCCGAGATGCAGGTCCTGGATGAACAGGAGAAGGCTCAGCGACATGCGTTGAATGCTGCTCGGTCCAGCCTGGAACAAGCCGAAAAAGCCAATGCCCACGCCCAGGAAATCTTTTCGTTCTATAAAACCCGCTCCACCAATGTCGAACTCTACCGCTGGTTGTTGAGCCAGATGTCCGTGTTGTACTTCCAGGCGTATGACGCTGTCGCGGGCTTATGCCTGAGCGCCGAAACCAGTTGGCAGTATGAGATGGGCCAATTCGATACGCGCATCATTCGCCCCAACGTGTGGATGGATAACTTTCATGGCTTGAGCGCTGGTGAGTCGATGTCGTTTGACTTGATGAACCTCGAGAAAGAATTCCTCAATCGTAACGAGCGGCGACTGGAATTGACCAAAACGATATCTCTGCGACAGCTGTTCGAGGCAGGGACGTTTGTAAGCAAAGCGTGCTGGAAAGATGTGCTGGTGGAGCTCAATAACACAGGAAAACTGGACTTTGAGTTTTCCCAGCAATTGTTTGACCATGACTACCCGGGGCATTACTGCCGTCAGATCGTCAGTGTCGGGGTGTCTTTGCCAGCGGTACTCGGCCCTTATCAGGATGTCTGCGCGACGCTCACGCAAACGGCCAGTACTACGGCGCTCGATCCCAACGTTGACTCACTCGATTATCTTTACGGTGACAAAAAGGAAGTACCGCCACCTCACATTCTGTTGAACCTGCGCAGTCATCAGCAAGTGGGTGTCAGCAATGGTATGGATGACGCTGGTTTGCACCAGTTGATGTTTGGGGATGAGCGTTATCTTCCCTTTGAAGGTACCGGCGCACTTTCCCGCTGGCAATTGTACTTCCCATTGCATGGGTCGTCACGACAACATTCGCTGATCAATAGCCTGACGGACATCATTATCCATGTTCGGTATCTGGCGAAGGCAGGTGGAGCGGCTTACACCGACGCTGTTCTGGATCGGCTGTCACCTGAGTCGGCTATTTGAAGGCAGCGGACATCAGGCCCAGCCTCAGGTGTGAGGCAATATCCGAAACAGCATACCCACGGTAAGGAGAGCGTCATGAGTGAAGGTAAAATTCGTGGTCGTAACCTGGTCAAAAGTGGCAGATTTCCAGATGATTGGGAGTCGGACTGGAAGCGTCGAGGCAGTCAAGGCGGGAAGTTAAGGCAGACAGATCCTAAGTATGGCCATTATTTGTTGTTGAATGGGCAGGCGGTTTACGTGCAGTCAATTGCAATACCTTCCTTTAGCACGCTCCAATTCGATAAAGTGGAATATCGAGTGGGTTTTCAGTATGAAAACTGGGGAGACGGGAAGTTGGCCAAGGTCGTTTTGAAGCCCAGTAATGGCGAGGAAGACCCAATTCCCTTGAGCCTAGGGGAAAATGCCGGAACATTGGCAGAGTGGCGCCCTTATCTGGAACATACAACCAACGTGCTCCAAACCGATACGGTTATAGACCTTGAGATTCACGGCTCTGATAAAACGGGCTCAAGCGGTTTACGAACTACTGATTTTGATATCCAGATCCACTTGCTTCCTTTAAAGCTGAAGAGCCTGAAGCTGGATGGAAGGGACTATTCCTCCGCCCGATCAAAAGCCGACGTTAACGCGGTTTTTAGTTGAGTCCCGCTATGGCACACCGCCGCGCTTCCAGTCCATGTAGTTCGTAATCAAGTCGGAACCCAATTGACTTGGGCGCGCCTCTACCACCGGCACTCCATGAGCATTCAACCGCTCATGGAGTTCAGTCCGTGCATTCAAGTAGTCCACTGCCCCGCAATAAGTCAGTGCTTCAGGGAAGGTCTGCACCGGTTCCTGACGCAGGTGATCGAGCACGTCTTCACGCAGACTCGCTACGAGCACCCGATGGTGCCTCTTCAGCCGACTCACGGCCGTCAGCAGTTCTTCATCGTCGTCATCGCGCAGGTTGGTCACCAGCACCACCAGCGCCCGGCGTTTTTGCCGTGCCAGCAGTTGCGTAGCAGCGGCTTGGTAGTCGGCGCTGCGTTGGCTGCTGTTCAAGTCATAGACGCTATTGAGC
>Ga0157370_10007503_pt1 | contig 11850 bp, 9 predicted proteins | sample C35metaG_FD_113463 | JGI IMG/M metagenome (GOLD analysis project Ga0157370, IMG submission 113463) | Corn rhizosphere microbial communities from Kellogg Biological Station, Michigan, USA - C3-5 metaG | ecosystem: Host-associated > Plants > Roots > Rhizosphere > Soil | place: USA: Michigan... | reverse complement strand
TTGGTGTTTTAATGAACTTCTATTTGTTTTATTATGTATTAAAATTGACGAATGATCAGGCAAATTGAAATACAATTAAATTATTCCTTTTTATACAAATGGGAAAAAAGAAGACAGCTGTTTTGATGCATCTGAAACAAGCATTTTCGGCTTATTTAAGAAAAAACCATTCTAAAATACTTTACAACAGCCAGGAGCAAAAGCAACCAGCTTTAAATGAAATGTATGCTGAATATTTTATTCATTGGCTGAAAGAGGAAACAGTATCAAATAAAATTTTTAAGGCAACATAAATAACCGTAATTACTGTTTTTCGCATTAATCAAGAACACAGTTCCTCATTCAGCTTGATTCTTTTCAAGAAATTCCTTACTTCTATATTTTCCAAAAGGCAACTTTGTAAGAAATATAAAATTTCCATTCTCTTTTTTCGTCATATAGGTATCTATCCCAAAAACTAAATCTTTGGTACTAAGTCGTTTAAAAGTGCCGAACAATCTATCCCAGATGCTTAACACATCACCATAATTGCAATCAGTATAAGGTTGTTTGAAATGATGATGCACCTGGTGAAGATTTGGGGTAGTCAAAAAAAGTCCCATAATGCGATCCAGCTTTTCCGGAAGGCGGCAATTCATATGTGTAAAGATGGTAGAAAAAGATTGAATAATTTGACGAAGCAATAAAGCCCAAAAAGCCGTCCCACTCATTAAAACCCACAGCAAGGTAAAACTCAGCCGGATAAAATTTTCTCCCGGATGCTCTCTTAAAGTAGTTGAAACATCAACCACCGTATCGCTGTGATGTACTATATGAAACATCCACAATCTTTTTATCCGGTGCATCAGCCTGTGATAAGCATATTCCCCTAAATCAAGAAAAATAAAAGTTACCAAAAATAAAGTTATTGGACTTTTTCCCAGTGGAAGATAATACAAAAAACCAAAGTGATGCTGTGCTGTCCATTCTATTGTTTTTACAAAAGCCAAACCTATGATTATTTGACCCGGGATGTTTGTTAAAATAAAAGGCGCATTCACAAAAGCGTGTTTCCACTTTTTATAATTATAAATAATACCCGCAATGTTTTCAATGTTCCAGGTAATAAAAAACACGGATATAAATAATAATAGTTGTATTTGAGGGCCAAAGGAAGTAAAGAAATTTTCATAGTGATGACTCATCAGTAATAAAATTATTTATGAGAAGGATTGGATTTCAAACATAAAAATTATCCTAAGTTGCGTACAGATTCTGAAGAAATTATGATTTAATAATTTCAGACTTTAATATTTCTATTAACTCTAAAATCTTTTAACAGCTGACAGAACCTTTTTTCGTAAAATTGATAATTATTTAAACCTTCGTTTTGTTTTCATAGTTATTTTTAAACAAGATTTCAAAAGTAATATTTCAACAACAATTAAAATTAAATTTTATTGGGTGTAAATTCCAAAAAGTCACTGAGGATAAATAGTAAAAAGATAAGAGAGTGATATAAATTGCATTGTTTAAAAATTAAAAATCTCAGCAGAAATGTAATTACTAAATTTTTTAATGGGAACAGCTGCCTGATAATTCGCTTCTATTTTGAATTTATTTGTCAGGGTTTTTATAAGTTTCCAATATGAATAAACAACAATCCTAAAAATTCAGCAGAAAATGAGTTTTAAATACAGTCCAAAAATATCTATAGTAATTCCGGTTTATAATGAAGAGGGAAATGTGAGTGCAATTGTAGATAAACTGGATTACGTTTTTCAGTCAATGCGTGATATTGATTATGAAATTATTTTTGTAGATGATGGAAGTACAGACGAAACACTTCCTGTTTTGATTAGCTTGTGTAACACAAAAACCAATATTTTTTACATTAGTTTTTCAAGAAATTTTGGGAAAGATAATGCGCTTATTGCCGGTTTCAAATGTGCATCAGGAGATGCTGTAATAACCATTGATGCTGATCTTCAGCATCCGCCAAATTTGATTCCTGAATTCATTAACTGGTGGCACCAGGGATTTGATATTGTTTATGCGTATAGAAAAGACAAAAATATTCATGCCGGTTTTTTTACCAGAGTTCGCTCAAAATTATTCTACAAAGCCATCTGTGCATTTTCTGATGTAAAAATGGAAAATGGCATTTCTGATTACAAGTTGATTGATAAAAAAGTAATTGATGTCATCAACAAACTTCCTGAAGACAAACCCTTTTTAAGGGGACTTCTAAAATGGGTTGGTTTTAGGCAAAAAGCCGTGGAATATGAGCCTTGCGAAAGGCATTCAGGCGCTACAAAATACAGTCTTATCAGCTTAATAAACCTTGCAACCCAGGGATTGACATCTTTTAGCACCAAACCACTTACGTTTGCTATTTATTTAGGATTTTTCTATTCTGCTACTTCGTTGTTATACATTCCTTATGTTTTGATAAGTTTATACTATCATCTGCAAAGACCTGGCTGGGCTTCTGTAATAGTTACCATTGCCTTTTTTGGTGGCCTTCAATTAATGATTATGGGAATCATCGGATTGTACCTGGGAAAAACCTTTATCCAAAGCAAACACCGGCCACGCTATATCGTTCAGTCTTCTAATTTTGAGCTCAGTAAAGAATTGTCTTTGCATAAATAATAATGGATGATATAAGCTCTTATGAAATGTTCTCTAAATTAAAATTCCGAACCAGTAACTGATATGCTAACACAATCCATATTAAAAAACAAGGCAAAGCTTTAAGGGAATACGGGCGTACAAAGTGTAATTTTATAAATGCCGGGAAAAAGTCTGTAGAAGACAAACTGGTAAGCAAGAGTGTAAAAATCAGCAAAAATAAAATCAGCCATTGAGTTTTATTTTGCAAAATATACCAAATACCAACTCCTGCAACGGCAATAATATAAGTGGGACTTTCAGAAGACGAACTAAATAGAACCACGCCAATTAAAGCAAATGCAAGATAGCTAAGTCTGAATCTTTTGTTTTTAAACTGACTCACACGGAAAAAAGGCAGTGTATAAATTATAGCGCCTGCTACTATTACAATCAAATTTAAATACTCCGTTTTGAATATGTGACGAAACATACCCATTATCGAAATATTCTGATATTCTGAATAAGTATTCACGATATCTTTTGCAACCAAAGTATGATACCAATCTATGTAAGATTGAACTATAAATGACGGGGATGATATCAACATCGGCAAGCAAAACAAAACAATCAACCAAAGAAAGAAAGAAAAAATAAATTTTAATTTTTGCTTGCTAAAAAAGAAAAAAGCAACTCCGACTATGCCGTATAATTTTATTAAAACTCCAACAGCAATAAACAAAGTTGCCGAAATTTCTTTTTGTCTTTCAACATAGATAAATGAGAAAATAATAAGTGCGGCGATAATACAATTGATTTGCATGTTCTGTACTGAAGTCATCATCTCCACACCGGAAACAAACAAAATAATATTTTGATCTTTATGACTGACGGGCAATTTCCTGATTGCTAAAAATAAAAAAGCAGCATTGAAAACTCCCCAAAAGAAGGCTCCGGTATTAATAGGAAAAACGGCAAAAGGAGCAATAATATAACTGAAAAGTGGTCCATATAAATATGAACCTAAGTTCTTTGAGGGATCTACAAAATATAAATTGGTTTGATGAATTGTATTCCAAAAAGCATTTTCAAATATGAGGTAATTGCCGATCTTATCCTGGCCAAGCCTTATTTTTAATACAACACCCGTTGCGGCAAGCAAAAACCAAAAAACCGCAGCAAATGAGATATTTCTATTGAAGATTTTAAAACCCTTGATAAGCAGATTCATTAACTTTTTGATTGTGACAAAAATAAAAATAAAACTTTAAAATGATGGGATTCAAATTCTGCTATAATGCACAAGGTAATAAAGCAGCGGATTATTCAACTTTAAAAAAACGTGATCCTTTTTAATATCAAAAATTGATTTTGTATTCGTAAAGCTTTTCGACTAAAAGTTTCATTTAGATTTGCATTGAACTGCTATAATTTATACCATATTTATAAAAATATCATGCCGGCTATTTTACTCACTTTTGATGTTGAAGAATTTGATCTTCCCCTTGAATATGGCATTCCTATACCCCCCGAAGAACAAATGACCGTTGGGAAAAAAGGCCTTGACATGATAGCAAAGATTTTACAGGATGATGCAGTCAATTGTACCCTCTTTACAACAGCGAATTTTGCTTTAAAATTTCCTTCTGATATAACAAATCTTTCTAAAAAACATGAAATAGCCTCTCATACTTTTTTTCATTCTTCATATAAACCTGAAGACCTTAAAAACTCACGCGAAGTTTTAGAAAGGATTATTTCTTCAAAAGTTTATGGACTGCGAATGCCACGAATGAGAAAAATAAATACAGATAGTATAAAGCTTGGGGGTTATACTTATGATTCATCTATAAATCCAACATGGATCCCAGGGCGATATAATAATTTGAATATGCCCCGTACCTTTTATTTTGAAAGCGGAATTGTAAAAGTTCCTGTTTCTGTTTCTGCAAATTTCCGTATTCCATTGTTCTGGCTGGCTTTCAAAAATTTTCCCTACGCTTATTTTAAAAAGATTGCATTACAAACTCTGCAAAAGGATGGTTATTTATCATTATATTTTCATCCATGGGAATTTGTTGATTTAACCAATTATAATCTGCCGTCAATAATTAAAAAAAAATCAGGAATAGAATTATTAGAAAAGCTGATGAGATTAATTGGGGATTTAAAAAATGAAGGAGAATTTTCTACAATAAATAATTTTTTAAAAAGCCGTGCTGCTTTCAGGACTTCCCTTTTTTAATTTATTCAAAAAGTATTTCCATGAAATTTGTCTATTTGCGCCATCACTTTTGACCAACCCATCTTGGTATATTGAAATGCGGCGAAATGCCTTTTCACATTATTTCTATAATGGAATAATTCATGCCTGATTTGTTCGAAATGATTTGTATGAAAATACCTGCACAATTTTGGAATTGTCAATTCTAATTTTTCTTCTACATCCTGCATGATCCTTTCATATTCTTCACGTTGTGTAATATAGACCATCAGTGGTTTATAGCGAATCCACCCGATTGCTGCATTGGAAAATCTTTTTATAATCGCCGGTGAGCTTGCATCAACAGGATCTAAAACATTGGGAAGAATCCCGTTTAAAATATTCTTATAATTTAAAAATCCATCATGGAAGGTATAACAAGGCACTTTCAAAACTTTCATGTCTGTAAGGGAAGTGCTCATAAAAGTATCTTCGCCGCGTGCTCCAGGCGGATTGTAGAATGGCGGCAGGTTTTTGATGTTGTGTAAATTGAAACAAAGATTAGCTCCCGAAATAAACTTCATACCATTAATTTCTTTTACTTCCTCAACAATAGATTTGTTGATTATATCCGGATTTGCATAAGTAACGCCTTTGTTGTCAATAATTGTTTTTTTCACCACATCCCACGATACAATTTCATTGCTGATTGCTTCAATAAATAATTTAAAATCTTCTTCTGTCAATATATCATTGAATGGGATGTAGGGAATCGGTGAAATATAGCCGCAGTGATGGCCATGTGTAATATCGGCGCCGGCATTATATTTTAAATGTGTGGCCAAAACACTCTGACCCATCCAGATAAGATTATTATAATCATTTTTCATGGTCGCCACCGGATATTCATCATCGTCTAAAAACATGAGCCTGTCCATCTTGTTTTTCTTAGCAAAATAAACAACGGCATTTCTTTTTTTTGCATAGCCCTCACCAAAAAGAAGTTCCGATTCCCCGCGGTTTATTATACCACTTCCCTCTAAAATTTTACATTCTTCTTCTATCGATGATTTTCCATAATACCTTATAGAATGAACCATTTCCGCCAGTTCCGGATCGATGTTTTTATAATCGCTTAATTCTGTTTTGTGATATTTTAAATCATAAGCCACCAGCAAATGCAGCCGTATATCCTTGTTCAAAAATAAACCATGTTCCACCCAATTATTGATATATGAAGTAAGTACATTCTTAAAATGTTTTCTGCCGGTAACAAAACCTATTGCGATATCTAATGCCATAAATAAAATTAAAATGAAAACTGTCTAATGTAATAAAAATACTTCAGAAGATCCTGAACCGATTATTTTCAGTAATGAGACATGAGTGATTTCCGGCATAATGTCAAGATTTATGGTAAACAGGAATTGGCACAAATTCGTATTTAAAACCAAAACGCCCCGAAAAAATCGGGGCGCCTGGTTTTATCAAAGAATGAAATGAATTAGAAGGAATAACGTAAACCTATCTGCATGTACCATAAATTAGCTGTACTGTTATCCACCTGGAATGGAGTAGTTACCAATTGTTTGTTGTATTCGCTCCACGTGAAAGTCGGAGCCTGATTCACAACAGATTTCATTGCCAAAGGATTTGTAATTGTGGTAGTCTGAGAGTATCCAAAGTTTTTGGTATTGTTACTGATAAGATTCCCCAAATTGAAAATATCCATACTAAATTGGAGGTCATGTTTTGTACCTCCCGAAGTTTTTACAAAAAAGTCCTGAAGGAAACGGAAGTCTATTTGATGAAACCAGGGAGCCCTTTGTCCATAACGGCCTGCATATTGCCCGGTATGGCTGCTTAAGTAATTGCTATTAGAAATATATTGGTCATAAGCTTGTTGCTGTTGTTGAATGGTATAATTTCTTGTTGCAATTACATTTCCTTTTGTGTCTTTATCCGTTACAGTAAAATTTACAAATGGAACATCACTGCCTTTCGGATATATATACATCAATTCGGAATTTCCATCTCTCACGACTGAGCCGCTGGTTACATAATTTATTAGATACCTGTTGCTGCCTGTATAAACAAGGGAAAAAGTAGATGCAAAATGTTTAGCATACTCAAATCTATATGACACATTAGCTATTATTCTATGAGGAATAGCATATTGTGAAGTCCCCAATACCTGATCATTGGGGCCATTTACGTTAGCAATTGACTGCCATGCTGATGTGGCTCTAGAACCCGGATTAGGACTAACTTCTGTGGCAACAGTATAAGTGTATGCCAATGATCCATAAAATCCATTCGTAAAGGATTTAGATATTTGAGCAGTCGCAGCAAAAGAGTATCCTTTACTGGTGTTTTCCAAAACAATAGGAGTACCAATTCCGGAATAATATGTGGGAGCTGTACCTGGATAATAACTCCTGTTGTCAGGCCCCATATATTTATCAGTTGGTGCTTTCAGATTCGGATTTCTCATAACTACTGCGTTAACGTCTTTGGTATATATTAAATCTACAGTAGCTGTAATTCCATTTTCTAACTTTTTGTCAAATCCAAAATTGCTTCTCCATACCAGGGGGAATTTAAAATGAGGATCAATTACTACAAAGCTTCCCGGAGCTTTCGAAGTGTTTGGAGTTGTTGGAAATTTAGAAGCATAAGAATCAGGATTAGGGTCAAATTTAGTGATGCCCAGAGAATCCAGCTGTCTTTTAGTATTAAAGAAAACGGCGTTTTGATACATACCGTTATTTGATGGCATATTCGTTAAGAAAACATAAGGGATGCGGCCTGTGAATAAACCCGTTCCTCCTCTTATCACCAGAGATTTTTCACCCTGTACATTCCAGTTAAATCCGACTCTTGGTGAAATGATAATATTACTTTTAGGCCATTTTCCAGTATTATAATGAATCATATCACCTTTTGCATCAGGGAATGTTAAAGCATCTATAGCGGGATTATCAATTGGGTTCTGTGAATAAATAGGTTTGTCGAAACGCACTCCATAGGTTAATTTAAAATTTGTATTCACTTTAAATTCATCCTGGATATAAATACCCAATTGAGCTATTTTTAAATCAGCAGAATAAACGGCTTTTTCACCAGGCACTAAAGAATATGTATAACCATAATATCGCGGTTGAAGTTGATTTAGGAAAGCTCCAAGACTATCGTAAACATAATGCCCCTGAGAACCTCCCATGAACATATTTCGGATCTCCTGATATTCATAATTAATTCCTGCGGTTATTGTATGAGCTCCAGAGTAGATAGTAGCGTTGTCTGTAAAGCTTAAAACCTTACTATCCAGGATATTGTTATTTGTAAAAGGATCAGTGCCGAGGCTTATGTAATTTAATCCTTGTCCGTTAAATATATCTACTGTAGGAAAAACCTTTCCACCAGGTATAAAACGGGTATCATTGGCTTTGGTATAAGTTGCAATGAACTGATTTGAAAGTTTGTTATTAAATCTGCTATTTAATTCCAGAGAAGCTGTTCTTACAATGTGATTTGTACCATAGTTTGAATTACTAAAGCCCATAGACTGAGTGCTAAACCTGTTAACAGGCAACCTGCTTAAACCACTGGATTGGCCGGTTACAAATATTGTCCCATTTTGTGGAACACTTGTTCCGTTTAAAGGACTCATATCATTGCCCTTAAAATTTGTAAATTTTGCTGTCAAACGGTGTTTATCACTGATGTTCCAATCAATTTTACCCAATAGCTTGGTGTTTTTAGATTCAAAATTTGGAAATCCATCGTAAGCTCCGGGATCATAATTATAAGTGGATTTCACAAAATCAGAAACTGCTTTTAGATCACCAATATTCGTTGTAGATTTAGTGCCTGAGTTAGATGATCCGGTAGCCACATATGTGATTCCGGGTACTGACCTTGTTTCATATTCTCCATTTATAAAAAAGAATAATTTATTTTTAATAATTGGGCCGCTGAAACTTCCACCATAAATTTTATTGTTTAATGGAGTTTTAGTAATTGTTTGTCCTGCAATTTTTGATCCCATCATGTTTTGATTTCTAAAATAGTTATATGCAGTTCCATGAAATGTATTATTTCCACTTTTGGTAACAGCATTAATACCTGCCCCTGTAAAACCTGATTGACGAACATCAAATGGAGCGATATTTATAGATACTTCCTGAATAGCGTCAACTGAAATAGGCGAAGGGCCTCCGCCCGGGGTAAGATCGGAACTCAAACCGAAACTATTGTTCAGATTAGCACCATCAATTTGTAAATTATTATATCTTCCATCCCTGCCGGCAAAACCATTTCCATTCGCCTGGGGAGTAATCCTGGTAAAATCACTTAAGGATCTGTTGATTGTAGGAAGTGTTGATAATTGCGAAGTAGTAACAACGGTGCTTGCGCCAGTTTTCAAAGAATGATTTAATTTACCGCTTCCTGCTATTACAACATTTTCAAGCGTTTTGCCGGATGGAGTCATGGTTGCAGAAAACTGATAAGGTTCGCCTAATACCAATGAAACATTATTCACTATTTGATTTTCATATCCGACATAGCTTATAGTAATAGTATATGGTCCCCCAATTCTCATACCATCGATATCAAATAAACCATTTTTTCGGGTGACGGTAGTGTAAACAGTTCCGGATGGTTCATGTTTTGCTGAAACAGTGGCGCCTTCCAACCCTAAGCCTGTATTATCAACAATTTTTCCGGTGATACTACTTGTTGTAACCTGGGCATTCATTGCAAACGGGAACAAAAAAGCAGCAATTAATAATGGTAGAATTCTCTTTAGATTCATAAATTCTTGTTTTAGTGTTTTTTTTTTGAGCCGCAAAGAAAGTAAAAATTACTCTAATCGGGGTTAAGTTTTTATTAACAATCTAAAGGCAATTTTACAATGCTTTTCGCTGCATGAAGGTTATTCACAAGTTATTAAGTAATGTGCCTGGCAGACAGATTTTTCAGCTTTTGGTAATTCAGTTTCCAGTGCAACAGCAAACAATTGAAATTCTTTTTCCTTTAAATTATTAGCGGTTTAAATGTGGAAGTGATGATAATGATTTTAGTGGTTGAATGTTAATTTTTTTATAGAATAAATGTTGCTCTTTGATACTTTAAACAGAAAAGCTTCTCATACAAGAAGCCTGGTTAACCCTCAACCTTCAAACTGATTGTAAATCCTGTCTCCCAGATATTTTTCAAACAATTCTACAGATTTGGCGTCGGTTAAAACTTTCAGATGATTAAAATGGTGCAAATCGGTTCCTGTAAAATCTGCGAGCTTGTTCTGCAGGATAAACTTTGCTGCTTTAGCAACCGATTTTCCATAATACCCGGTGAGGGAAAGCAGGTTCACCTGCAGCAAAAATCCCAGTTCTTTCATTCGGTAATATGCGTCGTAATTGCGGTGATAATAGGGATACCTTTCGGGGTGTGCCATTAAAGGCTGGTAGTTGTTGATATTAATTTCAAAAGAAATTTCTTCCAGCCTGGCGGGAGCCGTAGAGTAAGAAAGTTCGGTAAGAATATAATTTTTAGTAAGCTTCATCAGCGGCTCTTTTTTGCGAAGCAATTCCATAAAATGATCATCAAGCATATATTCCGCCGCTGCGCTTATTTCTATCGTCATGCCGCTTTGCTGAATCGCATTCTTTAGTTTTGATAATGCGTTATTAATTATTTCAGGAGTGTTCCTGTAAAGGTCGCCTATTACATGAGGCGTACAAATAAACTTATGAATACCTGCGTCTGAAAGGGATTGCAGAAGCTGGAGAGAGGTTTCGATATCAGGCGAACCGTCATCAATGCCGGGAAGAATATGAGAATGAATATCCTGGGCAAGCCAGGAAAATCCGCTATAGACAGGAATATTTTTTTTAGACTGAAAGAACCTCATCTTACAAATCTATGAATTTATCTGTCAGCGGAAAGATACGTAAGTGTTGGTTTGAAAAATGCTTCCTCTGCATTGTCCGTTTCATATTGTTTGGCATAATGGCTATTAAACTGAGGAAGTTTGATCAGCGGTTTCATAATAGAAACGAGGAAAGAAAAAGGAATTTTATTCTTTTTCATGGCGAGATAATCGCGGCGGTTTGCACGTAGCCTGCTTTTAAGATTTCCATTGCTGATGCCGCCGGTGCGCATTTTTACGAGCATTGCATCCACATATTCTGAGCTCACTTTATAGCGAAAAAGGTATCGCGCCATAAATTCATAATCGGCAGCGGTAAAATAATGAGACTCATACAAGCCATATTGCTCAATGAGACTACGCCGGATATAAAAAGTAGGATGTGCCGGCATCCATCCATAGCGGAAACGGCTTCGTTTATAAGGATTTCCTTTCCAATACCTGGTAATCTTTTGTGTATTCTCAGGTTCTACATAAACCAGGTTGCCATACACAGAGTCAGTTGCGGAATTTTCAAAACAATCAACAATACTTCTTACAGCATCTGCAGAAGCAAATATATCATCGCTGTTTAATATTCCTACAATATCGCCTGTAGCCAGTTGCAGCCCTTTATTGATTGCATCATACATTCCTCTGTCGGTTTCCGAAATCCAGTATGAAATATGTTCTGCATTTTCAAGAATAATGTCTAAAGTACCGTCTGTAGATTTTCCATCAACAATAATGTGTTCAATGTTTTTATAGTTCTGACCGAGAACCGAATTAATACAATCGGAGAGATATTTTTCTGAATTCAACGTTACTGTAATAATGGAAACTTTCATTAAGGTATTTGAAAAGTAATAAATAAACAGGATGTTCGGTCAATAACGAAATAAAGATAGGAGATTATTTTTACTTGGCATTTTTTTTTAAATAATTAACATTTGAGGCTTTCAAATTAAATCCGTGTAATCAAAATATTTTCCATTACCAGCATATCCATGTCAGTTCGTAAATAACAATTCAATGCATCTTCCGGTGAATTTACTATTGGCTCATTTTCATTAAAAGAAGTATTTAATAAAATGGGCACCCCGGTTTTTTTCCTGAAAGTTTCTATTAGCTGATAATATCC
>Ga0157370_10007499_pt1 | contig 11852 bp, 10 predicted proteins | sample C35metaG_FD_113463 | JGI IMG/M metagenome (GOLD analysis project Ga0157370, IMG submission 113463) | Corn rhizosphere microbial communities from Kellogg Biological Station, Michigan, USA - C3-5 metaG | ecosystem: Host-associated > Plants > Roots > Rhizosphere > Soil | place: USA: Michigan... | reverse complement strand
GTTAAAAGTAGGAGTTTTAGGTGCTGGTCATCTTGGTAAAATACATTTACGCTTATTACAACAATCTGACAAATACGAATTAGTTGGATTTTACGACGAAAATCAAGAAAATGCCGAAAGAATTTCAAAAGAATTTGGCTATAAAAACTTCAGCACAATTGCAAAACTCATTCACGCTGTCGATGTAATCGATATTGTTACACCCACTCTTTCACACTACAAATGTGCAAAAGTAGCAATCAAATCAGGAAAACATATCTTTATTGAAAAACCAATTGCCAACACTGTTGACGAAGCCGAAGAAATTATCGCTTTGGCCAAAGAATACAATGTAAAAGGTCAGGTTGGTCACGTAGAGCGTTTTAATCCCGCTTTTATTGCAACCAAAAACATGATCGAAAACCAGATGTTTATAGAAACGCATCGTTTGGCCGAGTTTAATCCGCGTGGTACAGACGTTCCTGTAGTTCTGGATTTAATGATTCATGATATCGATGCTATTTTAAGCGTTGTTAACTCAAAAGTAAAAGATATCCATGCAAGCGGTGTATCTGTAATTAGTGATACTCCGGATATTGCCAATGCCAGAATTGAATTCGAAAATGGCTGTGTTGCTAATTTAACAGCAAGCCGAATTTCGATGAAAAACATGCGTAAAACACGTTTCTTTCAAAGAGATGCTTATATTTCGGTTGACTTCTTAGAGAAAAAATGCGAGGTAGTTCGTATGAAAGATGCTCCGGAAGTTCCCGGCGATTTTGATATGATCCTGCAAAATGCCGAAGGCGTAAAAAAACAAATCTATTTTACCAATCCAGATGTGGAGCAAAACAATGCTATTCTCGACGAATTAGAATCTTTTGCTCATGCAATTAATACAGATACAACTCCGGTTGTAACACTGGAACAAGCTACAGATGCATTGCGAGTAGCGTATCAAATTATTGATTGTTTCGATAAATAACTAAAGAAAATCAAAATAAATTAGCCACGAATTCGCATAATAATTAGTGAATTCGTGGCTAAATCATAAATATAATAACTAATATAAAAATGAAAACTATAGCTGTAATTGGTGCAGGAACAATGGGTAACGGAATTGCTCATACATTTGCACAAAGTGGTTTTGTTGTAAAACTTATTGATGTTTCAGAAAAATCATTAGATAAAGGAATGGCAACTATTGCGGCCAATTTAGACCGTATGCTTGCCAAAGGTTCTATTACTCAAGAAGATGTTGCTAAAACAATCACTAATATTATTACGTATACTGATATTAAAGATGGTGTTGTCGGCGCTGATTTAGTTGTAGAAGCGGCTACTGAAAATGTAGAATTAAAACTGAACATCTTCAAACAATTAAACGAAGCTTGTTCTCACAATACCATTTTAGCAACCAATACCTCTTCGATCTCCATTACACAAATTGGCTCAGTTGTTGCACATCCTGAACGTGTTATCGGAATGCACTTTATGAATCCGGTGCCCATTATGAAATTGGTTGAAATCATCCGCGGTTACAATACCAGCGATGAAGTCACTAAAATTATCATGGATTTATCTGTAAAACTAGGAAAAACCCCAGTTGAAGTAAACGATTATCCGGGTTTTGTAGCCAACAGAATTTTAATGCCAATGCTAAACGAAGCAATCGAAACGTTATACAATAAAGTTGCCGGAGTTTATGAAATTGACACCGTAATGAAATTAGGAATGGGGCATCCTATGGGACCGCTTCAATTAGCTGATTTTATTGGTCTTGATGTTTGTCTTGCCATTTTAAATGTAATGTACGAAGGTTTCAAGAACCCAAAATACGCTCCTTGTCCATTATTAGTAAATATGGTAAGAGCAGGAAAATTGGGCGTAAAATCTGGTGAAGGTTTTTACGATTACAGCGAAAGTAAAAAAGCAGAGAAAATCTCGAAGCAGTTTTTATAAAAAAGAAATATCATGTCGATTCAATCGAATTTAAATACAATTAAAGCAAGTTTATCTGAACATGTAACCCTCGTTGCCGTTTCAAAAACCAAACCTGTTTCAGATTTAATACAGGCTTACGAAGCCGGCCAGCGCATTTTTGGAGAAAATAAAATCCAGGAAATGACAGAGAAATGGGAACAAATGCCAAAAGATATTCAATGGCACATGATTGGTCACGTTCAGTCGAATAAAGTTAAATTTATGGCACCATTTGTGAGTTTGATCCATGGTGTTGATAGTTTGAAGTTATTGCAGGAAATCAACAAACAAGCTTTAAAAAACAACAGAACAATAGACTGCCTCCTTCAAATGTATATTGCTGAGGAAGAAACTAAATTTGGTTTAGACGAAAACGAATTAATTGAACTTTTAACTTCATCAGCATTTAAAGAGTTAAAAAATATTCGTATCTTAGGATTAATGGGAATGGCAACCTTCACAGAAGATCAAAATCAAATTAAAAAAGAATTTACCCATTTAAAATCCATTTTTGATTCATTAAAACATATTGACGGATACGGTAAAGACGCACTGCAGTGCGTCTCTACAATTTCAATGGGAATGTCCGGAGATTATCAGCTTGCAATAGAATGCGGCTCTACAATGGTTCGCATTGGAAGCAGCATTTTTGGCGGAAGATAATTTTCAAAACTGCATATAGTAAGACGCACTGCGGTGCCTCTCTACAGAAAAACTGAATACTAAAAACTGAGACTGAACACTTAATTTGTACGCAATACTAGACATAGAAACAACTGGAGGACAGTTTAATGAAGAAGGAATTACTGAAATTGCCATCTATAAATTTGATGGACATGAAGTAGTGGACCAGTTCATAAGCCTTGTCAATCCCGAAATTCCAATACAACCTTTCGTTGTAAAGCTGACTGGAATCAACAATGCTATGCTGCGTTCTGCCCCAAAGTTTTATGAAGTCGCCAAACGCATTATCGAAATTACAGCCGACTGCGTTATTGTAGCTCATAATGCCTCTTTTGATTACCGAATTTTACGAACTGAATTTAGACGTTTAGGCTACGATTTTGAAGCCAGAACACTTTGTACCGTAGAATTAGCCAAGAAATTAATTCCGGAACAACCTTCTTACAGCTTAGGAAAATTGGTGCGCGCACTCGGAATTCCAATGGCAGACCGACATCGCGCCAGCGGAGATGCCATGGCAACGACAAAGCTTTTTAAAATGCTTTTAGAAAAAGATGTCGAAAAAACAATCGTAAAAGATTTTATAAAGCTGGAAGTCGAAAAAGGAATTGCGCCAAAATTCCTGGATCTTTTAAGTCAAATGCCAGCCAAAACCGGCGTTTACTACATTTATAACGAAAGTGGCACTTTAATTTACATTGGCAAAAGCCAAAATATAAAAAAGAGAATCAACCAGCATTTTACCGGAATTACCACTAAAAGTAAAAAGATTCAAGCCGAAGTCTTCACCATAACTTACGACGAAACCGGAAGCGAATTAATTGCACTTTTAAAAGAAAGTCAGGAAGTTAAGGTAAATCGTCCAAAATACAATCGTTCTCAGAAAAAATCAGTTTTTCCTTTTGCCATCTACGCTGAAAAAGACGCTAAAGGCTACATCAATTTAAAACTGGAAAAAGCCGACGGACGCAAAAAAGAAATTACATCGTTTGCTTCATTGCAGGAAGGAAAAAATGCGCTTTTTAAATTCACGGCAAAATACCATTTGTGCCAAAAATTAACCGGTTTATATCAAACCAAAAAAGAGTGTTTTCAATATAAAATCAAAGAATGCGACGGCGCCTGCATTGGCGAAGTTACACCCGAAATTTACAATTTAAGAGTACAGCAGTTTATTTCTGAAAACAGCTTCGAAAACAAAAACATGATTTTGATAGACCGAGGCCGAAATATAAACGAAAGAAGTGCCGTATTAATCGAAAACGGAGTTTATAAAGGATATGCGTATTACGATCTTAACTATCAGATTACCAATATCGATATCCTAAAAAATATCCTGATTCCAATGCAGCATAACCGCGATGTAAAAAATATTATCCAAAGCTACATCCGTAAGAGTAAATCTCTAAAAGTCCTTCATTTTTAACAAAACAAAACTTTCATTATCTTCGCAGATATGAAAAATAGAAAATCACAATACGAAATCTTTCGAGAAAAAATAAAAATCATCCTTTATGGTACAAACACCATTCTAGGACGAATGTTCGATTTAGTTCTATTGGGTTTGATTTTATTGAGCGTTCTTTTAATCATGCTTGATACCGTCGAAGGAATCAGCCAAAAATACCATCAGCCGCTTATAATTTGCGAATGGATAATCACCGTATTTTTTACAATCGAATATATTTTACGCGTTATATCCATTCAAAAACCAGTCAAATACGTTTTCAGCTTTTACGGAATCATCGATTTACTGGCTGTATTACCTATGTATTTATCAATATTTTTTCCCGGTGCAAGTGTTTTATCTGTTGTCAGGGCATTGCGATTCTTCAGATTATTCAAAATATTACATATCCCCCAAATTTCGCATCAATCAGCACAGCTTAAAGACGCGATCGAAGCCAGTAAAGAGAAAATTTTAGTTTTTATTTATTTTGTACTCATCAGTACCGTAATTATTGGCACCATAATGTATCTGGTCGAAGGCAGAGAATCAGGATTTACCAGCATTCCAATGGGAATTTATTGGACTATCGTAACCTTAACCACTGTGGGCTACGGTGATATTTCGCCACAATCGCCTTTAGGACAATTTATTGCAGCATTAGTCATGATTTTAGGTTACGGAATCATCGCCGTTCCAACAGGAATCGTAACTGCCGAATTTGCTAAAAGCAGTCTAAAAAGTAACGCTGTAAACACAAAAAAAACATGCAGAAAATGTCAATCTCAAGTTCATTTTGATAACGCAAAATACTGTTATCAATGCGGAACCGAATTGCCAATTAATTAATATGAAGCCATTCCAGCTGTACATTGCAACTCCTCCTTATTTTTGTTGTTTTTTTAAGGCATAAAAGGAGCTTCTAAAGTCGCTCTTTTACACCAAAAAAAACGAACAAATATAAGTCCGGGGTTTTCATTTCCATCTGGGCTAAAAAATATGAAATACCTAATAACCATTGTCGGACCAACAGCTATAGGCAAAACTGCCTTGAGCATTGCTTTGGCACAACATTTTAAATGCGAAATTGTTTCTTGCGACAGCCGTCAGTTTTTTAAAGAAATGACAATCGGAACCGCTGTTCCTAATCCCGAAGAACTGAACGCAGCAAAACATCATTTCATTCAAAATAAATCTATTTTCGAAAATTATACGGTAGGGGATTACGAAAAAGAAGCCTTAGCCAAAATCGAAGAGCTATTTCAAACCAATGATTTCGTTATTCTTATAGGCGGTTCAGGATTGTATGTAGACGCCATTTTAAAAGGATTTGACGAATTTCCGGAAATCAACCCAGAAGTACGTTCTCAGGTAAATTCAAATTATGAAAAACTAGGAATCGAATACCTGCAAGAACAACTAAAAAACTTAGATCCAGAATATTATCAAAAAATAAGTATTGAAAATCCGCAGACTTTGCAAAATCCACAGCGAATGATGCGTTTTGTAGAAGTTTGCATTGGAGCTCAAAAACCCTATTCTTCTTTTTTAAACCAGAAGAAAAACAATCGAAACTTCACCCCTATTTTAATTGGTTTAGACGCTGACAGAGAAGTTATTTACAACCGAATCAACCAGCGGGTTGACATCATGATGAACCAAGGTTTACTGGAAGAAGCGAAAACGTTATACCCTAATAAAGAGTTAAATGCGTTACAAACCGTCGGTTATAGAGAATTATTTAGTTATTTTGACGAAGATTTCACTTTGCCTTTTGCTATTGAAGAAATCAAGAAAAATACCCGCAGATTCTCCAAAAGACAATTAACCTGGTTCAAACGAAACGAATCAACCAAATGGTTTGATTACGCCACAGACAGAAAAGAAATCATAGAGTATGTAGAAAATTCTCTAAAGTAAAACAAAATCTATTCTCTATATTCTTTGTTCTATTCTCTTGAAAATCTAAAATCAACAATCTAAAATTTAAAATTACAAAATGCCAATATCTCCAAATTTCACGTCAGTTTATAGTAAAGACTGGGAAATCAATTTCATACAATGCACGCCAGCAGGTTTTTTAAAATATACCGATTTATGCAATATTTTACAATTAACAGCGGGAGCACATGCCGAAATTGGAGGCATCAGTTTTCATGACATGCAGGAATTTCATCAATCATGGGTTTTAAGCCGTATGCGAGTAGAAGTTCATGCTTTACCAAAATGGCAGGATGTTGTAACAGTAAAAACATGGATCAACAGCCTTGAAAATTCACGTTCTGTTCGTGCTCTCGAAATGTATGTTAACGGAAAAAAAATTGTAGGCTGCGAAACCTATTGGGCCGTTTTCAATACACAAACACGCCGACCTGAACCTTTGGCAATTCCGTACGAACATTTCGAATTGTTTCCCGAAAACAGAGCAACAACAGCAGGTTTTTCTAAAATAAATATCAATCACGAAAAAGAAGCTGTTTTCGAAAAAATCGTTTATTTATCTGATCTAGATATTGTAAATCACGTAAATAACGTTAAATATTTAGAATGGTGCCTTGATCACGTTGATCCAAAAAGAATTTTAAAACAAGAAGTAAAAAGCTTCGAAATGAATTTCATGAAAGAGCTTTCCCTAAAAGATAATGTTGTAATCCACGAAAGCGAAGATGACGATCATACAACTGCAACATTCAGCATAACAAAAGGAGAAAAAACCTGTTTTGCTTTGGAGCTGCATTGGAAGTAATTAGCCCACAGATTTAACGGATTAAACTAATTAACGTAGATTTTTATCCTTTATATCATTTCAAGCAAAAACTCCGCTAGGAGTTTATCGTTGGTAGAAAAAAGGATGCGGTATAAATAAAAATGTCCCGTAGGGACATCTGAATTATAAAAAACGATGTGATTCAAATAGAATCGCATCGTTTTTTCATTAAAATCATTTTGATTTCTTTTTAGAACTTTTTTTGGGTTTCTTTTTCTTCTTCTTAAGCAAACCAATTTTACTTTCAATTCTTTTTTCTACATCATTAATATTACACTCGTATGCAAATTGTAAAGAATATAGTTTTGCATTTTTAATTTCCTCTAATGCTTTCTTAAATTCTTGACGTGCTTCAAAAAGAATCGCTTTTTTTACATAAATATCAGATTTGTTTATTCCTTTTATCGTCAAAGCAAAATCAATCAGCTTTAACGCTTCGTCATAATCTTCGTTTAGAATTAAAGTCTGTAAATAATACGGATACACTTCCAGCGCATGAATATTAATAGTTAAAGCTTCCTGAAAGTACAGTTTTGCTTCTTCATAATTCATTAATTGTTCTGACTGAATTCTTCCGTACAAACACAAAACCATAGTATTTTTTGCATCATAAGAAAAAGCATAATCCAAAGATTCTATCGTTCCTTCAAGCCAAAACGGATAATTATCCAAAGCCTGAAAAAGGTATTTATCAATTGTTTTCATTGCGTAAATCGTTTTTTAATTTCTGACGAGTTCCTTTGTAACTTTTCTCAGCTTTATTCTTTTTAAAGTCACTTCCGGTAAAAACCCTAATAGGATTTCCACGCTCAATATTAAGCTGGTTTTCCCATTGTTTTCCCACATGATTTTTAAGCTGAATCAGTTTCTCATCTTCTAGTTTTTTTAATAATCTTTCTGTTGCCAGTTTTTTGTTTTGGTGCTGCGAACGACTGTCCATCGAAACCACTGCAATTCCGGTTGGAATATGCGTTGCCCTTATTGCCGAACTGACTTTGTTTACATGCTGACCACCCGCGCCTGAGCTTCTCATGGCCTGATATTGAATATCATTTTCTGAAACCGATGCCTTTTTCTGCGGTTCGATTTCAAAGACTCCAATAAACCAGTTCTTGCGTTTGTGCATTTTCCTAAACTGACTTTGGCCAATCCATTGAATCGTTCCAATCCAGGATTTCACAAATTGATCCGCATCTTTTCCTTTTACAGCAATCGAAGCCGTTTCGACTGTTCCGTTTTCTTGGCCTGCTTCACGCTGCAACAGCAAAACCTCTAATTGCTGATTTTGTGCTTCTTCCAAAACTTTTTTAAGCACTTGGGCAACCACCCATGTGCATTCTGCAGGTCCTCGACCCGCTGTTATTTGAATTATTTTTTCCATTTTTAAGTCTCTTTTTTAGCGGTCCATTCTAACAATCTTAGGTGTAAAAGTTCCCAGAACTTCCACCAAATCAGTTTGGTTTGCCATCACTTTTGTAATGTCTTTGTACGCCATTGGTGCTTCGTCAATATTTCCTCCTATCAAGGTTACATCGCTGGCTTTCAAAAGCTTTTTAATCTCGCTTTGCGTAAAAGTACTTTTGCATTTGGCTCTCGAAAACAAACGTCCGGCACCGTGCGAAGCTGAGTTTAAACTTGCAGCATTTCCTTTGCCTTTTACAATATAACCCGGTGCTGTCATCGAACCGGGAATAATTCCCAGCTGTCCTTCACCTGCCGGTGTTGCGCCTTTTCTATGCACGATACATTCCTGACCGTTTACCATTTCTTTCCAGGCAAAATTGTGATGGTTTTCTATCGTTACCACTACTCTTTTCCCAATGGCTTTAGCTATTCGTCTGTGAATATCATCGTGACAGGCTTGTGCATATTCTCCGGCTAAATTCATCGCCAGCCAATATTCCTGACCATCGTGCGTATTTAAATCCAGCCATGCCAAATGTTGTACATTTTTAGGCAGCGGACATTGTTTGGTCGCCAGATATGTGTAATGCTTTGCAATATTAGCACCTAAACCTCGAGAACCACTGTGCGAAAGAACAGCAAAATACTCGCCTTTTTCCAACTTCCATTCATTCTCCGGATTTTCAATTTTAGCGATCCCGAATTCAACAAAATGGTTTCCTCCTCCTGAAGTTCCTAATTGTTTATAGGCTTTTGGCAAAAGATTCTTCAGCAGCGGAATATCCTTAAATTCGGATTTATAAAACACTTCGTGATCTACTCTCGAAGTATGTGTTTCGTACATTCCAAACTTAGTATTGTCTTTTAAAATTGCTTCTAACTGATGCTCTTTTCCTTTGAAATGAGACGCTGGTAAATCGAAAATCGAAAGACTCATTCGGCATCCAATATCAACCCAAACTCCGTATGGAATTACAGCATTATCTGTTGCTAAAACACCGCCAATTGGCAATCCATATCCGGAATGAGCATCTGGCATTAAAGCTCCTGCGACCGAAACTGGCAGTTTTAACGAATCGTACAATTGAAATTTTGCCTGCTGGTCAATTTCATTTTCGCCAAAAATTGTAAAAGGTACTCTGGTTGTTTTAAGCTGATGCATTCTTACATGAACAGGATTTACCAAACCTTCGGCTACTTTGCCCCATGTCCCGTGTCCTTCAAACTTTTCCGGATGAAGTAAAACATCTTTGGCTTCTGCTAGAATAGATTCCTTTTTTTCTCTTTTTCTATATCTGTTAATCTGCCCTAAGGCTATATTTATTGAATTATTCTTTGGAAACCCTAACTTAATCAGGTCTTTTCCAGTTAATTTATTTCCCATGATTTATATCATTTCGTCTACATATTGCTGATACAATACATGCAGACTTTTATTTTTAATTGGGCTTATCTCTTTTGGGTTTTCATTTTCATAATAACTCCAACGATGAGAAAAACCATCTACTAATTTGTTTATCTTATGTCTTAAATTAAGATTAGCAATGTAATTATCAAGAAGCTGAATCTCACTTTCCAAGTCTGAATCGACCATTTTAGTATGTGTGATCATGTACGGACTAATGCGAAGTACATAGCGCCATGGCTCATTAAACACATAATGAATTTTATATCGCTTAAAGTTGCTGCACCAACGTTCGCGCTTATAAAAATGCATTTTTTCTTTTTCTGTCAATTCTAATTTTGGACTTCTCCATTCCCATTCCGAAAATTCTTTTACAGTTTGAATTTTTTCAACATAAACATTTCTTCTTTTTCTCTTTTTCTTTCTTTTAAAAGACTTTTCAGAAGAAAACTGCCATGTATTTATTTTTTCTAAAAGTGTTCTGTAAAATGCAGCTTCACTTGATCTTGATATATCTTCTCTCAGTACAAAATGGCGCTGCCATCCTTTTTGATATGGATTTTCAAGCGGAACTAATGGCAAATCTTTTCGTTTGTTCCAAAGTTCTTTTTCAAGCTTTCTTATCTGAATTAATTGTTTTTCGAAATCTTCTTTTACTAATCTTTTTTTTCTTCTTTTACTTTTAAAACGAGCGCACAAAGCATACTCATCTACCGTATAATTTTGCATTAAAAATTATAGTGCATTAAATTAACAGCCAAATAGGCTTACCATTTTATCCGTGAAGGATAAATAAAATCGATTTTCGGGAAGATTTGAAGTGTCTAGAATAAAAAAAAGCCCGAAATTAAATGTCTTCGGGCTTTTTTATATATCTAAAAATATATTTCTAAGATTGGAATAAGCCACGAAGAAGTGCTGCACCAAATACGTTTGGTGTGAAGCGCTGAGATGTCGATCTATGTACAAACATTTTTCTTCGTTTTTAAAGGGTTATTATTTTTTCGTCTGCAAATATTCAGAATTGTTTTTTGATTTTCCAAATTTATTTTAAAGAAAATTCATCTAAAAAATAATCAAGGGATTTTTTGAATCGTAAAAACCATATTATCTATTTGAAAACTAAAGCCCTAGCCCTGATGGAAGCGGCATCCTTTTTCTTGCTTCTTTAGCAAGAAAAAGATACAGCGGATAGCAGGAAATTGCTCCAAATTAAAAAGATCTAAAATTAAATTCCAAATTTTGTTAAATTTATAAATATGTTAGTTTGCTAATCTTTGGTTAGATGCACTGTTGTACATCTCTACAGTCAATCTTTGTCGATTTCAATTATCCCCATCCTTAATCGTAGAGGCGCACTGCAGTGCGTCTACGCAAAGGGAATTAACAATCTTTGCCGAATTAACGAGATTACGCATATTTCTACTTGTTTTTAAAGCATAAAAAAAGCCCTGATTTCTCAGGGCTTATATTTTTTCAGGTGAATTTGTTATTCAGAAACTTTGCTTTTTACTACTAATCTGAAACCCTCTCCGTGAATGTTAAGAATTTCAACATCTTCATCAGATTTTAGGTATTTTCTAAGTTTAGCGATGTAAACATCCATACTTCTTGAAGTAAAGTAGTTGTCATCTCTCCAGATTTTAGTTAACGCTAATTCTCTTGGCATTAAATCATTTTCATGTAGAATTAACATTTTAAGTAATTCATTTTCTTTTGGAGATAGTTTTATTGGCTCCTCGTTTTCAAAAGTTAAGAATCTTAGTTTAGAATTTAAGTGGAATTTACCAATATTAAATTCAAACTGTACTTGTTCTGCTTTTGTATCAGCTGATTTTCTTTGGATAATCGCTTTAATTTTCATCAATAAAACCTCTGAGTCGAAAGGCTTATTTAAATAGTCGTCAGCACCAGCTTTGTATCCTTTTAACACATCTTCTTTCATAGATTTTGCAGTTAAAAAAATAATTGGCACTTCGCTGTTCTTTTCTCTAATTTCTTTGGCTAAAGTATAACCATCTTTATAAGGCATCATTACATCAAGAATACATAAATCGTAAACATCTTTCTTGAATTTCTCGAAACCTTCCATACCGTTTTTAGCTAAAGTAACTTCAAAGTCATTTAACATTAGATAATCTTTAAGAACCGCCCCAAAATTTAGGTCATCTTCTACTAAAAGT
>Ga0157370_10007497_pt1 | contig 11853 bp, 9 predicted proteins | sample C35metaG_FD_113463 | JGI IMG/M metagenome (GOLD analysis project Ga0157370, IMG submission 113463) | Corn rhizosphere microbial communities from Kellogg Biological Station, Michigan, USA - C3-5 metaG | ecosystem: Host-associated > Plants > Roots > Rhizosphere > Soil | place: USA: Michigan... | reverse complement strand
GTAGTCGAAGAGCACTTGGTCGCCTCCGGCGAGAGGGGTCGCCGGAATCGCCCCGTCGCTGTGCTGGTTGGCGGCGAACCAGTCGAGCTCGTTCCTGATCGCGGTTCTCGCTGTAGGGGTCGAGACGAGGAGCGTCATTCCCGTCACCGCCTCGTCCCCGATGTAGGGGCAGCGATCTCTGGTGCTGCCGTCGACGATGACGACCGGCTCGTCGATCGCGCAGGGATCGCCGGCGTAGTCGACGGTGAGTGGGCCGGGCGCGAGCATGTCCGTGGCGGTCTTGACGGAGGCGATCCAGATCCGGTTCAGCAGCGGATCGCTCGAGGTGAACGAGCCGTCGGCGAGAGACGCAGGCGCGTAGGCGAGCGCAGCCGTGGCGACGAGGATTGCGCCGAGCGTCTTCACATGCGAAACACGCCGAACACGGTCTCCGGAATCGGCGCGTTCAAGGCGGCCGAGATCCCGAGCGCGAGCACGCTGCGGGTGTCCAGCGGGTCGATGATCCCGTCGTCCCAGAGGCGGGCGGTCGAGTAGTACGGATTGCCCTCGGCCTCGTACTTGGCACGGATCTCTTCCTCGTCCGCGTCACCGACCATCGCCAGCACCGTCGCCGCTTGCTCTCCGCCCATCACCGAGATGCGTGCGTTCGGCCACATCCAGAGCTGACGCGGCGAATACGCCCGTCCGCACATGCCGTAGTTGCCGGCGCCGAACGAGCCGCCGATCACAACCGTGAACTTCGGCACCTCCGCGCACGCGACAGCGGTGACGAGCTTCGCGCCGTCGCGCGCGATCCCACCCGCCTCGTACTCCTTGCCGACCATGAAGCCGGTGATGTTCTGCAGGAACACGAGCGGCAGCTTGCGCTTGCACGCGAGCTCGATGAAGTGGGCGCCCTTTTGCGAAGACTCGGCGAAGAGCACGCCGTTCGACGCGATGATCCCGACCGGATAACCCTCGATCCGCGCCCAGCCGCAGATCAGCGTCTCCCCGTACAGCGCCTTGAACTCGTCGAAGCGCGAGCCGTCGACGATCCGTGCGATCACCTCGCGTGGATCGAGCTGCGTGCGGTGGTCGTCGGGAACGAGGCCGTACAACTCGTCCGGGTCCGCGACGGGAGGCTCGGGCTCGGCGATCTCCCACGGTGGCACCGGCCGTCGCCCGTGCGTATCGGCGACGATCCGGCGCGCGATCGCGAGCGCATGTTCGTCCGAGGTCGCGTAGTGGTCTGCGACCCCCGATTGCCGGGTGTGGACGTCGGCACCGCCGAGCTCCTCCGCGGTCACGTCCTGGCCCGTCGCTGCCTTCACGAGCGGCGGGCCGCCGATGAAGATCGTGCCCGTTCCGCGCACGATCACGGTCTCGTCGCTCATCGCGGGGACGTACGCGCCGCCGGCCGTGCACGAGCCCATCACGACGGCGATCTGTGGGATGCCGAGCGCCGACATCCGCGCCTGGTTGAAGAAGATCCGCCCGAAATGGTCGCGGTCGGGAAAGACCTCGGCCTGCAGCGGCAGATACGCGCCGCCTGAGTCGACGAGGTAGATACACGGCAGCCGGTTCTGCTCGGCCACCTCTTGCAGGCGCAGGTGCTTCTTGACCGTCAGCGGGAAATACGACCCGCCTTTGACGGTGGCGTCGTTGGCGACGATCGCGCACTCACGGCCTTCGACGACACCCACGCCTGTCACCACGCCGGCCGATGGAGCCTCACCGTCGTACATCTCCCAGGCCGCGAGCGCCCCCAGCTCGAGGAACGCGGAGCCGGGGTCGACCAGCAGATCGATCCGCTCTCGTGCGAGGAGCTTGCCGCGGGAACGGTGCCGCTCGACCGAGCGCTCTCCGCCGCCGCGGGCTACCAGCCCGGCGCGTTCGCGCAGCTCATCGACCAGCGCCTGCATGCGCGCTCGGCGCCGCTCGAACTCGTCCGTCCGCTCAACTTGCGACTCGAGCAGCGCCACGGCTGGATCCTAGTACCTCGTCACCGCGTTCCAGGAGCACTCGCTCGACGTGCGCGTACAGCTCTGCGAGCTCGAACGGCTTCTGCAGGAAGGTCGACCGCTCATCGAGCGTGAGCCCTGATGCCGGATAGCCGGAGACGTAGAGCGTGTCGAAGTGGCTTCCGACCGCCGACCGGATTCGTTCGACCAACTCGCCGCCGCTGAGACCCGGCATGACCACATCCGTGATCAGGAAGTCGAAGACGCCCCCGTGCTCGACGTAGGCGAGGGCGTCGGCAGGCGCAGGCTTGGCGATCACGGTGTAGCCCTCTTCCTCGAGCCCGGCGGCGAGCAGCTCGCGGACGACCCGTTCGTCTTCGACGAGCAGGATCGTCGCGGTTGTACCGTGTGCGGCCGGAGTGCGCGCCGGCAGAGGCTCTGCGACACTCGGCGCCGTCGCGGGCAGCGTGATCGTGAACGTCGTCCCGCGCCCGACCGCGCTGTCGGCCTCGATCTGTCCTCCGCTCTCGGTGACGATGCCGTAGGCGCTCGCGAGCCCGAGCCCGGTGCCATGTCCGACCTCTTTCGTGGTGAAGAACGGCTCGAACACGTGCGGCTTGACGTGCTCGGGGATGCCGGTGCCGGTGTCTTCGACCAGCAATTGCACCTGGTCCGAGCCGGTGTCGCGGGTGCGGATCGTCAGCACGCCGCCGTCCGGCATCGCATCGCGTGCGTTCGTGCCGAGGTTGAACAGGACCTGCTCGAGCTGTGCACCGTCACCGGTCACCCACGCCGGTTCATGCAGGTCGAGCTCGATCGCGACCGACGGCTCGATCAGACGGCGCAGGAGCTTGGTTGCTCTGCGGGCGACGGCATTGAGATCGACGGCCTCGACGCGTCGTTCGCGCCGGCGGGCGAAGAAGAGCAGCTGCTCGGTGAGCACTCGTGCACGCGCAGTCGATTGCTCGATCTCCTCCAGATCGTGTCTCAGGATTGGGTTGTCCTGAGGAACGCGCTGGAGCGCGAGCGACGCATAACCGCCGATTCCCATCAGCAGGTTGTTGAAGTCGTGCGCGATCCCGCCGGCGAGCTGGCCGATCGCCTCCAGCTTCTGCGATTGCCGGAGCTCCTCCTCGAGCTTGTTTCGGCCGGTGACGTCGCGCACGTGTCCGAGCCCGCCCACAACTCTTCCCCTACCGTCGAAGAGAGGCGCGTAGACCACGTCAATGGCGCGCTCGCCCGATTGGACGGACACGTTCCGAAGCTCCGACCGGCCGCCAAGAAGCGCCACCTTTCGCGCTGCGTGCGCCCCGTCGATGAGCCCCGCCGGTGTCTCCGCAGGAAGGCGCCCGACCACGTCGGCCCGCGCGAGCCCGGTGAGCTCCTCGGTTGTCCGGTTCCAGATCGCGTAGCGGCCGGCCAGGTCGTACGCGAAAATTCCGTCGGGGCTGCTCTCGATCACACTCTCCGCGAGCGCGCGAGCGTTCGTCGCAGTGGTGTTCGAGCGAACGAGCCGCCAGAAGAGCAGGCCGGAGCTGATCGCCGCGAGGAGCACGGCAGTGAACGCCGAGCCGTCGGCGATCAGCTGTGCGCGGTTCGCCCGGTCGCCCAGGTCCGCTGCGGTTGCGGCGAGCGAGCTCTGGTCCTGGACCGTCCGCGTGTCGCGCTGCACGTGGAGAAACGCGACCTGGGCGTCTCTAGCCGCCTCGGCGTGCATGCGCAGGTCGACGCAGGCCCCGACGGTGGCGCCGGCGAGGGCAAGTCCGAGGGCAGCCAGCACTGCCACACGCCGCGGCCGTGCAGTGCGAAAGGCTTCTTTCATCGACCTGAAGAATCGCGTGGCGGCGCTCGCCTGCCCATCCCCGCTACGGCGCGGGTGGTTCCCGGAAAGGGGGTTACCTCCGGTCAACTATCGTCCTTCAGGCCGTGTGCTTCGAGCTCGACTCCATGCCGCCCGTGCCCGCGATCGCAGGCGCTGCCGTCTCGCACGACGATCTCGAGCTCGAGGCTTCGGACGGCAACAGCTTCGCCGCCTTCCACGCCACCCCTGACGCGCCGACCGGGATCGGGGTCGTGATCCTGCCCGACGTGCGCGGCCTCTACCGCTTCTACGAAGAGCTCGCCCTTCGCTTCGCCGAGCTCGGCCACACCGCGGTCGCGATCGACTACTTCGGCCGCACCGCCGGCGTTGCCAAGCGCGGGGAGGACTTCCCCTATCGCGTGCACGTCGACCAGGCGACGCAGCAAGGGGTTCAGGCCGACGTTCGCGCGGCCGTCGACTTCCTGCGCTCGCCCGAGGGCGGGAGCTGCCGCGCCATCTTCACGGTCGGGTTCTGTTACGGCGGCTCGAACTCGTGGAACGCCGCCGCGTCAGGCCACGGGCTTGCCGGTGCCGTCGGTTTCTATGGCCGTCCAGGCCGGGTGGAGAACGTCGCCGGGATCGCGGCGCCGATCCTCGCGCTGATGGGAGGGGCCGACGAGGCGATCCCTCGCGACGAGGTGGACGCCTTCGATCACGCGCTGACCGAGGCCGGAGTCGAGCACGAACTGAAGATCTACGACGGGGCACCGCACAGCTTCTTCGACCGGAAGTACGCGGAGTTCGCCGATGCGTCGGCGGACGCCTGGGCGCGGACGCTCGCGTTTATCGAGAAGTACTCCTAGATCACGCGGCGGGATCTAGGATGAGCGCCGCGCCGCCGGTCTGAAGCGCCGTCAGCGAGTACGTGAACATGTGCGGCAGCGTCAGCTTGTCGATCGTCGCCGACTCGCCGGTGTCGGACGACGTCGGCAGGGGCGGGGTGACGAGCGGAAGCGTCTTCGTGAGCGGCTGGCTCAGCTCGTCCTTGAGGTCGTCCTTGCGCAGATAGAGGATCTGGCTCACGGTCGCCCCCGGCGCCGGCGTCATGAAGGCCGCGATCGTGTCGATCGCCGGCTCGAACTTGAAGGTGTAGAGCGCGATCTCGAGCGCCTCGCGCCGCACCAGCCGGCCGCGCTCCTGGGTCGGCGTGCCGGTGGCGATCGAGCAGTGGGCGCCGAGCCCGCAGAACGTGTAGTTCTCGGTCTTGGTCGTCGTGTAGACCTGAATTCCCGTATTGCTCTGCGGCGCCTGGCGGACGGCGACGGCGCTGATCGCGATCTTCTGCGTGCCGCTCGTCACCTCCGGCTTACTCGGGATCACGGCGACGAGTTGGCCTTCCTTCTCGCCAAGGCGGTAGCGGGGGGCGACGTGGTCGGCGATCTGCGCCGCGACCTTTTGCGTCGTCCCCGGCGTCGGCTTCCAGGTCGACCAGGACGGACCGGCATGGTGGCCCGGCTGAATCACGAGCACGATCAGGCCGGTGAGCGCTGCTGCGAAGACGACGCCGAGACCGGCGTAGGCAAGCGCGAACCGCATCGTGAACCGCTTGGGCTCGTTCGGGGTCAGGCTCAAGGGGGCAACGGGCGCGGTCTCCGCGGCCGGGTCGGCCGCGGTGACGGGATCGTGTGGCGGCACGGGAGCGTCGGTCATCCGTGCATTCCCCGCTTCGGCTTGTCGCGATCCTGCTCGTCAGGCGACCAGACCAGGATCTGCGGCCAGATCTTCTCGTCCGTCCAATCGATCTCGGGCTTCACGAAGTGCTGTGCGTCGAGCAGACGCACGAGGTCGTCTCCGTAGATCTCCTTCTTCTCGATCACCGCGTCGGCGATGTTCTCGATCTTGTCCCTGTTCGTCTCGACCATGTTGTACGCCGTGACGAATGCCTGGCCGACGAGTTGCGCCGCGTACATCCGCTTCCGCGGGTCGCTCAGGACCGACGCCGTCGGGTCGCCCTGCATCCCCCCGGCTTGCCGGTTGAGCAGGCGAAGTCCGATGTCCTCGAAGCGCTTCATCACGCGCGCGCGGCTCTCCTCCTCGTTCTCGTCGGCGAACGTCTTGCCGTGCAGGTCGATCGGAAGCGGAGACATGCCCGCGGCGCCGACCATGTTGGCTGCCACCCAGGTTGTCGACTGAAGATCTCCTCCGACGCCGTTCGAGTTCTCGCCGTAGAACGCGAACTCGGCGGCCATCGCTCCGACGAACCAGATCAACTCGCCGAACATCTTGCTCTGGAACCTGCCGAAGCGCTCCTCTTTCTCGAAGACGTGATGGTGGCCGAGCGAACCGGCGCGCATCTTGATCGAGATCCGGCTGGACTCGAGGTCGGGCCGGTAGACGTGGGCAGTGGCCGCATGCCCGGCTTCGTGGATCGCCGTCGCACGCGCGTCTGCGTCGTGGTAGGTGACGTTGATCGCAGAGCCGGACTCGATCACAGTCATCGAGTCGACCAGGTCCTCCCAGGTGAAGAATGCGCGGCCCGTGTGATGTGCGTTCGTCAGCGCCATCGAGCAGATCTGGTCGATATCCGCCGGTGAATAGCCGTTCGTGATGCGCGCGATCTCGTCGCGGCGCGCGGGGGTGTCGAGGTCGGGATCGTGCGCGACCTTCTCGAGGTACAGATCGAAGATATCGACGCGGTCGTCCTTGGTCGGCGTCCGGAACCAGACGTGGCGGCCCATCCGGCCCGGCCTGGTCAGTGCCGGGTCGAGTCGATCGATCGGGACGTTGGTCGCGCCGATGAAATAGATCTGGTTGCCGGTCGGGCGCGCGACGGGCATGCGGAGCGAGACGGTGCCCTTGTCCAATGCGTGGCGCCACATGCGGACCCCGGAGTAGATGAGCAGCACGTCGAGGCCGACATAGAACAGGCTCCAGTACGTGGATCCTGAGGTCAACGCGTTCAAAAGCGGCGAACCGCCGGCGAGCCTCATCAAGGCGTCGAACAACAGGAACGACGCACCGAGTGCGAGAACGGCAGCGAGCACGCGTCCCCAGTTCCTGCCGACGCGGCGCGGGACGATGTAGATCGCGTCGAGGATCGAGTTGACCTTGCTCGTGAACCAACGACGGAAGAACGGTGGGTTGTCGACACCGTCCATGGTCACGAGGAGCTGGTTGAGGGCGAGCCCTCCGCCCATGCCGCCCATGCCCGGGAACATGCCCTGGTTCACGATCCGGGCAGCACGGCTGAACCAGCTCGGATACGGCGCACGCGGCTCCTCGGCCCGCTGGCGGAACATGTGCTCGCGCCACGCCTCGTTCTCGCAGATCAAGTCACCGCTCGGATTGATCGCCCCCCAGGGCCCGAAGAACTCCGGGGTGAACTGCTCGTGCGTCATCCGACCGCCGGCGGCGCCACCGAGCGCCTGGCGGCGCATGCCGACGGCGTCGATCTCGTCGATGAAGACGATGCACTGGCCGCCCCACTTGCTGGCGAGCTTCTTCGCCTTGCGAGCGAGGAAACGCACGATGATCGCGTCGATGCCGATGAACGTCTGGGCGAAGCCCGAGCCCGGGATCGAGACGAACGGCGAGTTGAACCCAGTCGCGATCGCCTTGGCCATCATCGTCTTGCCGGTGCCGGGCGCTCCGTGAAACAGCAGGCCGCGCTCACGCTTGCCGCCCGCGCCTTCGAACACCTCGCCCGACTGCCAGAGCGTGACGATGCGGCGGATCTCTTCCTTCGCCTCGGCCTGTCCGCGGACGTGGTCCAGCTTGACGCCCCACTCGGCGTCGCCGGGCTCGTAGCCGCGGATCTGCGAGATACCCATCAGCAGCATCGGGCCCATGAAGATCAGGAAGTTGAAGATGAAGAAGAAGAACACCTGGATCAGCAGCGGGAGGTTGTTCTTCAGGGACGCGAGGTGGTGCCAGAAGGCGAAGAGCGTCCCGGTCCAGGTGATGTTCGCGCCCGGTGCCGCCCGCCAGAGCTGGAACAGGAAGATGATCGTGACGAGGCCGCCGAGCCGGATCACAAACCACTTGACGAACCAGCGCCACGTCCAGGCGCGGCGCCTGTTGACGATGTCCTCTTCGCGCAGGCGCGCGTCGTCGGTGCCGAAGAGGCTCGGCCACGGGAGCGCCTTGCGGACGAGCAGATCGACGAGGCCGCGGAAGATCACGACGACGAGGAACGTGACGAACAGGGCCTTGCCGACGCTCCAGCCGTTGTGATGGTGGAACCAGTAGTAGACCGACGGGCTCGTCAGGATCGCGACCAGCGTCGCGAACCGCGTCAGCCGACGCAGCTCCCTGGTGAGGATCGCGTGTGACTCAGTGAGAGAGTCCGTAGGGTTCGGAACCGGGCTCGTGACCTGAGGCAGGGGCGCAGGGACGCTCGCCATTGGTTCTTACAGTACCCGCGATCTTCCCGGAACGGTAGGGGGCCCCTGGGCGCTTAGGAAACTCTTACCTCTACCCTGCTACCTTGTCGATCGATGGGCCTCGTTTCTCCCATGCATCTGCTCTTCCTCGGCTTGCTCGCAGTGATCATCTTCGGCCCGCAGCGGCTACCCGAGATCGGGCGTTCGATCGGGAACAGCATGCGTGAGTTCAAGGACTCGGTCAGCGGCATCACCGACATTCAGGATGCCGTCCACGGGATCAACGAGGTCCGCTCGGCGGCGACCCCTTCGAATCTCGCGGGTGCCTTTGTCCCCGGCGTGAAGGACATGCAGGAAACCGTTGCGGCGACGAAGAGCCTTGCCAACCCGCTCGCCGCCGACGAGAGCGCGGCCCCGGTGGCCGGGTCCTCACCAAACTCTTAAGCTTCGATTGACGTTCTTCTGTTCTGCTTCGACATATGAAGAGCTGGCTACTGATCTCGACGGTTGTGCTCGCGGCGGCATTTGAGGCCGCGACCGCAGGCGCTGCCGGCGTCGACGTCAGTTCGAACTGGTCCGGCTATGCCGTGACCGGCGCCGGTTCCACGGCGAACACGGCCGTTACGTCGATGAGCTTCACGGATGTGACCGCGACCTGGACGCAGCCGGCCGCAACGTGCACCCCGGGCCGCACGACGTCAGCCGCGATCTGGGTCGGCCTCGGCGGGTACACGGTCGGTTCGAACTCGCTCGAGCAAACGGGCACCTCAGCCGACTGTGACGGCAACGGCCGGGCGACGTACTACGCCTGGTACGAGCTCGTGCCCGCGGACTCGGTGACGATCAAGCTGAAGATCTTCCCCGGCGACACGGTCACGTCGAGCGTTCTCGTCAAAAGCACCGACGTCCTCGTTCAGGTGAAGAACCGCACGCGCCACACCGTATTCACCAAGCATCTGCCAATGGCTTCCCCCGACCTGACCTCCGCGGAGTGGATCGCCGAAGCACCGTCTGCGTGCTCGGCCTCCTTCTGCCGGACGATCCCTCTGACGAACTTCGGGTCGGTCACGTTCTCGAAGGTCGCGGCGCTCGGTAACGGTCAAGGTGGCACCCTCACCGGGGCAGGCTGGGATTTGACTCCGATTCAGCTCGTCCCGCACGCCCATCGGGTCTTCGGCGACGTCAACGGTTCGTCGAGCTCGAGCGCCGGCGCGAACCCGGTGGGCGTCTCGGCCGACGGCAGCTCGTTCTCCGTGAACTGGGTTGCGAACGCGACCGCCGCCGCGACGGCGTAACCGGGTTCTAGCCCAGGACCGCGAGTGCGGCGGCAGTCGCCTTGGCGATCGTTTCGGGCGAATACGACGACCTCGGAGGCTGCTCACACGCGACCGCGCCCGGCTTGCCCTTGTCGCCCACGAAGATGTCCGAATTCGTGACCGCGGACTTGTGCTTGCCCGCCTGGCAGGTGCGCGTCTTCGGCTTGCCCGAATCGCTGGGAGCAAGTGAGACGTAGCCGCCGCGAAGAGCACTCGAGACGCCGAAACCACCCGTGACGGCGGCTGCCGGCGCAGCTCCGACGAGGGCCGCCAGAGCGGTGGCGAGAGCGACGCGCATCGTCTCAGTGTAAAGCAGGGGCGACAGGACTCGAACCTGCGACCTACGGTTTTGGAGACCGCCGCTCTACCAACTGAGCTACGCCCCTATCAGTCAAAGTCTAACCTTGCCGCTCGTCGCGCTCTTCACGGCTCTCACCCTCGCCTTCACCGGCATCGCGGTCGCCTCGGCGGTCGCGGGTGGCCTCCGGGGCTGGGTGATTGCGGTCGCGGCGGCGGCGATTGCCGCCTGGATGGCCTCGATGGCCCTGGCCGCGCTGAGGAGAACGCGGCGCTAGCTCGTATTCTCTTTCCGTGGCCGCCGAAGTAGATACCCGGAGCATCTGGCTGGAGTACCGGCGCACGAACGACAAGGTGCTGCGGGACAAGCTGATCGTCATGTACTCCCCGCTCGTCAAGTACGTCGCCGGGCGCCTTGGCTCGGGCCTGCCCGCACACGTCGACGAGGGCGACCTCGTCTCGTATGGATTGCTCGGCCTGATCGGCGCGATCGAGCGCTTCGACCTCGACCGCGACATCAAGTTCGAGACCTACGCCATCGCCCGCATCCGCGGCGCGATCATCGACGAGCTCCGCGCCCTCGACTGGGTGCCCCGCTCGGTGCGCTCGCGTGCGCGCGAGATCGAGCGTGCGATTGCCGGCCTGGAAGCGAAGCTCGGCCGGGCGCCCACCGACGAGGAGATCTCCGCGAAGGTCGGGATCTCGGTCGAAGAGCTGGAGGACTCGCTCACCGACATCGCACGCTCCTCGATTGCAGCCCTCGACGAGCTCTGGTCGACTTCGGGTGAGGGCGACCAGGTCTCGCTGCTCGACACGCTCGAGGATCCCGAGAGCATCAGGCCGGCCGAGGCGCTCGACGAAACAGAGTTGCGCGAGATCCTCGGCGACGCGATCGCGCGGCTGCCCGAGCGCGAGAAGCTCGTGATCACGCTCTACTACTACGAGGAGCTGACGCTGCGCGAGATCGGGGAGGTGCTCGGCGTCACCGAGTCGCGGATCTCCCAACTACACACCAAGGCGATCCTCCGCCTCAAGGCTCGTCTCGCCGGGGCCGTCGCGCGGGCCTAACTCGTTAGGATTCCCCTCGATGCAAGAGCCCGGGAAGATCCGCAACGTCGCCGTCGTCGGCCATCGCGGGACGGGCAAGACGTCGCTGGTGGAGGCGATGCTCTTCCAGGCCGGGGCGATCAACCGCCTGGGCACCGTCGAGGCCGGCACGACGGTCTGCGACTGGGACGAGGATGAACAGCGCCGGCAGATGTCCCTCGCTGCGTCGCTTGCGCACCTCGACTGGCAGGGCCGGAAGATCAACCTGATCGACACCCCCGGCGACTCGGGCTTTCAAGCGGACACGATCACGAGCCTGCGCGTCGTCGAAGGCGCGCTCGTCGTCGTGTCCGCGGTCATGGGCGTGGAGGTGAACACGGCGCGCGCGTGGAACCGCTCGGAGGAGCTCGAGCTCTCGCGCGTCGTCTTCGTGAACATGCTCGACCGAGAGCGCGCCGACTTCTTTCGCACGCTTGCCGCGTTGCAGGAACAGCTCTCCGCGAGTTGTGTCGCGATTCAGCTGCCGATCGGCGTCGAGCACGAGGTGACGGGCGTCGTCGACCTGTTGCACAATTGCGCATACATGGATCCGAGCGGCGCGCGCGAAGGAGACTCGGTCGCGATCCCCGACTCGATGGCTGCGCAGGCTGCCGAGTACCGCGAGAAACTGCTCGACGCGGTCGTCGAGACGGACGAAGGGTTGATGGAGCGCTATCTCGGCGGCGAGGAGCTCGACCCGGCTGACGTCGCCGCCGCGCTCAAGACCGCCGTCACGAACGACGCGCTGTATCCGGTCGCCTGTGGAGTGGCGACGAAGAATCTCGGCACGCACGCATTGCTCGACCTGCTCGTCGAAGGCGTTCCGTCGCCGGCGCGCAAGCCGTCGCCGATCGCGGCGGGCGGCGGCACGACCGCATTCGTCTTCAAGACGGTCGCCGATCCATTCGCCGGCCGCATCAACGCGTTCCGCGTGTACAGCGGCACGGTCGCTGCGGATTCGACCCTCGTGAACACACGCGACCATGCGAAGGAGCGCCTCGGCGGCCTGATGATCCTGCAGGGCAAGGATC
>Ga0157370_10007496_pt1 | contig 11853 bp, 9 predicted proteins | sample C35metaG_FD_113463 | JGI IMG/M metagenome (GOLD analysis project Ga0157370, IMG submission 113463) | Corn rhizosphere microbial communities from Kellogg Biological Station, Michigan, USA - C3-5 metaG | ecosystem: Host-associated > Plants > Roots > Rhizosphere > Soil | place: USA: Michigan... | reverse complement strand
GGTGCGGGCGACCACCGCCACGCGGCGAGCGCGCTTCGGCCGTGCGCTCGCGCGGCGGCGGCTGCAGCGTGTCGAGCACGTCGCGCTCGTCACCGGCCTCGCCCTCTTCACGCCAATGGCGGCGGCCGTCATTGATGCGGCCGCGTGGGCGGTCCTCCTCGAACTCCATGGCTTCGAGTTCGATCGGCTTCTTGATCAGCTTCTCGATGTCGGCGACCAGGCGAGCGTCGTTGCCGCCGCTCGCAAAGCTCACCGCCAAACCCGACGCGCCGGCACGGCCGGTGCGGCCGATGCGGTGGACGTAGTCCTCGGCGTTGAAGGGGATGTCGAAGTTGAACACCGCGGGCACGTCCTTGATGTCGAGGCCGCGGGCCGCGACGTCGGTGCACACCAGCAGGTCGACTTCGCCGGCCTTGAACGAGGCGAGTGCCTTCAGGCGTTCGTCCTGGCTCTTGTCGCCATGCAGTGCGGTGGTACGCAGACCGTCGCGCTCCAGCGAGCGTGCGAGGCGCGCGCAGCCGAGCTTGCTGTTGACGAACACGAAGGCCTGCGTGATGCCGCGCTGCTTGACGATCTGCTTGAGCGCCCGGCGCTTGTCGTCGTCGGACACGCTGTAGAAATGCTGCTCGACGGTGGAAGCCGTTTCGTTCGGCCGCGCCACTTCGATGGTGATGGGGTTCTGCAGGTAGCTGCCGGCCAGTCGCTTGATTTCAGGCGAGAACGTGGCCGAGAACAGGAGCGTGGTGCGCTGCTTGGGCAGGTAGCTCAGGATGCGCTGCAGGTCGGGCAGGAAGCCGATGTCCAGCATGCGGTCGGCTTCGTCGAGCACGACGTATTCGACCTGGTTGAGCACCGCGTTCTTGGCTTCGATGTGATCGAGCAGGCGGCCCGGCGTGGCCACCAGCACCTCGACGCCCTTCTTCAACTCCAGCGTCTGCGGCTTCATGTCGATGCCGCCGAACACCACCGTGCTGCGCAGGTTGGTGTACTTGGCGTACAGCTTGACCTGTTGCGCGACCTGGTCGGCCAGCTCGCGCGTGGGCAGCAGCACGAGCGCGCGCACCGGGTGCCGCGCGGGCGAGGTGGAGGCGTTTTCGTGCTTGAGCATGCGCTGCAGCAAGGGGAGCGAGAACGCCGCCGTCTTGCCGGTGCCGGTCTGCGCGGCGCCCATCACATCCTGCCCCGCGAGCACGACCGGAATGGCCTGCTCCTGGATCGGTGTCATGGTCTCGTAGCCCATTTCGGCTACGGCGCGGGCCAGCGGTTCTGCCAGCGATAGATTGGAGAAGGAGCTTGTCATTGAGCCCGCTATTGTCGCATTGCCGCAAAAAACGGCAGTGACGGCGTTGTGACAACGCCCGCGCCGCCGGCATTGCTACTTATTCAATAGCACCCGAGCCAACAGACATGGGCCCCACAGGCCCACGAAGCTCAAAGGTTGCGAGCGTTGAAGGTGTCGCACGACTTCATGTCGCCGCTTTGATAACCCGCGCCGAACCACTTCTGGCGCTGCGCGCTGGAGCCGTGGGTGAAGCTGTCGGGCACCACCGCGCGGCCCGCCGAACGCTGCAATGCGTCGTCGCCGATCTTCTGCGCGGCGTTCATGGCGGCCTCGATGTCGCCCGGGTCGAGCCACTTCTTCGATTCCTGCGAGTGGTGCGCCCACACGCCCGCGAAGCAGTCGGCCTGCAGCTCGACGCGCACGCTCACCGCGTTGTTCTGCGACTGGCTCAGGCGCCCGCGCATGCCGTCGACCTTCGCGGTGATGCCCAGCTCGTCCTGCACGTGATGGCCGACCTCGTGCGCGATGACGTAGGCCTGCGCGAACTCGCCCGGTGCGCCGAGCTGGTTCTTGAGCGTGTCGTAGAAGCCCAGGTCGATGTAGACCTTCTTGTCGCCCGGGCAGTAGAACGGCCCCATAGCCGATTGCCCGGTGCCGCAGGCCGTAGGCGTGGCGCCGCGGAACAGCACGAGCCGGGGCGGCTGGTAGCTGCCGCCGTTCTTTCGGAAGATGTCGGTCCACACCACTTCGGTGTTCTTGAGCACGGTCGAGACGAAGGCCGCTTCGCGGTCGCCCGAAGGCGGCCTGGGCGCGGGACCCTGCGGCGCCTGCTGCACCTGCTCGGTGCCACCGCCGCCGCTCAGCAAACTCAGCACGGTGAGTGGGTTGATGCCGAAGATCCAGCCGGCGATCAGCGCGACCGCGATGGTGCCGATGCCGATGCCGCGCCCACCGATGAAGCCGCCACCGCCCCCACCACCGCCTTCGCCGCGGCGATCTTCAACGTTGTCGGATTGTTCGTTGCCTTCCCATCTCATCGCAGTCTCCTTCCCGGCGTGCACAACTGTTGCCGGACAGTGGCTGGATGGTACTTGGCCCCAGGCCGCCCGGGGTAACCGGGCGTCAGTGCCCGGCCCGCCGCTGCGTCAGGTTTTCGGCAGAGTGACGCCGCGCTGGCCCTGGTACTTGCCGCCGCGGTCCTTGTAGCTGGTCTCGCAGACTTCGTCGCTCTCGAAGAACAGCACCTGCGCGCAGCCTTCGCCCGCGTAGATCTTGGCGGGCAGCGGCGTGGTGTTGCTGAATTCCAGCGTCACGTAGCCTTCCCATTCGGGCTCGAACGGCGTCACGTTGACGATGATCCCGCAGCGCGCATATGTGCTCTTGCCCAGGCAGATGGTCAGCACGTTGCGCGGGATGCGGAAGTACTCGACGGTGCGCGCCAGCGCGAAGCTGTTGGGCGGGATGATGCAGTAGTCGCCGTGCATGTCGACGAAGCTCTTCTCATCGAAGTTCTTCGGGTCGACCACGGTGCTGTGGATGTTGGTGAAGACCTTGAATTCGGGCGCGCAACGGATGTCGTAGCCGTAGCTCGAAGTGCCGTAGCTGATGATCTTGTGGCCACCGGCCTCGCGCACCTGGCCCGGTTCGAAGGGGTCGATCATTCCTTCGTTTTCGGCCATGCGCCGGATCCATTTGTCGCTCTTGATGCTCATATGCGCTCGCTGCTGCTGCGGGGGAATCGGGGCCGAATTGTGGCATGGGCGCCCTGTGCGCCCTCCCCCGCAGAGGTCAGCCCGCCTGCGAGATCACCGTGCGCTCGACCAGCCGGTCGTCTCCCAGCACGATCATCGCGAAGAGCAATTCTTCCAGCGTGTTCGCCAGCTTGGTCTTTCGCGCCAGCAGCGGCGTGGCGGCGGGATTCAGCACCAGGAAGTCGGCCTCGCACCCCGGCTGCAGGTTGCCGACCACACCATCGAGCCCCAGCGAGCGCGCCGCGCCGCCGGTGTGGTGCCACCACAGCCGGGAGGGCGGAATGCTCAGGCCGGCCTTGGTCTGGATTCCCTCGACTGTTGTACGGCCCACGTAGTAGGCGGCCAGCATGGTGTGGAACGGGCTGAAGCTGGTGCCGCCGCCCACGTCGCTCGCAAGGCCGTAGGGCGACTCGATGCGGTCGGCCGCACCGAAGTCGAAGAAGCCGCTGCCCAGGAACAGGTTGCTCGTCGGGCTCACGGCGGCCGCCGTCTTCGTCTCGCGCATCAGGCGGCGGTCTTCGTCGTCGATGTAGATGCAGTGCGCGTACACGGCGCGCTCGCGCATCAGGCCGAAGCCGGCGTACACATCGAGGTAGGAGCGCGACTTCGGATAGAGCTCCCGCGCCCACTGCACCTCGTCGCGGTTCTCGGCCACGTGCGACTGGATCCAGGTGTCGCCGTACTTCGCGGCCAGCTCGCCGGCGCCGCGCATCTGCGCATCGGTGCTGGTGGGCGCGAAACGCGGGGTGATCGCGTAGCCGAGGCGATCGACGTTGTGCCACTTGCGGATCAGCGACTCGGTATCGATAAGGCTCTGCTCGGTCTGGTCGCGCACGCCATCGGGCGAATTGCGGTCCTGCAGCACCTTGCCGGTGATCATGCGCAGCCGGCGGCGCTGCGCGCCTTCGAAGAAGGCATCGACCGAGGCGACATGCGAGGTCGCGAAGGTGAGCGAGGTGGTCACGCCGTTGCGCAGCAGTTCGTCGAAGAACACATCGGCCACTTCGCGCGAATGCGCCGGGTCGACGAACTTGCTTTCGGCGGGGAAGGTGTAGTTCTCGAGCCAGGGCAAAAGGCCCGGCGAGGGCGCGCCGATGATGTCGGTCTGCGGAAAGTGGATGTGCATGTCCACGAAGCCCGGCGCGAGGATGCGGCCCGGCAGGTGCGTCACATCGGCATCGGGATGGCGCGGCGACACGGCGGCATGGCTGCCGGCATCGACGACGCGCTGGCGGCCGGCGGCGTCGGGGGCGACGACCAGGAGGCCGTCTTCATCGAAAACGGGCAGGCCGGCGTCGTCGAATCGCAGGAGGGAGGCGCGGTAGGCTTTTTTCATCGTGGCTGCGGAGGGTAATCCAGCCCTGCGCCGTCGCAATTTCCATGCGCATATGAGTGCTATATGCGGAACGCACTCCCCGGGAAAACCCGGCGCGGCCGCTTTTCAGCGCGTCACACGCCCCTGCACGCCGTCGACCAGCCAGTTCATCTTGAGAATCTGCTCGTCGCTCAATTGCGCACCCTTGGCGATCACGACGCGGCCTTCGTTGTCGCGCACATCGCCACTCACCGCACGAAACGGCTGCAGCTTGCCGGCCGCGATGTCCTGCTGCCGCGCCAACACTTCCTGCTGCACGGCCTTGGGCACCTTGGTGCCGAAGTCGCCGACGCGGATCATTCCTTCCTTCACGCCGCCCCAGAGATTGCCGCTCTTCCAGGTGCCGTCGAGCACGGCCTTCGCGCGCTGCGTGTAGTAGCCGCCCCATTGGTGCGTGACCGCGACGATCTGCGCATCGGGCGCGATCTTGCGCATGTCGGAGTGGTACGCGATGGCCATCTTGCCGCGCTCCTGCGCCGCGGCCATCACGGCGGTGGAGCCGGTGTGGAAGGCGACGACGTCGGCGTTCTGGTTGAAGACCGCCATCGCTGCATCGCGCTCCTTGGGCGGATCGAACCACTCGTTGAGCCACACCACGATGACCTTCGCATTCGGGTTCACCGAGCGCATGCCCAGCGTGAACGCGTTGATGCCCTGCAGCACCTCGGGAATCGGAAAGCCCGCCACATAGCCCGCCAGGTTCGTCTTCGTCATGCGCCCGGCCGCGATGCCCGCGAGATAGCGGCCTTCGTAGTAGCGCGCATTGGCGGTCGCGACGTTGGCCGCGGGCTTGTAGCCCGTGATCGACTCGAACTTCACATCGGGAAAATCGCGCGCCACCTTCAGCGTCGGCTCCATGTAGCCGAAGCTGGGCGTGAAGATGAGCTTGTTGCCCTGCTGCGCAAGGTCGCGGATCACACGCTCGGCATCGGCCCCTTCGGCGACGTTTTCGACGAAGGTGGTCTTCACCTTCGCACCGAGCGCCGCATCGACGGCCTTGCGGCCCTCTTCATGCTGGCGCACCCAGCCGGCATCGGTGACCGGCGTGACATAGACGAAGCCGATCTTCAGCGGCGCATCGGGTGCCTGCGTTTGCGAAAAAGCGGGAGATAAAAAACAGGCGGCTGCCCACGCCAGAACGGCGCGGCCCGCGAGGTTTTTGTACATGGTGGTCCTCTACATGGCCCCGGAAAAACAAAAACCCGCAGTCGGCCGGGACGCCCAACTGCGGGATGCGGATTTTAGTGCGCGCGTTTTCAGGCGGTCGCTGCAGCCTCCGTGCGCGAACCCGTCACGCCGTATCGGGCCGCGGGCACCGAACTGGAAATCCGGCCCGACATGGCACGCCGCGCCGCATCGAAAGCGTCCCACTCGTCCTGGCTCGGCAGCGAGGGAATCGTCACCTTCTCGCCCAGGTCGAGCCCCGCGAGTGCGGCATCGACCATGTCTTCCGCGCTCATGACGATCGCGCTCGGCAGGTGCTGTACCGGCAGGCCCGCAAGGCCCCAGAACTCGGTGGCCGTCGCGCCCGGCAGCACGGCCTGCACGCGCACGCCCTTCTCGCCCACTTCATGCTGCAGCGACTGGCTGAACGCGAGCACGAAGGCCTTGCTGCCGCCGTACACGCCATTGAGCGTCTCGGGCGAAACCGCCACGATGGACGCGATGTTCACCAGGGTGCCCGCACCCCGTGCCACGAAGCCCGGCACGGCTGCATAGCTGAGGCGCGTGAGCGCATTCACGTTGATCGCGATCATCTCTTCCATCTTCTCGATGTCCGAGGCGAGCAGCGGCGCGGTGGCGCCGACGCCGGCGTTGTTCACCAGCAGCGTGAGGTCGCGGTTCGTGCGGATGGCGGCTTCGACGCGCGCGATGTCTTTCTTGTCGGTGAGGTCGGCGGTGATCGTTTCGATCTTTCGGCCCGTCTCGGCCGTGAGTCTGGTGGCCAGCGCCTGCAGGCGATCGCTGTTTCGCGCGACCAGCACGAGGTCGAAGCCACGGCGGGCGAGCCTGTCGGCGTAGACGGCGCCAATGCCGGAAGAAGCGCCGGTGATGAGGGCCGTGCCCTTGGGTGTTGCAGTCATTGGAGGTTCCTTTGGAAGCCGCGTCGTTGCGGCGTGAAAGGAAGTTTCCTCCTTCAGCGAGATGGCGTAAATGTCATATAAACCTCCTTTTACGCCAATTCCGAAATTTGCCTGGCCACCCGGCGAACGGCCTGCGGCGGCTGGCCCAGCGTGCGCAGGAACGCGCGGCGCATGCGCTCGGGATCGCCAAAGCCCGTTTCATCGGCCACCACATTGAGCGCCAGCCCGCCCGCATCGATCAGCGCCTTCGCCGCTTCCACGCGCAGGTGCTCGACGGCTTGCGCGGGCGAGCGGCCGGTCTCCGACTTGAAGGCGCGGCTGAACTGGCGCGGGCTCAGGTGCGCCACCTCGGCAAGGTCTTCGACCGACAGCGGATCGCGCAGGTTGGCGCGCGCGTGCACCAGCGCCTGCTGGATGCGGTCGGACTTGGGCTCCAGCTCGAGCAGCGCCGAGTACTGCGACTGCCCGCCCGCCCTGCGGTGGTAGACGACCAGGTTCTTCGCGACCATGCGCGCGGCCTCCACGCCCAGGTCTTCCTCAACAAGCGCGAGCATCAGGTCGATGCCCGCGGTCATGCCGGCCGATGTCCAGAGCGAGCCGTCGTTGATGAAGATGCGGTCCGGCTGCACCTTGGCCAACGGATGGCGCTTCTGCAGTTCCTGCGCGAAGGCCCAGTGCGTGGTCACGCGCCGGCCGTCCAGCAGCCCCGCATCCGCGAGACCGAATGCGCCGGTGCAGATGCTGGCAATGCGGCGCGCGCTGCGCTCGCCCGCGCGCAGCATCCTGCAAAGCCCTTCGGAGGTCGGCTCGATGGTGAGCGCGCCGGTCATCACCAGCGTGTCGAACTTCGATCCGGTCAACCGCTTCGTCTCGACGCCGATGCCCGACGAACTGGGAATGACGCCACCGGTTTCCGACAGCAGCTCGACCTTGTAGACCGGCGCGCCCGCGTGCTTGTTGGCCAGCTCGAAGGCGGCGACGGCGGCCAGATCGAGGATCTGGAAGCCCGGAAAAACGACAACGGCGATGCGCTTCTGCATGATGTCCTGAAAAGAGGTAATTTCGACATTCCGGCCGAAAGGCTACGTGACATCCTCCGACCGGTCAAACAGCCGTCCCACGCGGCACCACAAGAAAGAGGCTCTATGAAAGTCAATGGAATCGAACGCCCGCTCGACGTCGACGGCGACACCCCCGTGCTCTGGGTGCTGCGCGACGTGCTCGGCATGACGGGCACCAAGTTCGGCTGCGGCCTTGGCATGTGCGGGGCCTGCACGGTCCACGTCGACGGCGTGGCCACGCGCTCGTGCATCACGCCGGTCGAATCGGTCGCCAACGCCAATGTGAGCACCATCGAATCGCTCGCGGGCACGCGCGTCGGCCGCGCATTGCAGAAGGCCTGGCTCGACCTCGACGTCGTGCAATGCGGATACTGCCAATCGGGCCAGCTGATGTCGGCCACGGCCCTGCTGAGCAAGAACACCTCGCCCACCGACGAGGAAATCGACGGCGCCATGAGCGGCAACATCTGCCGATGCGGCACCTATGTGCGCATCCGCGCCGGCATCAAGGAAGCGGCGCGCGCCCTTTCCGGCAAGACGGCCGCGCCTGCAAGAAAGGCGGCCTGACATGATCCTCGATCGACTGACACCCCCTGAAGCCGACACCTCGCTCTCGCGCCGCGGCTTTCTCTCCGTCGGCGCCGCGCTGGGCGGCGGCCTGCTCATCGGTGTCGGCTTCGGCGCCGCGCCCTCCCCGGCAGAGGCCGCCGGCCCCACCGCCGCGCCCTGGGCACCCAATGCCTTCGTCCGCATCGCTCCCGATGGGCAGGTGACCGTGGTCATGGGCTTCATCGAAATGGGCCAGGGCACCTACACGAGCATCCCGATGCTGATTGCCGAAGAGCTGGAGATCGACCTCGCCGGCGTGCGCCTCGAACACGCACCGCCCAGCGACAAGCTCTACGGCAACCCGCTGCTGGGCTTCCAGGTGACGGGCGGCTCCACCACCATCCGCGGTGCCTACGAGCCGATGCGGCGCGCAGGTGCTGCGGCCCGCACGGTGCTCGTGCAGGCGGCGGCGCAGCGCTGGCGTGTCGAGCCGGCCTCGTGCCGCGCCGTGCGCGGCGAAGTGGTCCACACCGCGAGCGGACGCCGCCTCAAGTACGGCGCGCTGGTCGCCGATGCCGCCAAGCTCCCCGTGCCCGAGAAGGTCGAGCTGAAACCGCAAGGCGACTTCAAGCTGATCGGCACCTCCGCCCGGCGCCTGGACACGCCCGCCAAGGTGAACGGCACCGCGATGTACGGCATCGACGCGCGCGTGCCCGGCATGAAGGTCGCCACGCTGAAGCAGTCGCCGGTGTTCGGCGGCCGCGTGCGCAGCATCGACGACGCTGCGGCGCTGAAGGTGCGCGGCGTGCGCCAGGTCGTGCGGCTCGATGACTGCGTGGCCGTCGTCGCCGACCACATGGGTGCGGCGAAGAAGGGCCTGGCGGCCGTTGTCGTCGAATGGGACGACGGCGCCAACGCCAAGGTGAGCACCGAAAGCATCGTGCAGTCGATGGCCGAGGCCTCGCAGAAGCAGGGCGCGGTCGTGCGCAAGGAAGGCGACAACGCCAAGGCCATGGCCGGCGCGGCGCAGCGCCTGGAGGCCGTCTACGAAGTGCCGTTCCTGGTCCATGCGGCAATGGAGCCTCTCAACTGCACCGTGCATGTTCGCAAGGACAGCTGCGAGGTGTGGGTCGGCACGCAGGTACTCACGCGCGCACAGGCCGCGGCCGCGGCGGTCACGGGCCTGCCGGTGGAGAAGGTGACGGTGCACAACCACCTGCTGGGCGGCGGCTTCGGCCGGCGGCTGGAGGTCGACAGCGTCACGCGCGCCGTGCAGATCGCGCAGAAGGTCGACGGACCCGTCAAGGTCATCTGGACGCGGGAGGAAGACACGCAGCACGACATGTACCGTCCCTACTTCTACGACCGCGTGAGCGCCGGCCTCGATGCGCAAGGCAAGCTCGTGGCGTGGAGCCACCGCATCACCGGCTCCTCGATCCTCAAGCGCTGGCTGCCGCCGGCCTACAACAACAACTTCGACCCCGAGACCATCGACGGCGCCGAGAAGCCACCCTACGCGCTGCCGAACATTCTGGTCGACTACGTGAACCACGAGCCGCCGGTGCCCACCGCGTTCTGGCGCGGCGTGGGGCCGACGCACAACGTGTTCGTGGTCGAGAGCTTCATCGACGAACTCGCCACCGCCGCGAAGACCGACCCCGTCGCCTTCCGCACCGCGCTGCTCGCGCAGAACCCGCGCGCGCTGGCCGTGCTCAAGCTCGCCGCGGAAAAGTCCGGCTGGGGCCAGCCACTGCCCGCGGGCCAGGGGCGCGGCGTATCGCTGCAGTTCGCCTTCGGCACCTTCATGGCGCTGGTGGTGGATGCGGAGGTCGCCAAGTCGGGCGACGTGGCCGTCAAGCGCGTGGTCTGCGCGCTCGATGCGGGCGTGATCGTCAATCCCGACACCGTGCAGGCCCAGGTGCAGAGCGGCGTGATCTTCGGCATCTCGGGCGCGCTCTGGGGCAAGGCGACGCTGAAGGACGGGCGCATCGAGCAATCGAACTTCCACGACGTGCGCGTGGTGCGCATGAACGAAACGCCGATCATCGAAACCCACATCGTCGCGAGCAAGGAAGCGCCCGGCGGCATGGGCGAGCCCGGCACCTCGGGGCTTGCGCCGGCGCTGACGAACGCCATCTTCGCTGCGACGGGCAAGCGGGTGCGCAAGTTGCCGATCGACCCCGAGTTGCTCAAGACGGCCTGACCCGCGCCAGCCAGTAGCCGCACGCGGCGCGCACCCATCCGACACCGCGATGGGTGCCGCCGCGAATCGGCAGGCGCGGGTTCGGCCACGCCGCCACACAATCGGTTCGCCCATGACGAACCCGCCCTCCTACGCCAGCAGCGCCCACTGGCAGCGCAATCTCGCCGTCTGCATGTTCGGCTCCTTCACCACCATCGTGGCGATGACGTTGCTGCTGCCCTTCCTGCCGCTGTACGTCGAGCAACTCGGTGTGACGGACCACGCGGCCATCGTGCAATGGTCGGGCGTGGCCTATGGCGCCACTTTCTTCAGCGCCGCGCTGGTCGCGCCGCTGTGGGGGCGGCTGGCCGACCGCTATGGCCGGAAACCCATGCTGATCCGCGCGAGCCTGGGCATGGCGGTGGCGATGGCGCTCATCGGCATGGCGGGCAACGTGTGGCAGCTCGTGGGCCTTCGGCTGCTGGCGGGGCTGCTCGGCGGCTACGCCTCGGGCTCGATGGTGCTGGTCGCCACGCAGACGCCGAAGGACCGCACCGGCTGGGCGCTGGGCACGATGTCCTCGGCCATCATGGCCGGCAACCTCGTGGGGCCGCTGGTCGGCGGCGCGCTGCCGCCGCTCATCGGCATCCGCGCGACCTTCTTCGCGGCGGGCGCGATGATCTTCGTGGCCTTTCTCGCCACCGCTTTCCTGATCCGCGAGGAGAAGAAAGCGCCCTCGGCCTCGAAGCAGAGCGATGGCGCCAACATTGGCTGGGCCGCCATTCCCGACAAGCGCCCGCTCATCGCGATGCTCTTCACCGGCATGCTGCTGATGCTGGCCAACATGTCGATCGAGCCGATCATCACCGTCTACGTCGCCACGCTGGTCGAAGATCCCAACCGCGTGACGATGATGGCTGGCCTCGTGATGTCCGCCGCCGCGCTCGGCAGCATTCTCTCGGCCTCGCGCCTGGGCAAGCTGGCCGACCGCGTGGGGCACTGGAACGTGATCGTCGGGTGCCTGGCGGTCTCGGCGGTGCTGCTGGTTCCGCAGGCCTTCGTCACCTCGGGCTGGCAGCTGGTGGTGCTGCGCTTCCTGATGGGGCTCTCGCTCGGCGGGCTGTTGCCCTGCATCGCGAGCGTGATCCGCCACAACGTGCCCGAGCGCGTGGCCGGCAACATGCTCGGCTACTCGACCTCGGCACAGTACACGGGCCAGGTGGCCGGGCCGCTTCTCGGCGGCTTCGTGGGCGGGCACATCGGCATGCGGGCCGTGTTCCTCGGTACCTGCGTGCTGATGGCCGCAGGCGCCGGATGGAACTGCCTGGCGAAGCGGCGGTAGCCCGGGCGTCGTTCACATCTTCTCAGCTCGTGACTGGCTGCACGTGCCGCCGCACCGCCTCCAGCAGCAGCGTGGCGAGCCGCCCGACCGGCGCCTCGGCATTGGCCTGCGCGCGGTAGAGCGACATCGACATCTGCGGCAGCGCCGGCAGGCCGACTGCCGTGCGGTCGATGGCGCGCACATGCGAAGGCAGCCCGAAAGGCGTGCGCACCGTGAGGCCGAGGCCG
>Ga0157370_10007494_pt1 | contig 11855 bp, 9 predicted proteins | sample C35metaG_FD_113463 | JGI IMG/M metagenome (GOLD analysis project Ga0157370, IMG submission 113463) | Corn rhizosphere microbial communities from Kellogg Biological Station, Michigan, USA - C3-5 metaG | ecosystem: Host-associated > Plants > Roots > Rhizosphere > Soil | place: USA: Michigan... | reverse complement strand
TACCTCACCGGCGCGCAGATCGACTACGCCGAGAACCTCAGCGGCGCGCAGTTCGTGATCAGCAACCCGAACGCGAAGACCACCTGCGGCTGCGGCTCGTCCTTCTCCGCCTGATCGTGGCGTGATGGATCAGGCCAGACTGCCGCGTCCCAACACTTTTGCCGGATTGAGCCTGGTGCTCGACCGCGTGGCCGAGCGTCGCGACGAAGCGGCATGGATCGCCGCGCAGGCCCGCTCGGATGCCGCGCGCTACCTGCTGCTGGATGCCGACGGCGAAGCCTTCCTGCATCCCAATGGCGATGCCCTGCGCTGGCTCGATCCCGGCGAACGCCAGCGATGGTTCGCCGACGCACGCGCCAGCCTGCTCGGCGTCGCGCATGGCGCGCCGCATTTCCTGCTGGTGGCGGATGACCCGTCGCGCCGCGCCGAGCTTGAGGATGCGCTCGGCGCGCGCCGCATGAGCCTGCGCCGCGCCGGCCTGCTGCTCGGCGCCGACGAAGCGGGGTTGTTCGCCTACGCGAAGGGGCTGTCGCACTGGCAACGCGAGACGCGTTTCTGCGCCTGCTGCGGCGCGGCGCTGCAACTGGTTTCCGCCGGCCATCGCGCGCAATGCACCAACCCCGACTGCGCGCGCCTGCATTTCCCGCGCACCGATGCGGCGGTGATCATGCTGGTGGAACACGAGGGCGCCTGTCTGCTTGGTCGCCAGGCCGGCTGGCCGGCGCATCGCTATTCCACCCTCGCCGGCTTCGTCGAGCCGGGCGAAGCGCTGGAAGACGCGGTGCGCCGCGAGGTCGCCGAGGAAGCCGGCGTGATCGTCGACGAGGTGCGCTACCACTCCTCGCAACCTTGGCCGATGCCGGCCTCGCTGATGATCGGTTTCATCGCCACCGCGGTGTCGCGGGAGATCCGCATGCGCGACCTGGAGCTGGAGGACGCGCGCTGGTTCACCCCCCAGGACATCGTGGACGGCATCGCCGACGGCAGCTTCGTACCATCCACGGCGTTATCGGTGTCCTATCGTTTGCTGGCGCACTGGCTGCAGCTGCGTGCGGAACTGGATCTGGACGTCTTGGCCGCGACTGCTCCCGCCGCTTGAGCGGCGGCGCTGGGCGGCCATCCTGCGGGCGCCGCGGGCGCTCGCTACAATGCAGCCATTGTCCGAGAGTCCGCTGCCATGGCCATCCGTCTGCTTGCCGCCCTCATCGCCCTGGGTCTGCTGCATGTTGCTCCGCAGCTGGCCGGCTGGCGCCGGGACGGTCTGTTCCGGCGCTGGGTGGCGCAGTTGTCCGATACCAGCGGCGCCGGGCGCGTGGTGCTGGCGCTGCTGCCGCCGCTGGTGATCTGCGCGCTGCTGGCATGGCTGTTCGCCCACACCTTGCTCGGCGAGCTGCCGCGGCTGCTGTTCGCTCTCGTCGTGCTCTTGTACTGCTTCGGCCCACGCGAATTCGAGCGCGACCTGGAAGCGATCCTGGCCGCGCCCGATGGCGTCAGCCACGAAGCGGCGGCGCAGGCGCTGGCCGATGACGGCCGCCCGGTGACCTGGACGGCACCGGCGCTGGGCGAGGCGATCGTCTATGCCGCGTTGCGCCGCCGCTTCGCCGTGCTGCTGTGGTTCTTCCTGCTCGGTCCGGTCGGCGCGTTGCTGTATCGGCTGGCGCAGACGTTGAGTCGCGACGATTCGCTGGCGCTCGACGCCGCCAGCCAGCGGCCCGCCGGGTACCTTGCCAACGCGCTGGACTGGTTGCCGGCGCAGTTGCTCACCTTCACCCTGGCGGTGGTCGGTCATTGGGATGCGGTGATCGACGCCTGGCGCCGCTGGCACATCCAGGCCACACCGACCAGCTGGTACGAGCGCGGCCCGGGTTTTCTCGGCGCCGCCGCGCAGGCCGACGTGCTGATCGACATCGAGGCCGGCGATGGTTACGCCGAAGAGCACAGCGACCCGCTGGACGAACTGCGTCGACTGCGCAGCGCCCTGCTGCGTGCCTTGCTGGCCTGGCTCAGCGTGGTGGCGCTGCTGGTGATCGGCAGCTGGGTCAGCTGAAGCCGGAGATCAGGCCAGATCCCCGCGCAGTTCGCGCACGCGTATTTCCAGCGTCGTGGCGCTGGCTTGCTGCGGCGGCACCGGCGCATCGACCACCAGCTCGATCCGAGCGCGGAAGCGGCGCGGCAGGCGCATGCGACCAAGGCGGGAATCGCGCCGGCTCCACACGCTGCCCCACAAGCCGCGCAACGCCATCGGCAGCACCGGCACCGGGCGACGTGCCAGGATCTTCTCCACGCCGGGCCGGAACGTGGCGATGTCGCCATCGTCGGTCAGGCCGCCTTCGGGGAAGATGCACACCAGCTCGCCATCCGCCAGCGCGGCGTCGATCGCGTCGTAGGCTTCCTGCAGCACCACGGGATCTTCCTTGTAGCCGGCGATGGGAATCGCCTTGGCGGTGCGGAACACGAAGCTCAGCAGCGGCGTGTTGAAGATCTTGTAATACATCACGAAGCGCGCCGGCCGGCGCAGGTTCGCCATCAGCAGCAGCGGATCCATGTAGCTGACGTGGTTGCACACCAGCAGGGCCGGCCCATCTTCGGGCAGGTGCTGCATGCCGTCCACGCGCACCCGGTACAGCGTGTTCACCAGCACCCAGGTGATGAAGCGCATCAGGAACTCGGGCACCAGGGTGAAGATGTACACCGCCACCAGCACGTTGAGCAGGGCGTCGAGCAGGAAGATCGTCGCCGCGTTCATGCCCAGCCGGCCCAGCACCAGCCCGAACACGGCGGCCATCACGATCAGCAGCGCGTTGAGGATGTTGTTGCCGGCGATCACCCGCGACAGCCGCTCGCGTGGCGTGCGCGATTGCACGAAGGCAAACAGCGGCACCACGTAGAAGCCGGCAGACAAGCCGATCCCGGTGAGGTCGAGCACGATGCGCCAGCTGCCGGCACTGTGCAGGAACGCCAGCCAGTCCAGTCCGCGCACCGCCGCCGCCCCATGCCGGGCGAAGTACAGGTCGATGCCGAACGCGGTGAGTCCGAACGCGCCCAGCGGCACCAGGCCAATCTCCACCCGCTTGCCCGAGAGCTTTTCGCACAGCAGCGCGCCGACGCCGGTGCCGATCGAGAACAGGGTCAGTACCAGGGTATTGACCGAGCCATCGCCGCCCAGCGTCTCGCGGGTGTAGATCGGCAGTTGCGCGATCAGCACCGTACCGAAGAACCAGAACCAGGAGATGCCCAGCACCGCGTTGAACACCGCGTGGTCGGCGCGGGTGATGCCGAGCACGCGGGCGGTTTCGCTGAACGGGTTCCAGTTGAACCTCAGCTCCGGCGCGGTGGCCGGCGCGGGCGGAATGCGCCGACTCGCCAGGTAGCCGGCCACCGCCACCGCGATCGTCGCGGCCGACGCCAGCACTGGACCGACGCCGGCCACCAGCATCAGCGAGTTGCCCGCGATCATGCCGATCAGCATGGCCATCTGCGTGCCCATCTCGACCAGGCCGTTACCGCCGACCAGTTCCTGCGGCTGCAACGCCTGCGGCAGGATCGCGTACTTGATCGGCCCGAACATGGTCGAGTGCATGCCCATCATGAACAGCACCACCAGCAGCAGCGAGGTATGGTGGGTGTAGAAGCCGTACGCGGCCAGCGCCATCGCCGCGATCTCGAACAGTTTGACGTAGCGGATGATCCGGCTCTTCTCGTACTTCTCCGCCAGCTGGCCCGCCGTGGCGGAGAACAGGAAGAATGGAATGATGAACAGCGCCGGCGCCAGGTTGGTGTAGAGCGACACGGTCTGGTCGTCCAGCCCCATCTGGAACGCCACCAGCATCACCAGCGCATTGCGGAACGCGTTGTCGTTGAACGCGCCCAGCGCCTGGGTCCAGAAGAATGGCGCGAAGCGCCGCTTGCCGAGCAATCCGAATTGGCTCATGCGATGTCCTGTGCTGACGATTTCCCGTTTCCGGTGCGGCCACGGCGACGCCGCCCTGACGGTAGCAGCAGGATATCGCCGGAAGAAAGTCCGGCACGGGACTGAAACTCTGGAGCCCATGCGATGTCAGAGTGACCGATGTCAACGCGCGCGCCTGCCGAGCGTTCCTGAATGACGTGCAAATGGCGGCCCGGCATGGATGCCCGCGTCGGTGTCGATCGACTTGGCACGGCACCGGAAGCAGGCGCAAAATATCGCGGCCCGGACCGGCGCCATGATTCCACTTGCAGTCACTCGAATTAACTTGCGATCCGGCTTGCCCTTCCCCCTTTCTGACCTGGCCATCCTCATGAGCATGCAGCAGCCGTCCTCCCAAAGCACCGGTGGCACTTTCGCGGACCGCATCCGTCTGCTGATCCAGCGGGTCGGCAGCGCCACGGAGATCGCCCGCATGTGCGGCTTCTCCGAGGGCGTGGTGCGCAGTTGGCGCGATGGCAACACCGACCCCTCCCGTGCACGCTGCGTCACCCTGGCACGCACGCTCGGCATCTCGCTGGTGTGGCTGGTGGCCGGCGAGGGTGCGATCCAGGTCGATCCCACCGCCAACTTCCAGGACGAGCAGTACACCAGCGAAATGGTGCGCACCCAGCGGCCGCGTGCCAAGCTGGGCTCGGTCACCCGGTTGCCGTTGTCCGTCCATGTCAACGGTCTGGATCCGCAGCGGTTGAACACCGCGATGCAGATGTTGCAATCGGAGCTGGAACTGGCGGACAGCCCGCTGACCCTGGCCGGGAACACCGACCTGCTGACCGAACTCTATGAAATCCTCGGGCCGGGCGGCGTCAACGTGGATACCGGCGCGATCATGGCCTTCAATCGCCAGCTGTCCGAGCGCATCCGCAAGAGCCGCATGGCCTGAGTCCCGCAGTCATCCGCGAAAAAAAGGCAGCCGCATGGCTGCCTTTTTTCGCCGGCCGCAACGTCAGAGCAGGGCGATGTCGGCGACCGTGCTGAACTGGGTTTTCAACTGGGCGAGCAAGGCCAGCCGGTTGGCCCGCACGGCGGGATCGTCGGCGTTGACCAGCACGCCGTCGAAAAACGCATCCACCGGCGCCTGCAGTTGCGAGAGGCGACTGAGCACCGCGGCATAGTCGCCCGCAGCCAGCGCCGCGCCGCTGTCGCGCCGGGCAGCAGTCAACGCGTCGGCCAGCTCGCGCTCCGCGTCCGCCTCGAAATGCGCAGGATCGACCGCGCGGCCGATCGGCGGCGCGCCGGCTTCTTCGGCCTGCTTGCGCAGGATGTTGGCGACCCGCTTGTTGGCAGCAGCCAGGCTGGCCGCCTCCGGGCAGCGGCCGAATTCGACGACGGCGCGCAGGCGCCGGTCGAAATCGGCGAGACTGGCCGGCTGCACCGCCAGCACCGATTCGAACTGGGCATGCTCGAAACCCTGCTCGGCGTAATAACCACGCAGGCGGTCGAGCACGAACTCGTACAGCTCGTCGACCAGGATCGCGCGTCGCGCACCGGCATTCAGGCTGGGTGGCTTGCCATCCTTGCCGGGCTTCAGGCCCGCGGCCAGCGCCGTGTCCGGCAGCAGCTCCAGTGCCTCGATGAAACTGCCGCGCAGGTCCAGCTCCAGGCCACCTTCGATCAGGGTACGCGCCAGGCCGAGCGCCGCGCGGCGCAGCGCGAATGGATCCTTGTTGCCGCCGGGCTTCATGCCGATGGCGAAGATGCCGGCCAGGGTATCCAGCCGTTCGGCCACGGCCAGCACCTGGCCGAGCTTGTCCGCGGCAATGCGATCGCCACCAAAACGCGGCTGGTAGTGACTGTCCAGCGCTTCGGCCACGGCCGCACCCTCGCCGTCGTGACTGGCGTAATGGCGCCCCATCACGCCCTGCAGTTCGGGGAACTCGCCAACCATGCGGGTCAACAGGTCGCACTTGGCCAGGCTGGCCGCCCGCGTCGCCTGCGCCGCATCGGCACCGACCCGGTTGGCGACGATGCGCGCCAGCTCGGCCACGCGCACGCTCTTGTCCCACTGGCTGCCGAGGGCCTGTTGGTAGGTGACGTTTTTCAGCTGTTCCTGGTAGCTGGCCAGCGGCGTCTTCAGGTCTTCGTCCCAGAAGAACTTCGCGTCGGCGAAACGCGGCCGGATCACGCGTTCGTAGCCGCGGCGGATCTCGGCCGGGTCCTTGCTCTGGATGTTCGCGATGCCGATGAAATGTTCGGTGAGCTTGCCGTTGGCATCGAACACCGGCACGAACTTCTGGTTCACCACCATGGTGGTGACCAGCGCCTCCGGCGGTACGTCGAGGAAGGCCTGCTCGAATGTGCACGCGATCGCGACCGGCCATTCGGTGAGGTTGGCCAGTTCGTCCAGCAGCGCATCATCCAGCCGGGGCGCGCCGCCGATACCGACAGCCACCTTCGCAATCTCGTCACGGATGCGCTGACGCCGTTCCACCGGATCGGCCAGCACGCGGGAGGCGCGCATGGCGTCGAGCCAACCGTCCGCGTCGGCCACATGTACCGGTTGCGGATGCATGAAGCGGTGACCGCGCGACTTGCGGCCACTGGACAGGCCGAGCACTTCGCCATCAATGATCTCGGCGCCGTGCAGGATGACCAGCCAGTGCACCGGGCGCACGAAACTGTAGTCGTGATCGGCCCAGCGCATCGGGCGCGGGATCGGCAGCGCCTTCAGCGCCTCGTCGATGATCTCCGGCAGCAGCGCGGCCAGCGGCTGACCCGGCTTGACCGTGCGCCAGACGAACCAGGCGCCCTTGTCGGTTTCCAGCTTTTCCAGTTGGCCGACATCGACGCCACAGGATTGCGCAAAGCCGAGCAGTGCCCTGGACGGACGGCCTTCGGCATCAACGGCGGCAGCCAGCGCCGGGCCGCGACGTTCGATCGCCTGCTCCGGCTGCGACGACGCCACGTCGGGAACGAAGGCCACCAGCCGGCGCGGCGAGGCGTAAGCCACGGCCTGATCCAGTCCGGCCGCCACACCGCGTTTGGCCAGGCCGTCGCAGATGCCGCGCAGAAAGGCGGCGGACAGTTCGTCCAGCGCCTTAGGCGGCAGTTCCTCGGTGCCCAGCTCGATCAACAGCGACTTGCCGGCATTCATGCGGCCTGCTCCCGGCGGTTTTGGGCGGCGACGTTTTTCAGGCCCGGGAAGCCGAGTTTCTCGCGTTGCGCCACATACGCTTCGGCGACACCGCGCGACAGCGCACGCACGCGCAGGATGTAGCGCTGGCGCTCGGTGACGCTGATCGCCCGGCGCGCGTCGAGCAGGTTGAAGGTATGGCTGGCCTTCATCACCTGCTCGTACGCCGGCAACGGCAGGTTGGCCGCGATCAGCTTGTTCGCCTCGCCCTCGCACACGTCGAACCAGCGCAGCAGTTCGGCCACGTTGGCGTGCTCGAAGTTGTAGGCGCTCTGCTCGATCTCGTTCTGCAGGAACACGTCACCGTAGGTGACGATTCCGCGTGGACCGTCAGTCCAGGTCAGGCCATAAACGTTATCCACATTTTGCAGATACATCGCCAGCCGCTCCAGGCCGTAGGTGATCTCGCCGGTGACCGGGCGACATTCGAGGCCACCGGCCTGCTGGAAATAGGTGAACTGGGTGACTTCCATGCCGTTGAGCCACACCTCCCAGCCCAGCCCCCAGGCACCCAGGGTCGGCGATTCCCAGTTGTCCTCGACGAAACGCAGGTCATGTACCAGCGGATCGAGCCCAAGTTCCTTCAGCGAGCCGATGTACAGCTCGAGGATGTTCTCGGGGTTGGGTTTCATCACCACCTGGTACTGGTAGTAATGCTGCAGACGATTGGGATTCTCGCCATAGCGCCCATCGGTGGGTCGGCGCGACGGCTGCACGTAGGCCGCTGACCAGGGCTCGGGGCCAAGCGCGCGCAGGAAGGTGGCCGGGTGGAAAGTGCCCGCGCCCACTTCGGTGTCGAGTGGCTGCAGCAGCACGCAGCCCTGTTCCGCCCAGTAGCGGTTGAGGGTCTGGATCACATCCTGGAAGGTGCGCGCGGACATGGCTTTCCGTGACCTTGGCTAAAGCGCGTTAGTATAGCTGCAGCTTGCTTTGCGGCTGGAAACCCCGGCTGGCGAGGCCTTGGGGAGGACACCGCCGAATGGCCGCATCACCACAAATTGCATCCCTGCTCGGCCGCCGTGGCCGGCTGGAACTGGACGAGGTGCTGGCGGCCCTGGTGGTCGACGGTTACGTGCCGGCCGAAGACGCCAAGAATGTCCGCATGGGCGCGCGTGCCGGTCGCAGCACGGTGGAACTGCACCCGCTGGTGCTGATCGCCAACGCCAAGCTGAGCAATCAGCGCGAGCCCGGCCGCCCGCTGAGTCTGGAGGCGCTGACCGAATGGCTGGCCGGCCACGCCGGGTTGCCGTACCTGAAAATCGATCCGATGAAGATCAATGCCGCCGCGGTCACCCAGGTGGTGAGCCTGGCCTACGCGAAGAGACACCGCATCCTGCCGATCGCCGCGACCGTCGGCGAGGTGACGTTCGCCACGTGCGAGCCGTTCGAGGACGGCTGGGCGCCCGACCTGGCGCAGATGCTGCGCCGTGACATCAAGCGCGTCGTCGCCAGTCCGCTCGACATCAACCGCTACCTGCAGGAATTCTACGGCGTCCAGCGTTCGATCCAGCTGGCGCAGGATGCGAAAGGCAGCGATGCCTCTGCGGCGATTCTCAACTTCGAGCAACTGGTCGAACTGGGCAAGAGCGGCGAGGTCGGCGCCGACGATCGCCACGTGGTGCACATCGTCGACTGGCTGCTGCAATACGCATTCGAGCAGCGCGCCTCGGACATTCACCTGGAACCACGGCGCGACACCGGCTACATCCGCTTCCGCATCGATGGCGTGATGCAGAAGGTGTTCGAGCTGCCGGCGCCGGTGATGACCGCGGTGACCGCGCGCATCAAGATCCTCGCGCGCATGGACGTGGCCGAGAAGCGCCGGCCGCAGGACGGCCGCATCAAGACCCGCTCGGCCTCGGGTCGCGAGGTCGAGCTGCGCATCTCGAACATGCCCACCGCATTTGGCGAGAAAGTGGTGATGCGCATCTTCGATCCGGACCTGGTGGTAAAGGATTTCGCCCAGCTGGGTTTCTCGGCAGGCGAGGCCGCCAATTGGCGCAGCATGGTCGAGCGGCCGCACGGCATCGTGCTGGTCACCGGCCCGACCGGCTCCGGCAAGACGACCACGCTGTATTCCACACTCAAGCACCTGGCCACGCCGGAACTCAACGTGTGCACGGTGGAAGACCCGATCGAGATGGTCTCGCCCGAGTTCAACCAGATGCAGGTGCATGCGGCGATCGATCTGGATTTCGCCGCCGGCGTGCGCACCTTGCTGCGACAGGATCCGGACATCATCATGGTCGGCGAGATCCGCGACCTGGAAACCGCGCAGATGGCAGTGCAGGCGTCGCTGACCGGTCATCTGGTGTTGTCCACCCTACACACGAACGACGCCCCGAGCGCGGTCACTCGTCTGCTCGATCTCGGCGTACCGCATTATCTGATCCAGTCCACCCTGACCGGCGTGGTCGCGCAGCGGCTGGTGCGTACCTTGTGTCCGCACTGCAAGCAGCCCGCGACCCAGGATCCGCAAGCATGGAACGTGCTTACCCACGGCTGGTCGATGCCGGTGCCGGAGCGGGTTTTCGGGCCGGTGGGCTGCCTGGAGTGCCGCAACACCGGCTTCATGGGGCGCACCGGCATCTACGAAATGATGAAGCTGTCGCCCCGGCTGCGCGGCATGATCTCGGCCCAGCTCGACCTCAGCGGTTTCGGCCAGGCAGCGCTCGCCGAGGGCATGCGCCCGTTGCGCATCTCGGCGGCCGACCAGGTCACCGCCGGGCTGACCACGGTGCAGGAAGTACTCACCGTATTGCCGCCCATCGACGGCTTCGACAATGATCGGCCGTAGCGATAACCCGACCCCGCGCGGAACCCCTGCATGAAACCTGTATTGATCATCCGCACCGGCCGGGCGCCGGATGCCATCCGTGCGCGGCATGGCGATTTCCCGCACTGGTTCCAGCGCGTCGCCGGGCTGCGCCGGGAGCGGGTGCAACTGGTCGACGTCGCCGCCGGCGAGGCGCTGCCGCCGGCGCAGGCCGTGGCCGGCGCGATCATCACGGGCTCGGCCGCGATGGTCACCGAACGACTCCCCTGGAGCGAACGCACCGCCGGCTGGATCCGCGATGCCATGGATGCCGGGCTGCCGTTGTTCGGCGTCTGCTACGGCCATCAGCTGATGGCGCATGCCCTGGGCGGACGGGTCGACTACCTGCCGGGCGGGCGCGAGATCGGCACGCAGCCGATCGAGCTGTCTGCGGGACAGGAAAGCGATCCGCTGGCGCGCATCGTTCGCGACGGTTTTCGGGCACACACCACGCATGAGCAGAGCGTGCTGGAGCCGCCAGCCGGAGCGGCAATCCTCGCCCGCTCCGCGCGCGATCCGCACCAGCTGTTGCGTTATGGTCCAAGCGCGGTCAGCGTGCAGTTTCACCCCGAATTCAACGCCGAGGTGATGCGCGCCTACATCCGGCGCAAACATGCCGACCTTCGTCGCGAAGGCGCCGATCCCGAGCGGATCTTCCGTGCCGTGGGCGCCACTCCGATGGCGCGGCGCCTGTTGCGCCAGTTTGCCCGTCTGCACGCCTGGACCGGCCCCGCCTGACCCGGCAAAGTCAACCGCGCAGGCGGCGCGCGATGGCTTCGCGCGAGAACAACGCAAAGCCCAGGCCGAACACGAAGCCGCCGATGTGGGCCCACCAGACATAGGCGCCATAACTCGGTCCGGCGTAGCTGAACAGCAATTGCAGCAAGACCCAGATGCCGATCAGCAGAAAGGCCGGCACGCGCACAAACTCAAGATAAAGCCCCAGCGGCAAGACCAGACCCAGCCTGGCGCGCGGGAACAGCGCGACATAGGTACCCACCACGGCGGACACCGCGCCGCTGCAGCCAATGATCGGCAACCGCACGCCAGCCAGCGATAGCGCGCCAATCAGGTTGGCCACGATGCCGCCGACCACGAACAGCAGCAGGAACCGCAACGAACCCAGCGCGCGCTCGCCCGGCAAACCGAAGATCACCAGGAATAACAGGTTGCTCAGCAGATGCAGCCAGGTGACGTGGATGAACAACGCTGTGAACAACCGCAGCAAGGCCGGATCGGTAAGTTGCGGCAGCAGCGCCTGGTGCGAGTCGAAGACGTTCGCCGGCACCGTCCCCCATTGCTGCAGCAGCGAGATTCGCTGCGGCGCCGGCATCGTTGCCAGACCGACGAAACACACCACGCAAACGCTGACGATCAGCAGCGTTGCCCAGTGCCAGCGCGGCCGGCGGCGCGTTTCGACGTAGACGAACAATGGCTGTCTCCTCAGGCGCCGCTCGGAAGACGCAGCATTTGCCCATCATAGGCGATCGAGGACAGCCAACCCTGACGCAATCGTGCCTTTGGATTCCGGCAATGACCTGTTATCTGCGATCGCCGCAGCACCGCGAGACGCCATTAAAGACGAAGGCCTCCCCGGGTGGGGAGGCCTTCGCTGGATAAAGCCCTGGCGGTGACCTGTTGCGGGTCGCGACCGGCGGTCGCCACGACAACAGCGCCAAAGAAAAACCCCCACCGTTGCCGGTGAGGGTGTTTCAGGATAAAGCCCCTGGCGGTGACCTGTTGCGGGTCGCGACCGGCGGTCGCCACGGCAACAGCGCCAAAGAAAAACCCCCACCGTTGCCGGTGAGGGTGTTTCAGGATAAAGCCCCTGGCGGTGACCTACTCTTGCATGGCAAAGCCACACTACCATCGGCGCATGCGCGTTTCACTTCTGAGTTCGGGATGGGATCAGGTGGGACCACGCCGCTATGGCCGCCAGG
>Ga0157370_10007489_pt1 | contig 11858 bp, 16 predicted proteins | sample C35metaG_FD_113463 | JGI IMG/M metagenome (GOLD analysis project Ga0157370, IMG submission 113463) | Corn rhizosphere microbial communities from Kellogg Biological Station, Michigan, USA - C3-5 metaG | ecosystem: Host-associated > Plants > Roots > Rhizosphere > Soil | place: USA: Michigan... | reverse complement strand
TGGCGCTGATCGCCACGGCGGCCCACAAGACCTCGCGCCTGATCGCCAAGGACCGCGTGACGAGCACGGTGCGCGTGCCGTTCACGGAGTTCCAGGAAGACTCGGGCGCGGGCGAGGTGGAGGAGGCCGCCCGCGGGCGCGGCATGCGCCGCGCGATCGGCGAGCTGCTGGTGTGCCCCTACTGCCTGAACCTGTGGGTGGCGGCGGCTATGACGGCGGGTCTGCTCGTGGCGCCTCGGGCCACGCGCTGGCTCGCCGGGCTGATGTCCGCGCTGTTCGGAGCAGATCTCCTGCAAATCGCCTACAAGAAGGCGGAGGACTCGCTTTAGGGGACAGCCCTTTGCGTTTGGGGTAGACGCCATAGGGCATCCTTAGAAGCACCCCCCGGTCGCCCCAGCCCAATGGCGGACCGCCCAATCAACCGCCAAGGAGTGCGAAGTGCCCTACGTAAAATGCCCCGACTGCGACGCCGAGTGCCTCGTAATCACCTTCTCCACCGCCAAGCGCCGCCACCACTGCCCGCAGTGCGGCGCCACCCTGAACGTGCCGCGCAGGAAGCTGAGCGAGCGCGCGGCGGCGCTGGCCAACGTGCGCGAGGCTCAGGCCCGCTTCAAGCGGCCGTCAGCGCCCACCGGGTAGCGCACCCAGCAGCCGGTCGAGCCTGATCGGCAGCTCGCGCACGCGAATGCCCGTGGCGTGGTGGACCGCGTTCGCCACCGCCGCGGCCGTGCCCACGATGCCGATCTCGCCGATGCCCTTCGAGCCCATGGGGTTGAGCTCGGAGTCCTCCTCGTCGATCCAGTGCGCGTCAACGTCGATGATGTCGGCGCATGCGGGCACGTGGTACTGCGCGAGGTCGCGGTTGAGGTAGTCGCCGAACTCGCGGTCCATCACGCTCTCCTCGTGCAGCGCCATGCCGATGCCCATCGTCATCCCGCCGATGAACTGCGAGCGCGCGGTCTTGGGATTGATGATGCGCCCGGTGGCGAACACGCCGAGCATGCGAGTAACCCGCACCTCGCCGCTCTCGGCATCCACGTGTACCTCCGCGAACTGGGCGCCGAACCCGTGCCGCGCCAGCTCCTTGTCGGCCTCGATCTCCTCCGTGGTGTCGGCCTCCGCCTCGATCCCGCCGGCCGGGACGGGGCCGTCGCCCAGCTTGGCCTTCAGCGCCTCGCACGCGCGGGTCACGGCCGAGCCCCACGAGGCGGTGCCCATCGAGCCGCCGGCCAGCATGGCCTTGGGCAGCGCGCTGTCACCGATCTCGGCGTGCACGCGGTCCGGGCTCGTGCCGAGGGCGTCGGCCGCGATCTGCGTGATCGCGGTGCGCGCGCCGGTGCCGATGTCGGCCGCGCCGATCCGCACCGTGAAGGTGCCGTCAGGCTCCGCGCGCGCGATCGCCTGGGAGGGACGGCGGCGCGCCGGGTAGGTCGAGGAGGCCACGCCCGTGCCCACGAGGAAGCGGCCTTCGCGGCGCACGCCCGGCGTGGGATCGCGCTCCGCCCAGCCGAAGTGCTCGGCGCCCTCGCGCAGGCACGCAACGAGGTTGCGCGAGCTGAACTCCTTGCCGGACTCGGGCTCCACCTCGGGCTCGTTGCGGATGCGCAGCTCGATCGGGTCGAGCCGGCAGGCGATCGCCAGCTCGTCCATGGCGGACTCGAGCGCGTACATGCCGGGGCACTCGCCCGGCGCGCGCATCCATGACGGCGTGGGCACGTCGAGCCTGACCAGCTTGTGGCTCGTCCGGCGGTTGGGCGCCGCGTACATCGAGCGCGTGACCACGGCGGTCTGCTCGGCGAACTCCCGCAGGGTCGAGCTCTGCTCCCACACGTCGTGCCCGATGGCGCTGAGCTTGCCGTCGGCCGACGCTCCAAGGCGCATGCGCTGGATTGTCGGCGTGCGGTAGCCCACCGTGGCGAACATCTGCTGGCGGGTCATCGCGGCCTTGACGGGGCGCTGCACGAGTTGCGCCGCGATCGCCACGAGCACGATCTGCGGCCGCGGCGTGCCCTTCGAGCCGAAGCCGCCACCCACATGTCGGGAGATCACGCGCACCCGCTCGCTCGGCAGGTCGAACACCTGCGCGACCGTGTCGCGCGCGGTCGGCGCGCCCTGGTTGGAGTCGTAGATCACGAGGTCGCCGTTCTCCCAGATGGCCACGCTGGCGTGCGGCTCCATCGCGTTGTTGTGGAACGCGGGCGTGGAGTAGGTGGCGTCGACGCTGATCTCGGCGGCGGCAATCGCTCCGTCGAAGTCCCCCTGCGCGGTGTCGGACGGGAACGTGGGGTTGACCTTCTCGGGCGTGTACATGTCCGGGTGGTCCGCCCGCAGCACGACGTCGTGCGGCTCCGCCTCGTACTCGATGCGCAGGAGGCGCTGACCCTCACGCGCCGCCTCCGGCGTCTCGGCCACCACGGCCGCCACGATCTGCCCGCGGTAGGCCACGCGGTTCGACTGGAAGAGCATCAGCTCCTTGTCCGGCACGTCGGCGAGCTTGGGCGCGTTGGCGTGTGAGATCACGGTGAGCACTCCGGGCAGCGCCAGCGTCTCGGCGGCATCGATGGTCCGGATCTCGCCGCGCGCGATGTGGGCCTGCACGGGCTCCGCATACGCGACGCCCTCCGGCGAGTGCTCGTAGGCGTACAGCGCCTGGCCGGTGACCTTCTCGCGGCCCTCGATGCGGTCGAGCGGCGTGCCGATCGCGGGCGTGAGGGTCTCGACGGTCACGCCGCGCCCACCTCGTGCAGCTCCGCCAACGTCCGCACGATCATCGAGCGCGCGAGCGGCACCTTGAAGGCGTTGTCACGCAGCGGTCGCGCCTGCTCCAGCTCGGCGTCGGCCGCGGCGCGGAAGCTCTCCTCGGTGGCGGGCCGGCCACGGAGGGCATGCTCGGCGCGTTCGGCGCGCCACGGCACGTGGGCCACTCCGCCGAGCGCGATGCGGCAGTCGCTCACCACGCCGTCCTCCACCTCCAGTGCCGCCGCCACGGACACGACGGCGAACGCGAACGACACGCGGTCGCGCACCTTGCGGTAGCGCGAGTTGCGCGCCACTTCGAGCGGCGGCAGCTCGACCGCCGTGATCAGATCGCCGGGCTCGAGAGTGGTGTCGCGCTGCGGTTCGTGGCCCGGCAGGCGGTGCAGCTCGCGAAGCGCGATCGTGCGCTCGCCGGCGGCGTCCCGCACCTCCACGGTCGCGTCGAGAGCCACGAGCGCCACCGCCATGTCGGAGGGGTGCGTGGCCACGCAGTGCTCGGAGTGGCCGATGATCGCGAGGTTGCGGTGGTCGCCGTCGATCGCCGGGCAGCCCGAGCCCGGCGCGCGCTTGTTGCAGGGCTTGGACACGTCCTGGAAGTACGAGCAGCGCGTGCGCTGGAGCAGGTTGCCGCCCACGGTGGCGAGGTTGCGGAGCTGGCCGGACGCGCCGGACAGGAGCGCGTGCGAAAGCACCGGATAGCGCTCGCGCACCCTCCGGTCGGCGGCCAGCTGGGCGTTGGTCACGGTGGCGCCGATCCGCAGCCCGCCGCCCGGGCGCTCGGAGATGTCGCGCAGCGGCAGGCGCGACACGTCCACAAGCCGGTCTGGCGTCTCCACACCGAGCTTCATCAGGTCCACGAGGTTCGTGCCGCCGCCGAGATAACGTGCGCCGTCGCCGTCGCGGGTCAGCGCCGCCACGGCGCCGGACGGATCGTCCGCGCGCTCGTACTCGAACGGCCTCACCGCGCCACGTCCTCGATCGCGGCCACGATGTTCACGTAGGCGCCGCAGCGGCAGATGTTGCCGCTCATGCGCTCGCGGATCTCCTCGGCGGTGAGAGGCACCTGCTCGGCGGCCAGGTCGCCCGACACGGCGCTCGGCATGCCCGCCTCGTGCTCGGCGAGCATGGCCGTGGCCGAGCAGATCTGGCCGGGCGTGCAGTAACCGCACTGGAAGGCGTCGCGCTCGATGAACGCGGCCTGGAGCGGGTGAAGCTCGTCGCCTTGCGCGAGGCCCTCGATGGTCACGATCTCGGCGTCCTGGTGCGCGACCGCCAGCGCCAGGCAGCTGTTCGCGCGCTTGCCGTCGAGCAGGATCGTGCATGCGCCGCACTGGCCGTGGTCGCAGCCTTTCTTCGAGCCGGTCAGGCCGAGGCGCTCGCGCAGAACGTCGAGCAGCGTGGCCCGGACGTCCGCGTCGAGCCGGTGCTGCTCCCCGTTGACGGTCAGCGTGATTTCCACCTGCCGAAGGGTAGGCACCGCTCCCGGCTACCCAGGAGTCGGGCTGCTTACGCACGGGTCATTGCACGAACGTCCGGACCGATTGAGTCGCCTCGTGGGGGTAGCCGGTCAGCAGGTTGAAGCAATCGAACCAGGAGGTTTCGATGTCCACGCAGACGACTGCTCACAATGGCGCAACGACCCATGAGCTGGGTGACTGGCGCGATGCCACGCGCGTGTTCCTCCAGCCCATCGCCGCGCCGTCGATCCTCGGCTTGTTCGGCTTCGCCGGCGCGACGTTCATGGTCGCCGCGCATCTCGCGCACTGGTATGGCGACGCCCTGTCGCTCAACTACATCTGGCCGTTCGCGGCCACGTTTGGCGGCATCGCGCAGTTCGCGGCAGCTCTCTGGGGCTACCGCGCCCGCGATGGCCTCGCCACCGCGATGCACGGGATGTGGGGCGCGTTCTGGATGGGGTTCGGAATCCTGTTCCTGCTCAACACGCTGCACGCGATCACCGTGCCGACCGGCCAGTTCGTGCCGTTTGGCTACTGGTTCGTCGTGCTGGCCGTGATCACGGGCTTGGGCGCCATCGCCGCGCTGGGGGAGAGCCTTGGGTTCTTCGCCGTGCTCTCGCCGCTCGCAGTGGGCTCGGCGTTTGTCGCGATCGGCTATCTGACCGGCGTCGGTGGCTGGCTTCAGGCCGGTGGTTGGGTTCTGCTCGCCTCGTCCTGGATCGCCACGTACGTGGCCAGCGCGCTGATGATGGCAAGCACCTTCGGGCGCACCATCTTGCCGCTTGGCAAGTACCGGCGGGCGGCCAACGTGCCGGGTGAGAAGTTCGTCCGGCCACTCGAGTTCGAGCTGGGCGAGCCCGGTGTGAAGCAAGGTCAGTGACCACCGGACACGCCGAACACGCGGGCCCGGCCTTCGGTTAGCGCCAATCCGCCGCGGGTAACAGCGAGTCGGTTTCAATGGCTCGTTCTCTCGCCGTCGCGCTGATCATCTGGGCCGGGCTCGCCGGCGTCTGGATGCTGCTGGTGGACAACGAGTCGCTCCCCGAGCTCGTTCTGGGCGCGGGGGTGGCTCTGATCGCCACCGTCGCAGTCCAGCTGGTCCGGGCGCAGCACGTCGCGGACGCGAGGATCCGCTCCTCTTGGATCCGCCGGCTGTGGCGACCGCTGGCGCGTATGCCGCTCGATGTGGGCGTGCTCATCGTGGAGCTCGTCCGCCAGCTTCGGCAGCGCCGGCCGGAGCGTGGCCAGCTTCGCGCGCTGCGCTTCCGCGCGGTCGACCAGGATGCCGACGGCCGCGGCCGCCGCGCCCTTGCCGAGCTGGCCGGCTCACTCGCGCCGAACACGATCGTGGTGGGGGTGGACCGCCGGCGCAGGGTGATCCTCGTCCACCAGCTCAGACCCGGAGGCGAGGGGGAGCGCACGCTCGATCCGCTGGAGCTCGGATGAACGAGTGGCTTGTGGCGGCGACCGTGCTGATAGTGGCGCTGGGGCCGTGCCTCGGGCTCTGCTTCGCCGGCCGGCCGGTGGACGGACTGGTGGCGCTCGAGCTGTCAGGCGTGATCACCACGGCGGCACTGCTCGTGCTGGCCGAGGGCTTTCACCGCCAGCCGTTTGTGGACCTGGCTGTGGTGTTCGTGGTGCTCAACTTCGCGGGCGGCCTCACGTTCGCGCGCATGCTGGAGCGGCGACTGTGACGCGCGAGCTGCCGGTCGCGATCCTGCTCGTGGCCGGGGTGACGCTGATCGTGCTGTCCGCGCTCGCCATCCTCGTGATGCGCAACACGCTCGACCGGCTGCACTACCTGGGACCGGCCAGCCTGGGGACGCTGCTCGTGGCGATCGCGATCGTGGTGGAGGAGTCGTTCTCCCTGATCGGCGACAAGGCGCTGGCCGTGGGCGTGTTCGCGGTCCTTTCCGGCGTCGTGCTCAATCACGTGACGGCGCGTGCCGTGCGCGTGCACGAGCTGGGCGGCTGGGGCATCCAGAACGACGAGCAGGTGGAGGTGGAGGAGCGGTGATCGTCCTCCAGACCGCGGTCCTGTTCGCCGTGGCAATCGGCGGCACCGCGGTGGTGTTCGCGCGTGAGCCGCTGCGCCAGGCAATGGTTGTGGGCGTCTACGGCTTCATCCTCGCGCTGCTGTTCATGGTCTTCCAGGCGCCCGACGTCGCGCTGTCGGAGATCGTGATCTGCACGGTCGCGATCCCGATCATGATCCTGCTCGCGCTGGCCAAGATCCGCGAGCACGAGGAGGAATCGGATTGAGCCTTCGCGGCCGCCGTGCGCTGTTCCTCGTGTCGATCCCGGTCGCCCTCCTGGTGCTGGTCGCGGCCTTTGCCGGGCTGCCCGACTTCGGCAACTACTCCGGCGTGTACGGCCGCGCCCTGAACCTCATCGCCGTGCCGCAGCGGCACGCCACCGACGTCGTCACGGCGGTCAACTTCGACTACCGCGCCTTCGACACGATGGGCGAGGAGTTCATCCTGTTCGCCGCCGTGCTCGGCCTCGCGGTGGTCCTGCGCAGCATGCGCGAGGAGCACAGGCGCGCCTCGCACGAGGCGGACGAGGAGCACAAGTTCGACGAGCCGAGCTCGCTGCTGCGGGCGTTCGGCGTGTTGCTGGTCGGTCCCGTCCTGGTGATCGGCCTGTACATCGTCTCCCACGGCGCGATCACGCCCGGCGGCGGCTTCCAGGGCGGCGTGATCCTGGCCGCCGCCCTGCTGATCGTGTTCCTCGCGGGGGAGTACCTGGCGATGAAGTTCGTGGCTCCCCACGCGCTGGTTGAGTTCGGCGAGGCCGCGGGCGCCGGCGGCTATGTGCTGGTGGGCTTCGGCGGGCTGGTGTTCGCCGGTGTGTTCTTCAAGAACTTCATCGGGCTCGGCGACCCCGCGCACATCCTCTCGGCGGGAACCATTCCGATCAGCAACGGCGCCGTGGGAATCGAGGTGGCGGGCGCCTTCGTGCTGCTCTGGACCGAGTTCCTCGACCAGGCGCTGGTGATCCGCGGCAAGTGATCTCGTTCCTCCCGTACGCGGTGGCCGCGTGGCTGATCGCGATCGGCCTCTACGGCATCGTCACGAGCAACAACCTCGTGCACCTCGTGGTCTGCCTGTCGGTTGTGCAGTCGGCCACCTACGTGCTGCTGCTGGCGATCGGCTACAAGACCGGCGGCCAGGCGCCGATCTTCGCGGACATCCCGGTGGGCACGACGGCCGTGGACCCGGTGGTGCAGGCGCTCAGCCTCGTGGACATCGTGGTGGAGGCGACCGTCACGGCGCTGCTGCTCGCGCTGGCGGTGCAGGCGCACAAGCGCTTCGGCAGCATCGATCCTGACGACCTGCGCCCGCTCGCGGGCTGACCGGCGATGGACGCGCTCGTCCCGCTGCCGGTCGCGATTCCGCTGCTTGCGGCCGCCCTGCTGGCCGCGCTCAACTTCCTCCACAACCGCACCTTTGCCGACATCGTCGGGATCGCTGTCGCGGCAGCGGCGACCGTGATCTGCGCCATCCTGCTCGCCCGCTCGATCGATCACGGGCCACTCGTGTACTGGTTCGGCGGCTGGCATCCGCATGCCGGGGTGGCGCTCGGCGTGTCGTTCGCGGTCGACACGTTCGGCGCCGGAATGGCCACCTTCGCGTGGCTGCTCGTCACCGCGGCGCTGATCTACTCGGCCCGCTACTTCGAGCCCGTCGGACACCTGTTCCACGCGCTCATGCTCGCGTTCGGCGCGGCCATGGCCGGCTTCTGCCTCACGGGCGACCTGTTCAACATGTTCGTCTGGTTCGAGCTGATGAGCGGCGCGGCCTACTGCCTCACGGCCTACAAGATCGAGGACCGCGGGCCGATCCAGGGCGCGATCAACTTCGCGGTCACGAACAGCGCCGGTGCGTTCATGATCCTCACCGGCATCGCGCTGCTCTACTCACGCACGGGCGCGCTCAACCTGGCGCAGCTCGGGCAGGCGCTGGCCGAGCACTCGAGCGACATGCTGGTGGTCACCGCGCTCGCGCTGATCCTGATCGGCTTCCTGGTGAAGGCCGCGGTCGTTCCGCTCCACTTCTGGCTGGCAGACGCCCACGCGGTGGCGCCCACCCCCGTCTGCGTCCTGTTCTCAGGCGTGATGGTGCAGCTCGGGCTGTTCGGCGTCGCGCGCGTGTACTGGACCGTTTTCGAGTCCCCGATCGAGCCGCACCTTGCCGCCCTTCGGGACATCCTCGTGATCCTGGGCGTGGTGTCCGCGCTGGTGGGCGCGGTGATGTGCTTCTCGCAGCACCACCTCAAGCGGCTGCTCGCCTTCTCCACGGTCAGCCACAGTGGCCTCTTCCTGGTGGGCATCGCGCTCACCACCCACCTGGCTCTCGCCGGCACGGCGATGTACGTACTCGCGCACGGCCTGGCCAAGGGGGCGCTTTTCATGGCCGTGGGTGTGCTGCTCCACCGCTTCGGGTCCATGGACGAGTTCGAGCTGCACGGCCAGGGCAAGCAGCTGATGCCGATCGCAGCCGTGTTCGTGGCCGGGGCGCTCGTGCTGTCGGCCACACCGATGTTCGGCAGCTTCTTCGGCAAGTCGATGTTGGACGAGGCATCGCTCGAGCAGGGCTACGGCTGGCTGCCCACGCTCTTTCTCATCTGTTCGGGAGTGACCGGCGCGGCGGTGCTGCGCGTGGCAGGGCGCGTGTTCGCCGGCTGGGGCTCCGATCAGCCACCGCAGGGCGCGAGCGAGCGGGAGGCGATGCGGGAGCACTCGGAGACCGACGAGGGCCACGACCACACGCCGCTCTCGATGAGCCTCACGCCGATGGTGCTCGTGGTGGCGGCGATCGTGATCGGCCTGATCCCCGGCGTGGTGCACGAGGTCGAGCACGCGGCGGAGCATTTCGTGGACCGCGCGGCCTACGTGAAGGCCGTGCTGTATGGCGCGCATCCGCACTTCACCGAGAGTCCGCCGGCCAAGCTCGAGCCATTCGACTTCATGTACGGCGCGGGCGCCACGCTGCTCGCGATCGGGCTCGCCGCCCTCGCGCTGTTCGGCGGCCCGCTGGCGCGCCACGCGCCGCGCGCGCTCTTGGACCGCCCGGCCGCGGCGCTCCGCGGTCTGCGCACGCTCCACAGCGGACACGTGGGCGACTACATCGCGTGGTTCACGTTCGCCATGGCCAGCCTGGGCGGCCTGTTCGCCCTCACGCTCCGGTGATGCGCGCCGCGGCCGTCGTTCTGCTCTGCGTGGCCGCGGCGGCACTTGCGGGCTGCCGCAGCTCCGCGCCGCTGGCCCCGAAGAGCCAGGTGCAGACCACCCTGTCCAATCTGGGCATCTATTGCGGCCAGGCCACGCAGCTCGAGGCGTTCCCCGGACATAGCGCCGGCGTGAAGCAGCTCGACCTGCAGGCCACGCGGAGCGCGCGCGATCTAGTCCGCATCATGCGCGCCGACCCCGAGGCCACCTATCTCGGTCAGAACATGCGCCGCGTGGTGGGCACGGCCGCCAAGGAGATGGACAGCTGCTACCTCTCGAAGGCATCGAGCTTGCTCTGGCGCAGTCTGGGGTAGATGGCCCCTCATGGCTCCGCGCTCCATCTGGAACGGCACCGTGACCTTTGGCCTCGTGAACGTGCCGATCAAGCTGTACTCCGCCACCGAGTCGAAGACCGTCCACTTCCACGAGGTGCACGTGCGCGACGGCGCTCAGATCGAGAACCGCCGCTACTGCTCGCGCGAGGACAAGGAGGTCGACTACGACGACGTGGTCAAGGGCTACGAGGTGTCCGAGGGCAACTACGTCGTGCTCGAGAAGGACGAGATCAAGGCGGCCGCGGGGGACAGGGGCAAGGTCGTGCACCTGAGCGAGTTCGTGCCCGCCGAGGAGATCGACCCCGTGTTCTACGAGCGGACCTATTACGTGGGCTCGCGCGACGAGCCCGATGCCTACCGCCTCCTCCACGAGGCGCTGAAGAAGACGGGCCGCGCGGGCATCGGCCGCTTCAGCTTCCACGACCGCGAGTACCTGGTGGCGCTGCGCGCGCTGGACGACGTGCTGGCTCTTCACACCCTGCGCTTCCACGACGAGATCGTCTCGGGCGACGACCTCGAGATCGACGGCGGCTCGCGCAGGCCGTCCAAGCAGGAGGTGGACATGGCGGGGCGCCTCGTGGACTCGCTGGCCAAGGACTTCAAGCCGGACGACTGGCAGGACACCTACCGCGAGGCGGTGCTCGACCTGATCAAGCGCAAGGCCAAGGGCGAGGAGATCGACCTGGCCGCCGAGGAGGAGCCGGCCCACGGCGACGACCTGGCGGCCGCGCTCGAGGCGAGCCTGGGCTCGGGGAGCTGACGGGCCCCGTGCCTCCCCAGCGCTCACTCTGGAACGGCTCGCTCAGCTTCGGCCTGGTGAACGTGCCGGTGGAGCTGGTCAGCGCCGCCCGCGACCTCGACTACCACTTCAACGAGCTGCACGAGAAGGACAAGGCGCGTATCGAGCAGCGCCGTTTCTGCTCCGAGGAGGACGTGGAGGTGACCTGGGAGGAGGTCGCCCACAGCTACGACCTCGACGGCAAGAAGGTGGTGGTCACCGACGAGGAGCTCGGCTCGGTGCAGCCACGCAAGACGCGCACCATCGACATCGAGGCCTTCGTGGACCTCGATCAGATCGACCCGATCTTCTTCGACCATCCGTACTTCCTCGCACCTGCCGGCGAGAGCGAGGGCACGCTGCGTGCGTACCGCCTTCTGGTCAGCGCCATGGAGAAATCGGAGCGCGCGGCCCTCGGCCGCTTCGTGATGCGCACCAAGGAGTACCTGGCCGCCATCCGCGTGCGCGACGGCGCGCTGACGCTCACCACCATGCGCTTCCACGACGAGGTGCGGCCCACGAAGCAGATCCCCACCGGCGGCAAGAAGCCGTCGAAGAAGCAGCTCGACCAGGCGGTCGCGCTGATCGAAGAGCTGGCCACCGACTGGGATCCCGGGAGCTACGAGGACTGCTACCGCGAGCGCCTGCGCCGCGTGATCGACGACAAGCGAAAGCGCCGCAAGATCGAGGCGCCCGAGCCCGAGCGCGAGCCCTCGGCCACCCCGGACCTGATGGCCGCCCTCGAGCAGACGCTGGCCAATGCGCGCGCCGGCCGGCCGATCAGGGAATCGGAGAACGGGGACGGGGAGCTTCGGGACCTCGATCGCGACGAGCTGTACGAACGCGCGACCAAAGCCGGCGTGAAGGGGCGCAGCAAGATGTCGAAGAAGCAGCTCATCAAGGCGCTGTCAGACGACAGTTAGCCGCCTCCCGCCCACGGGTATGCGGGTCGATGCAAGTCGACCAAAGGAGGCGGCATGGCCAAGGACCACGGCTCATCCGTGAAGAACGACAAGCAGTACGAGGGCCTGCGCAAGAAGGGCATGAGCAAGTCCCGCGCGGCCGCAATCTCGAACAGCGAGGGCTCGTCCAGCCGCGGCGGCAAGAGCTCCGGCTCGAGCCAGAGCCGCAAGTCGAGCGGCTCGGGCAGCGGCGGCAACAAGGCCCAGAAGGCGGCCGCCGGTCGCAAGGGCGGCAAGAAGTCGAGCTAGAAGGAGGAGACGCTGATGAGCAGCACCGAAGAGACCGGCCAGGTCACAGGCACCAAGGACAAGGACTACAACCTGATCTGGTTCACGGAG
>Ga0157370_10007487_pt1 | contig 11859 bp, 11 predicted proteins | sample C35metaG_FD_113463 | JGI IMG/M metagenome (GOLD analysis project Ga0157370, IMG submission 113463) | Corn rhizosphere microbial communities from Kellogg Biological Station, Michigan, USA - C3-5 metaG | ecosystem: Host-associated > Plants > Roots > Rhizosphere > Soil | place: USA: Michigan... | reverse complement strand
TGCTGATGGACGAGCCCTTCGGCGCGATCGACCCGATCAACCGCGAGCGCCTGCAGAACGAGTTCCTGCGCCTGCAGGCCGAGATCCGCAAGACCGTCCTCTTCGTCACCCACGACATCGACGAGGCGATCAAGATGGGCGACCGGATCGCGGTGATGCGCGAGGGCGGCCGGGTCGAGCAGTACGCGACGCCGGCGGAGCTGCTGATGGCGCCGGCCAACGAGTTCGTCGAGGACTTCGTCGGCGCCGACCGGGCGCTGAAGCGGCTGGCGCTGATGCGCGTCTCCGACATCAACCTCTGGGAGGCGCCGCTGGCCCACGTCGGCCAGTCGACCAGCGAGGTGCGGGCGAAGCTCGCGGCCCCGGACGTCGAAATCCCCTACCCCCTGCTGGTTGACAGCGAGCGGCGGCCGCTCGGCTGGCTTAGCGAGCGCGACCTCAGCGGCGAGACCGTGCCGAGCCGGGCGGACTCGCCCCTCGGGCCGGTGCTCGATCGCGACGACGTCATGCGCGACGCCCTCGCCGACCTGCTCCAGGGCGAGTCGCAGTACGCGCCGGTGGTCGATCGCGAAGGCCGGATCGACGGCGTCCTCTCGGTCGAGATCATCTCCGAGTTCCTCGCCTCGCCGGAGGCGAAGAGCGACGAGCACCCGGCGGTGGAGCGCCCGCATGGCTAGCCCTCTGCTGCTGGCGGTGGGCGGAGAAGTCGGCGGTGACTTCTTCCGTGAACGGAGCTCGGGGACGCTGCCCTGCCAGGCCAATTCGAGTCACCTCTTCTGCTGGGACTGGGCGAAGGAAAACATCGACCGCTACGGGACGCCGACCGTGCAGCACCTCGAAATCGTCCTGCTCTCGGTGGTGATCGGCTTCGTCATCGAAATCGCGCTGGCGCTGTTCGCGCACCGCCGTCGCCAGCTGCAGCCGCCCCTGCTCGCCGCCACCGGCATCCTCTACACGATCCCCAGCATCGCCTTCTTCTTCCTGCTGCTGCCGATCACCGGCTTCGGGCGCGACACGGCGATCATCGTCCTCGCTGCCTACACCCTGCAGATCATCTACCGCAACACGATCCTCGGCCTCGCCAACGTTCCGGCGTCTGTCAAGGACGCCGCCCGGGGCATGGGGCTCACCAATCGACAGATCCTCTGGCAGGTGGAGCTGCCGCTGGCGATTCCCGAGATCATCGCCGGCCTCCGAGTCGCGGTGGTCAGCACGATCGCGATCGCGACCCTCGTCGTCTTCATCGATGCCGGTGGGCTCGGGACCCAGATCTACGGCAGCGGCAACCTGACCTTCCCGACCAGCATCGTCATCGCGATGGCGATCGTGATGGGGATGGCCCTCCTCTTCGACCTCGTGCTGCTGACCGTGCAGCGGCTGACCACGCCCTGGAGAAGGGTGAGGCAGGCATGAACGCCTTACCGTTCGCGTCCTTCACGGGCGCGGTCGAATTCATCTTCGCGCCGCAGGACTCGAACGTCACCGGCGGCAACCAGGTCGGTGGGTTCGACAAGTCGCTGGAACTGGTGCTGAAGCATCTCGAGGTGTCGGTCATCGCGCTGACGATCGCCTTGATCGTGGCGCTGCCCCTGGGCCTCTACCTCGGCCATCGCGGCAGGGGGGAACTGTTTGCCGTCGGCATCGGCACCGCGGGCAGAGCGATCCCCGAGTTGGCCGTGATCGCCCTCGTCGCGGTCCTGATCGGAGTCGGGTTGAAGACGGTGGCGCCGGCGCTGGCGATCCTCGGCATCGCCCGATCCTCGTCAACACCTACGTCGGCGTCCGCCAGGTCGATCCGGCGGCCGTCGAAGCCGCCCGCGGCATGGGCATGAGCGAGCTGGACATCATGCGCAAGGTCGAGCTGCCGCTGGCAGTGCCGACCGTGATGGGCGGCGTGCGAGGTGCGGCGATCGTGATCGTCGCCACCGCGACCATCGCGCCGCTCGCAGGCGTGGAAACCCTCGGTGACTTCATCATCAACCGCAACGTCTACGGCGAAAACGGGCTGCTCGCCGGGGCGATCCTCGTCGCCCTGCTGGCCCTGACGATCGAGGGCTCGCTCGCCCTGCTACAGAGGCGCCTGACTTCCGACGGGCTGAAGTTAAAGACTGTGTAGCCCCGACTCATCGACTTACCCCAATCCATCACCCCAAGGAGGCAACAGTGAGGACCCACCAGACGAGACTGCGAGTGCTGCTTGCGGCGCTTGCCGCGCTCGCCTTGACTCTCGGCGTCGCCGCGTGCGGCGGCGGCAGCGACACCACCGGCAGCGAATCCAGCGAAGAAGGCGGCTCGTCGGCTTCGGCGATCCAGTCCAACCCCGAAAACGGAAAAGTCAGCCTGACGATCGGCTCGAAGAACTTCCCCGAACAGGAAATCCTCGGCGAAATCTACGCGCAGGCCCTGACCGCAGCCGGCTACAAGGTGAAGAGCGCGCTCAACCTCGGCTCCGAAACCGTCGCCCTCAAAGCGGTGAAGACGGGGCAGATCTCCGGCTACCCGGAGTACGCCTCGACGGCCCTCACCTCGTTCTTCGGCCTCGAACCCGAAGAAGTGCCCTCCGACGCCACCGAAGCGTGGGAAAAAGCGAACGAAGAATTCGAAAAGGAAGGCCTGCAGGCGTTCGAACCGACGCCGTTCGCCAGCGCCAACGCGGTCGGCACCACCACCGCCACGGCGAAGAAGTACGGCCTGAAGACGGTCTCCGACCTCGAAGGGGTCTCGGAAAAACTCTCGCTCTACGGCTCACCCGAGTGCCGCCAGCGGATCGACTGCCTGGCCGGGCTGGAAAAACTGTACGGGCTGAAGTTCAAGTCCTTCACCCCGGTTGACATCGCTCTCCGCTACACGGTGCTGGAAAAGGGCCAGGCGGATCTCTCGATCCTCTTCACCACCGACCCGCAGCTCTCGGCGGAGAAGAACAAGTTCGTCATCCTCGAAGACGACAAGCACGTCTTCCCGGCCGGCAACGTCCTCTTCGTGACCAAGAAATCGGTCGCCGAAGAAGCAGGGCCGGACTATGAAAAGACGATCCTGCAGGTGCAGGAAGGGCTTGACCTGAAAGTCGTCCAGGAGCTCGACGCCCGGGTCGAACTCGAAAAGGAAACGCCTAAGGCGGCCGCTACCGCTTACCTCGAAAGCGCGGGGTACATCAAGTAGGCGCGTCACGTTCCGGAGGAGGGGCCGGCACCCCTCCTCCGGGCTTGCTTGTAGGGAGGGGTGGGTGTCCCTCTCGAGACCTGGGTTGCTGGCCTCTAAGTAGGCGTTCTCTCGCCAAGTGGTCTGTGCCAGCAACAGGACGCCGGCCCCGAGAGGGACACCCACCCCTCCTGGCGACAGTCCCGGGCAGACGCGAAGGGACGAGAGCGAAGTCGTGGTTCCTTTCGGACGAGATAGGTGCAAAAGGAACCACGGGATTGCTCGGCGGCTTTGGTTGGGGTCCGGGGGTCCTCTTACGCGATGGCGTGTTCGCGGGTGTTGATCTCGAAGCGTTTGAAGTAGAAGCGGGCGGCCCAGGCGGCGAATAGGCCTGAGGCGGCGGCTAGGAGCAGGGCGACACGGGGGTCGTAGCTCTGGGCCAGCCAGCCGGTCAGGGGGCCGCCGATGGGAGTGCTGCCTAGGAAGACGACGCTGTAGAGGGCCATCACCCGGCCTCGCATCTCTGGGGCTACGGCCAGCTGAAGGGTGGAGTTGATCGTTGCCGCGAAGGTGACTGAAGCGGCGCCCAGGAGCATCAGGGCTGGGATCTCGAAGGCGAGGCTGGGCATCAGGGCGGAGAGGAGGGCGGCTACGCCGAAGGCGAGCGCGCCGCCGGCGATGAGGCGGGGGCCGGTGCGGCCGCGGTGGCCGTTGACGAGGGCGCCGGCGATCGAGCCGACCGCCATCGCCGAGACCAGGGTCGCGTAAGTCATCGCGCCGGCTTCGAAGCTGAACTTGGCGAGCAGCGGCAGCACCACCTGGAAGTTGAAGCCGAGGGTGCCGACCAGGGCCATCAGCGCCAGTGGCACCAGCAGCTCCGGGGTCCGCAGGACGTAGCGGAGGCCGGCGCGGATCGCGCCCGGCTCGTGCCTGGCCGGCGGCGGCGCCTGCAGCCGGCTCGGGTCCATCCGCCACAGCGCCAGGATCATCGCCACGAAGGTGAGCGCGTTGATCGCGAAGCAGGGGACGACGCCGACGGTGGCGATCAGGATCCCGGCGAGCGCCGGGCCGACGATCCGCGCCGCCTGGACGATGACGCTGTTGAGGCTGACCGCGTTGACGACCCGGTCGGGGCCGACCATCTCGATCACGAAACTCTGTCGGGTCGGGTTGTCGATCGCGTTGATCGAGCCCATCGCGAAGACGGCGAGGAAGACCATCCAGGGGGCGACGACGCCGGTGGCGGTGACGGCGAAGAGGCCGAGGGCGGGGATCGCCATCAGCGCCTGCGTCGCGATCAGCAGCCGCCGCTTCGGGATCCTGTCGGCGAGCAGGCCGCCCCAGGCGCCGATCAGCAGCATCGGCAGGAACTGCAGCGCGGTGGTGAGCCCGACGGCGACGCCGCTGCCGGTGAGGCTGAGGACGACCCAGACCGCGGCGACGGTCTGCATCCAGGTCCCCGAGAGGGAGATCAGCTGGCCGAGAAAGTAGCGGCGGTAGTTGGGGACCTCCAGCGAGTTGAACGAGTGGCGGATCGCAGCCGTCAAAGCTGCTCGCCCTCCCGCATCCGCTCGAGGATCTCGGCCGCCCGCTCGAGCGTCTCCACTTCCTCGTCGGTGAGGTCGCGCATGCGCCGCGCCAGGTAGGCGTTCTTGCGCTTGCGCAAGCGCCGCAGCCGCTCGCGGCCGGCGCCGTTGATCGCGACCAGGGCGCTGCGCTTGTCGGTCGGGTCCTGCGAGCGGGTGATCAGGCCCTCGCGTTCCAGGCAGCCGAGCGTGCGGGTGATCGTCGGGCGCTTGACCCGCTCGATCTGGGCGATCTCGCTCGGCGTCATCGGCCCGTGCCGCTCGATCGTCGCCAGCGCCGCGACCGAGGTCGGGGTGAGGCCGCTGGTCTCCGCCGCCGCCTCCTGCCGCAGCCGCCGGGCCGTGCGGACGATCGCCGTGCGCAGGTGCGCGGCACGCTCGCTGAGGGGGATGTCGATCTCCGTACCCATTGATTAGCTCTGATAATTAGTCTAGCAAACTATTTTCTGGTAGCTTGGGGCGCATGGCTGCAAAGGCCGAGTACGACGCAGCGATCGTCGGCGCCAGCCTCTCCGGCTGCACCGCGGCGATCCTGCTCGCTCGCGCCGGGGCGAAGGTCGCGCTGATCGAGAAGCGTCCCGACCCCAAGGCCTTCAAGCGCGTCTGCTCGCATTTCATCCAGGCCTCGGCGGTGCCGACGATTGAACGGCTCGGTCTCTACGAGCCGATCCTCGAGGCGGGTGGCCTGCAGTCCCGCTTCCACTCGCGGACCCCGTGGGGCTGGGTCGAACCGACCGGGAGGCGCGAGGCCTACTGCCTCAACCTGCGACGGAGCCTGCTCGACCCCATGCTGCGGGACGCAGCGGCGGCCCAGCCCGGCGTCGAGCTGATGCTCGGGCAGAGCGCCGAGCGGCTGATCCACGATGGCGACGCCTTCGGCGGGGTCGGGGTCCGCGACCGCAACGGGAAAGAACGGGAGATCCGGTCGCGGCTCGTCGTCGGCGCCGACGGGCGCGACTCGCGCATCGCCGAGCTGGCCCGGGTGAAGGAGAAGACCCTCCCGCACAACCGGCTCGCCTACGGCGGCTACTTCGAGGGGCCGAAGCCGCGATTCTGGCCCGACGGCGCCGTCTGGCTGCTGGACCCCGACATGGCCGCCGCCTTCCCGACCGACGGCGGGCAGATCTTCTACATCGCGATGACCCACAAGGACCGGGCGCCGGAGTTCAAGGCCGACCCCGAGCGGGCGCTCGTCGAGCACGTCGCGGCGGTCCCGGAACCGCCGCCGATCCGCGAGAGCAGGTGCGTCGCACCGGTGATCGGCAAGGTCGAGATGCCGAACCGGGTCCGCGGCCCGATCGCCCCGGGCCTGGCGCTGGTCGGCGACGCCGCCCTCGCCACCGACCCGATCTTCGGGGTCGGCTGCGGCTTCGCCTTCCAGTCGGGAGAGTGGCTGGCCGACAGCGTCTCCGCCGGGCTGAGCGGGAGTGAGCCGCTGGAGAAGGGGCTGCGCCGCTACCGGAAAAAGCACCGCAACCAGTTGGGGATGCACGCCCGCCTGATTCATGACTACTCCACCGGCCGCAAGTTCGACCGGATCGAACGGCTGATGATGTCCACCGCCGTCCGCGACGCGAAGGCGGCCGCCCTCTTCGAGGACGTAGGGACGCGGCGGGTGACGCCGCCGCAGGCGCTCGCCCCGATGGCGGTGCGGATCGCCATCGTCAACGCCCGGCGCCTGGGGCGCGTGGCGCGCGGTTCGCGAACCTAGCTCGAGTCGCCCGCTCGTTCCACGGATTCCAGCAGCTCCAGCATCTTCTCCTCGTAGGCGATGCCGGCGAACAGCGTCCGTTCTGAGCCCTCGAAGCCCTCGTTCGCCCGCACTAGCTCGAGGTAACCCCGCAGCTCCTCGAGTTTCGCCCGGTGCCAGGCGATCCGCGACTCGACCAGGCGCGCCGGATCCGCCCCGGCGAAGACTTTCAGCATCACTTCCTCGCGCAGCTGCGGCGGCGCCGCGCTCGGCTCGGCGGCCCACTCGGCGAGCGCCTCCCGCCCCTTCCCGGTCAGCGAGTAGACGCGGCGGCGGCGGCCACCCTCCTCCTGGCGGGCGGAGAGATAGCCGGCGCTGGCCAGGCGGGCAGGCTCCTCGTAGGCGGTGGTGTGCGGGACGGGCCAGAAGTTCTGGATCGAGCTCTCCAGCGCCTGCTTGATGTCGTAGGAGGTGAGGTCGCCGAACTCCTTCAGCAGCGCGAGCAGGGCGTAGGAGGTGCCGGTGAGCTTGATGGGTTTCGTGATGTCCGTCGCCTTGCTTTTCATGATTCGTTGCGTATAGTACGGGACGAACGGTTATTGGCAAACAAGGTTGGAGGCCCGAGATGCCCAGCACCGATCCCCACTCCCCCATCATCGGCGACGGCGCGGCGTACGACGCGGTCATCGTCGGCGGCAGCCTCGCCGGCTGCGCCACCGCGATCCAGCTCGGCCGCGCCGGCCTGCGCGTCGCCGTAGTCGAGAAGCAGCCCGACCCGCAGGCCTACAAGCGGATGTGCTCGCACTTCATCCAGGCCTCCGGCGTGCCGGCGATCGAACGGCTCGGCCTGCTCGAGCCGATGGAAGCGGCCGGAGCGGTCCGGCCCGGGGTCCACGCCTGGACCAGGTGGGGCTGGATCGAGGCGCCGCCGGAGCGCGCGGCGCGCGGCGTCAACCTGCGTCGCGAGCTGCTCGACCCGTTGGTCCGCTCGACCGCGGCCGGGACGCCGGGGGTCGAGATGCTGCTCGGCTGGAGCGCCGAGAGCCTCCTGCGCGAGGGCGGCGGCTTCGCCGGCGTCGTCGTTCGCAACCGCGAGGGCGAGGAGCGCGAGCTGCGCGGCCGCCTCACGATCGGCGCCGACGGCCGCGACTCGAAGATCGCCGAGCTCTCCGAAGTGCCGGTCAAGACCTACCCCCACAACCGCTTCGCCTACGGCGGCTACTTCGAAGGCCCGCCGATCAAGCATGCGCCCGACGGGATGATGTGGTTCCTCGACCCCCATTGGGCCGCCGCCTTCCCCACCGACGGCGACCTCACCTTCTACGCAGCGATGCCGACCAAGGACCGGCTGCCGGAATTCAAGCGGGACCCGGAGGGCGCGCTGGTCAGGTTCCTCGCCGACGTCCCCGAGCCGCCGCCGATCCGCGACTCGCGGGCGATCGAACCGGTGATCGGCAAGATCGAGATGACCAACCGGATGCGCAAGCCGGTGGCGCCGGGCCTCGCCCTGATCGGCGACGCGGCGCTCGCGACCGACCCGCTGTTCGGCGTCGGCTGCGGCTGGGCCTTCCAGTCGGCCGAGTGGCTGAGCGACAGCGTCCTGCCCGCGCTGCAGGGCGGGGAGTCGCTGGAGCAGGGGCTCGAGCGCTACAAGCGCCGCCACGCGCGCGAGCTGGGAGGGCACGCCTTCTTCATCCACGACTACGCGAACGGGCGCCGCCTCAACCCGGCCGAGCGGCTGATGTTCTCGGCCGCCGCCCGCGATCCGAAGGCGGCCGAGATGTTCGACCGCTTCGGCACCAGGCAGCTGCGGCCGCAGGAATTCCTGCCGCGGATGCTGCCGCGGGCGATCGCTGTCAACGCCCGCCACGCCCTCGCCCGATGAGCGCCTCGGCGACGCGGCCCTCCGTCCAGCGCTCGAGCCTGCTCGCCGGCGGCACCCGGACCCGCCTCCTGCAGGCGGGCCCGGTCGAGGCGAGCGAGGCAGTCGTCTGCGTCCACGGCAACCCCGGCTCGGCCGACGACTGGGAGGGCCTGATCGCGGCGGCCGCGGGGGCCGGCAAGCGGGCGCTCTCGCTCGACCTGCCCGACTTCGGCGAGACGATTGCCCCCGACGGCTTCGAGCACAGCGTCCTCGGCTACGCGACCTGGCTCGGCGAAGCGCTGCAGGAGCTCGGGGTCGAGCGCGCCCACCTCGTTCTCCACGACTTCGGCGGCCCGATCGGGCTCGTCTGGGTGGCGATGAACCCCGAGGCGCTGGCCAGCATCACCCTGATCGACACCGGCATCCTGCCCGGCTACCGCTGGCACAAACTGGCGCGGATCTGGCGCACGCCGGTCGTCGGCGAGCTCTTCCAGGCGACCGCGACCCGGGGCGCCTTCCGCCTGCTCCTCAACCGCAACGAGCCGCGCGGCCTGCCCCGGCCCTTCGTCGAAGCGATGTACGACCACTACGACCGCCGCACCCGCAAGGCGGTGCTGGCGCTCTACCGCGACACCGACGACCCGGGCTCGGCGGCACCGGAGCTGACCAAGCTGCTGGCGCCGCGCGACATCCCGGCGCTGGTCGTCTGGGGCGAGGAGGACGCCTACCTGCCGTCCTCATATGCGGAGCGCCAGCGCGAGGCGTTCCCCTCGGCCGACGTGCACGTGCTGCCGGCCAGCGGGCACTGGCCGTTCGCCGACGCGCCGGAGACGGTCGAGCGGCTGCTGGCCGAATTCCTGGCGGGGTTGCCGGTCTCCGAGAGCCAGTCCTAAGAGCGCACGATTCGAGAAGAGCCGAGGAGGCCGGTATGAAATCCTCCGCGGCGATGGAGATCGTCCGATGACCGACGCCGCCGCGGCTCGCGACAAACGCTGGATCGCGCTGGCCCTGCTCTGCACCGCCCAGTTCGTCGTCGTCCTCGACGCCTCGATCGTCAACGTCGCCCTGCCGACGATCGGCGAAGCGCTGGACTTCAGCGAGAGCGGCTTGCCCTGGGTGGTCAACGCCTACGTGCTCACCTTCGGCGGCTTCCTCCTGCTCGGTGGCCGCCTGGCGGACCTGCTCGGACGCCGGCGGATCTTCATGGTCGGCCTGGTGCTCTTCGCCCTCGCCTCGCTGGCGGGTGGGCTGGCCAGCAACTCCGGGCAGCTGATCGCCGCCCGCGCCGTCCAGGGCCTCGGTGCCGCGATCCTCTCCCCCGCCGCCCTCTCGATCGTCGCCACCACCTTCAAAGACGGCTCCGAGCGCAACAAAGCGCTGGGGATCTGGGGCGCGGTCGCCGGCTCCGGCGGTGCCGCCGGCGTCCTCCTCGGCGGCGTCCTCACCGAATACCTCGGCTGGGAATGGGTGCTCTGGGTGAACGTGCCGATCGGGATCGGCGCCGCCGTGTTGGCACCTCGCCTGATCGCCGAATCCCATGCCGATCAGGAGGTGCGCACGTTCGACGTCGCCGGCGCGACGACGATCACCCTCGGCCTCTCGGCCCTCGTCTTCGCTCTGCTCGACGCCGAAAGCGCCGGCTGGGGCTCGGCGCAGACGATCGGCACCCTGATCGCCGCGGCGATCCTGCTGATCGCCTTCGTCGCGATCGAGCGCCGCAGCCGCGCCCCGCTCGTCCCCTTCTCGATCTTCCGCATCCGCACGATCACCGGCGCCAACGTCGTCGGCATCCTCGTCGGCGCCTCGCTCTTCTCGATGTTCTTCTTCATCAGCCTCTACATGCAGCAGGTGCTCGGCTACAGCGCGATCAAGGCCGGCCTCTCCTACCTGCCGCTGGCAGTCGCGATCATGCTCTCGGCCGGGGTCGCCTCGAGCCTGGTGACCAAAGTCGGCTTCAAGCCGATCCTCGCGGCCGGCATGGTGCTGATCGCCGCCGGCCTGCTCTGGTTCTCCCAGATCTCGACCGACGGCACCTTCCTCGCCAACATCCTCGGCCCCTCCCTGCTCGCCGCCGTCGGCCTCGGCTTCGCCTTCGTCCCAGTCACGATCGCCGCCGTCTCCGGGGTCGAAGACCGCGAGCAGGGCCTCGCCAGCGGCCTGATCAACACCTCCCAGCAGGTCGGCGGCGCCCTCGGCCTGGCCGTCCTCGCCGCGATCGCCAACTCGATCATCGGCGACTCCCACGACCCCGCCGTCCTCACCGAAGGCTTCCAGTCCGCCTTCCTCGTCGGCGCCGGCTTCGCGATCCTCGGCCTCCTCGCCACCCTCTTCCTGATCCGCACGGCTGACAGCAAGGCGCACGTCGAACTCGGCGCCGAGCCGGCCCTCGAAGACGCACACTGAAACGGAAGACAACTGTCTTCTGGCGCTACCTTCCAAGGACCAGGTGTCAGCTGGCTGCGGGGTGGTTCCCCGCTACATCGACTTGACCCGCTCCGGCGGGTCTTGTCGTTTCTAGGGGACGAATGGCCCGATCCTCAACCGGCCAAATGGGGACGGTGTTTAACGCCGCCGCCGCTGCGGTTAGGGTGATCACAGTGTCGCTCCGCCGCCCCAGCCTCACGGTCGTCTCGCTGCTGCTCGTTGCCCTGGCTACGTTCGTCCTGATCGGCCAGAGCAGCGCCGCCGCACCGGGCGCCGCCACCGCCGTCGCCTCGCCGGCCTGCGGGACCGTCGAATACGGCGGCAAAGGTCAACCGGAGGCGCTGGTCGTCTCCGACCTGCCGCTGCAGGGCGACTCGAAGCAGCGCTCGCTGCAGATGAACGACGCGATCCGGCTCGTCCTCGAAGGCGCCAACTGGCAGGCCGGCGGGATCAAAGTCGGGTTCCAGGCCTGCGACGACTCGAGCGCCACGACCGGCCTCTGGACGGTGCAACAGTGCCAGGCCAACGCCAACGCCTACGCCGCCGACCCGAGCGTCCTCGCCGTGGTCGGCACCTACAACTCGGGCTGCGCGGAAGCGATGATCCCGATCCTCAGCAACGCCCCCGGTGGCGGCGTGGCGATGGTCTCCCCCGGCAACACCCTGATCTGCCTCACCGAGTCGAGCCCGAGCTGTCCGAAGGGACAGCCGGGGAGCCTCTACCCGGGGGTCCGCAATTACGCGCGGGTAGTCCCGAACGACGCCTACCAGGGCGCCGGCCTCGCGAGCTTCGCGAAGAAGCAGGGCGTCAAGAAAGCCTTCGTCCTCTACGCCGGCAAGGACCCGACCAGCCTCGGCCAGGCCAAGACCTTCCGCGGCGCCGCCCGCAAGCTCGGGATCAAGGTCGTCGGCTTCAAGGCCTGGAACGTGAAGGCGAAGAGCTACCGCGGCTTGATGAAGACGGTTGCCAAGGCCAAACCTCAAGCTGTCCTCCTCGCCGGCCTCACCGAGGAGAACGGCGGCCGCCTGATCAAGGACAAGGTCTCGGTCCTCGGCGCCAACAGCAAGGTCAAGCTGCTCGCGCCCGACGGCTTCGCTCAGCAGTCGACGATCGAACTCGCCGGCAACGCGGCGAAGGGGATGTTCGCGAGCGTGCCC
>Ga0157370_10007486_pt1 | contig 11861 bp, 9 predicted proteins | sample C35metaG_FD_113463 | JGI IMG/M metagenome (GOLD analysis project Ga0157370, IMG submission 113463) | Corn rhizosphere microbial communities from Kellogg Biological Station, Michigan, USA - C3-5 metaG | ecosystem: Host-associated > Plants > Roots > Rhizosphere > Soil | place: USA: Michigan... | reverse complement strand
GCGACACCGGAGAATGGAAGCAGTATTCGCACCCGCGCATCGAGGTGGAGCTGGCGTTCCTGCTCAAGAAGGACATCAGCGGCCCGGACGCCACGCTCTTCGACGTCCTGCGCGCCACCGAATACGTGGTGCCGGCACTGGAAATCCTGGACTCCCGCATTGAGATGGAGGGCCGCACCATTGTGGACACCATCAGCGACAACGCGGCCATGGGCGCCATGGTGGTGGGAGGCACCCCGGTGCGCCCGGACGACGTCGACCTGCGCTGGGTGGCTGCCATCCTGTTCAAGAACGAAACCATCGAGGAGACCGGCGTGGCCGCCGGCGTGCTGAACCACCCGGCACAGGGCGTGTCCTGGCTGGCCAACAAGATCGCCCCCCACGGCGATTCACTCAAGGCCGGGGAACTGATCCTCGCGGGCTCCTTCACCCGCCCCCTGTGGGTCAATGCAGGGGACACCGTTTTTGCCGACTACGGAAAGCTGGGGACCATCACATGCCACTTCAAGTAACTCCCGACCCGTCACTGAAGGACGCCCTCGCCGCCGCCACCCGACCGCTGGTTGGCATGTGGGTGTGCTCCGGCAGCGCCCTCATGGCCGAGATTTGCGCGGGGGCGGGACTGGATGCGGTGCTGATCGACGGCGAGCACAGCCCCAACGGGCTTGAGGGAATCCTGGCCCAGCTGCAGGCCGTGCGCAGCTATCCCGTCACGGCCGTGGTGCGCCCGCCCGCCAACGACACAGTGCTGATCAAGCAGTACCTGGACCTGGGCGTGCAGTCACTGCTGGTGCCCATGGTCCACACGGTTGCCGAGGCGGAGGCGGCCGTCTCCGCCGTCCACTACCCTCCGCGCGGTGTCAGGGGCGTGGGATCCGCGCTGGCACGGTCCTCGCGCTGGAACCGCATCCCCGGCTACGTGGCAGGGGCATCGGAGACCATCACCGTGATGGTGCAGATTGAATCCGCCCAGGCCGTTGAAAACGTGGAAGAGATCCTTGCCGTGGACGGCATCGACGCCATCTTCCTGGGCCCCGCGGACCTCGCCGCGTCCAAGGGCCTGCTGGGACAGCAGGAACACCCCGACATCGTGGCCGCCGTCGAGCACTGCATTGCCGCGGCCAAGGCGGCCGGCAAGCCGGTGGGCGTCAACGCCTTTGCCGAGGCCACGGCCCGGCACTACATGGAGGCCGGCGTGGACTTCGTCCTGGTCGGCGCGGACGTTGCCCTGCTGGCACGCGGGAGTGAAGCCCTGGCGGCACGCTACATCCCGCAGGAACCGGTGGTTGAGCCCGCCGAAACCCCGTCGAGCTACTGAGGCTGGCTGCCCGTGTGGGGGCGTGGCATGATCGTGCCATGGGCGAAATTCTCATCAGGCGATTGGCCCCTGGCGACGAGGCCCTGGCCGGTGTCATGTTCAGCATGATGTCGGCGGTCTTCACCGAAACCAGCGAACCCGTCTCCAAGGAATATCTCGCTGCGCTGCTCGGCCGGGAGTCTTTTTGGGCCATTGCGGCCCTTGACGGTGCCGATGTCGTGGGCGGCCTCACTGCCCACACACTGCCGATGACACGAACACCATCGTCGGAAGTGTTCATTTACGACCTTGCCGTGCGCGGGGACCATCAACGGCAGGGCATCGGGAGCCGGCTGGTGCACCAACTCCGCACAGCCGCCGCACTCTTGGGGATCAACGAGGTGTTCGTCCCGGCCGACAATGAGGATGCGGGCGCACTCGATTTCTATCGGGCCCAGGGTGCCGCGGCCTCCCCCGTCACGATCTTCACCTTCACAGGATAGACAACGGTGCACTGCCGGCGAGACCGAACGCCGGGCCGCCGGCACGCGACGAATTCCGACCCCGATGCCGGCGGGAACGTCCTCGGAGCGTGCGTCGGGGAGTTGGTTCTCCAACCTGTGTTTTCCTTTTGTCGCTGTCCGTTAGGCCCGATTCTTTCGGGGCCATAGCTATACGACTCGCAGCAAAGGCACGGATCGACAACGTGGGCAAACATTTGCTCAGTAGACTTCGAGAAAGAATCGCCGAGCCGCTGGGGGAACCTGCCGTGATTGATCCGCGCCGTGTGGCGGTCCTGGTCCGGGCCGGGATGGATGCACCCTACGTCGACAAGACACCGGATGTTCTCGCCGTTCGATCGGATGCTTCTTACTGCTACCTGACCTTGAGGGGCCAGAATGGCGGGCGGGAGTACCGGTACCGCCCGGAGCGGGTCGCCATCCTGGCCGACCCCGCGTTCCTTCAACTCAGTCCCGAAGCCCCTGTCAAGGTCAACGGTGTGATTTGGAACAGTGCCACGGAGGCATGGCGTTTCGACGGCCCCGACGGCACCTGGTGGCGGATTTTTTATCACGTCGGGGGCGGGGAAAGGTACCGGATCTACCCCGGTCACTTGATTGACTTTCCACGGAACGCGACGTCCACGGCGAGCGCTTCGGACGTCCTGGACTACTGGCGGGGCATTGTTTCCGGCCTGCCAGCCGATGACCCGCTCCGGCCCTCCTACGACGCGTTGGGCTTCGTCGACACCCGGAGCGTGCTGGGCCGGTACCTCAACGCGTCCCCCCTCGAACCGGCCACGCCGGCCCTTCCGTTGATCTTTCCGTTCTCGGCGAACCTCAGCCAGCGTGAGGCCGTGCAGAAGTCCCTGAGCCACCCGGTCTCGGTCATCGAGGGCCCGCCAGGCACCGGCAAGACCCAAACCATTCTCAACTTGATTGCCAACATCATTGCCACGCCCGGCGCAACAGTCGGCGTCGTCTCGTCCAACAATTCGGCCGTGGACAACGTCAGGGAAAAGCTCACGGAGGCAGGGGTTTGCTTCGTCATCGCGAGTCTCGGCCGGAATGAAAAGAAGGCGGAATTCTTCGCCGGCCAGTCGGTCCGCAACACCGGCGTCAACCTGTTCATCGATGGCGGAGTGGCGCCCATGCCGCCAACCGAGCAGATCGCCGACGTCGACCGCCGCCTGCAACAGCTGCAGGAAACCGAAAGGCTGCTGGCCCGGTTGCGACAGGAGCGCGACGCCTACCAGCTTGAACTGCGGCATTTCGACGACTACCTCAGGCGCCACAAGCCGGGCAAGCTGGGGACATTCCCCCTCCTAAATCAGCCCTCGGGCCGCATTCTGGACTATCTCGCCGAGACTGCGCAGTGGCGGGAAAGCGACGGGCTGTTCAAGCGGCTGGTCCGGAAGCTCAGGGCGTACTTCCGGTACGGCCCCACTGGCTCGATCGATCCGCTGGATACGGAGGTTGTCCTGCGATTGCGGGCATCCTACTATGCGAACAAGGTCGACGAACTGCTTCGGGCGATCGAAGAGGCCCGGGAAGTGCTCGAGCGGGGCGACTTTGCCGCTCTGACTGAGCAGCAGCGCAGTCTCTCCTCCCAGGCATTCCGGGCGGGCCTCCACCGGCGCTACTCCCAGTCGCGCCGGTCCATCCACGATCCCAAGGCCTACAAGCATCATTTCGCCAAGTTCACCGGCGACTATCCCGTCATCCTTAGTACCTGCCACTCGCTGGCCCGCAGCCTTCCGGACGGATTCCTGCTGGACTACCTCATCATCGACGAGGCCTCACAGGTGAACCTGCTGGCTGCCGGACTGGCGCTGAAGTGCGCACGGAACGTGATCGTTGTCGGAGACCTGTGCCAAATCCAGCACATTGCCGACGAAACGGCATGCGAGAATGCCGCCGAGTCGCCCGCACCCGCCTACGACTATCGCCGGCACAACATCCTCTCTTCGCTGATGGCGGTCTATGGCGAAACTCTCCCCCGCACCCTGCTGCGCGAACACTACCGCTGCGATCCGGCGATCATCGGCTTCTGCAACAAGAAGTTCTATGGCGGGCAGCTAATTCCGTTCAAGCCAGGAGATTCCGGTGCCCACCCGTTGACCATAGTCCGGACTGCCGCCGGACATCACATGCGGACGCACCGGGAAGGCGGCCGTTTCAACCAACGCGAGGTCGACGTCGTGGTCCGGGAGGTCATCGGGCGGCACTTCGCCGATGTCGACCCCGACACGATCGGCATCGCGACCCCCTACCGCCTCCAGGCGTCAAAGTTCAGCAGCCAGCTCAACGGCATCACCGCCAGCACGGTCCATGCATTCCAGGGGCGTGAGAAGAACGTGATCATTATGAGCACGGTCCTGGATGAAACCGCAAACGGGCAGAACGGACTTCAATTCGTGGACGATCCATACCTGGTCAACGTGGCCGTGTCACGGGCAAGGAAGCAGTTCGTGCTCGTCACCAACAGCGACATGCTGCCAAGGAGCCGGAACCTTCGCGACCTGATCGACTACATCCGCTACCACGACCCCGCCCGGGAGGTCCTGGAAAGCACCATCGTTTCCGTCTTCGACCTGTTGTACAAGGACTACTCACCGCGGCTCAGGCCCCTGGCGAAGCGTGTGGGGCACAGGACCGGCTATGCCTCCGAGGACATCATTTGGACCGTGCTCGACGACATTCTCGCCGAGGCGCCCTACGCAGACCTTGACGTGGCAGCGCAGGTGATGCTTCGCGAACTGCTGCCGGACCTCACTCGACTCACCCCCGCGCAGTCCGAATACGTCAGGCACCGCGCCACCACCCTCGACTTCGTGGTGTACAACAGGATCAGCAACAGACCGGTCTTCGCGATCGAGGTCGACGGCTTCGCCTTCCACGAAAACAGCCCCACCCAGCTGGTCCGGGACGGGCTCAAGGATGCGATCTGCGCCACCCACCAGATCCCGCTCTTGCGTCTGCCCACCACCGGCTCGGGAGAAGAACAACGGATACGGCGGTGGTTGGACGAACATGCCTGAACAGGACCGCAGGACGGTGCTCAGCTCTGTGGCGCCCCCGAGTGGATCCGCGCGAAGTACTCGCCCAGCTCCGCCGTGGCAGTGAGCGGCAGGATGTTCGCCACGTACTGGTCCGGGCGGACGACGACGACCACGCCGTCGCGGCTGAGCCCGCGGGCGTCAAAGATGTCCTCGCCCGGGACTGTCCCGTAAACCTTTTCATAGTCGACCAGCCCGAACGGCCCCACCAGCGGCTTGAAGACTTCCGGAACCTTGTTGATGTCAATGTCTTCATGCGGCTGCTGGTAGATGACCTTCACGTCAAACCAGGCGTCGGCGTCGAGCCCCTTCGGCGTGGCCGCGAGCGGTGAGTCCGGCGAGCCGGAGAGCCACTCTGCGAGGTCCGCCACGGGCCCGGGATCACCGGCCGGGGCCGGGTCGGCGAAGACGTAGATGCGCCAGCGGCCGTCCGCCGTGGCATGGTGGCCCAGGTGGATCGGGTTCGTGTCGCAGACGCGGGAGGCCATGGCGGACTTGAAGCGCTTGCCCAGCGGGAAGCCGGCGGCAAGGCCCTGGTGGGTGGCGGCGCCAGTGATCAGCGACGGCGCATACTCGGTCATGAAGCCTGCAGGGAACTCCGCGGTGCGCACGTAGAAGTCCTCGAGTTCGGCGGGGTCCTCAAATTCCTCCGGCTTCTTGGCCATCATGGTGGACCAGGTCCTGTCGAAGTCGATGAGGTTCCTGGCCACCACCTGGCGCTCGGCCGAGTAGGTGGACAGCAGGGACTCGGGACTGCGGCCCTCCAGGACGTGGCCCAGTTTCCAGGCGATGTTGAAGCCGTCCTGGAGGGAAACGTTCATGCCCTGCCCGGCCTTGGCGCTGTGGGTGTGGCAGGCGTCGCCGGTGATGAAGACGCGGGGCGTGCGCAGGCCCACCTGGCCGGGGACGACGTCGTCGAACCTGTCGGTGAGGCGGTGGCCCACCTCGTACACGCTGTGCCAGGCAACGTTGCGCACATCCAGGGTGTAGGGGTGGAGGATCCGGTTGGCGTTGGCGATGATCTGGTCCATGGAGGTGTTGCGGACGGCGCCGTTGTCATTTTCCGGGACCACGCCCAGGTCCACGTACATCCGGAAGAGGTGCCCGCCCTCGCGCGGGATCAGCAGGATTGAGCCGCCGTCGTGCGACTGGATGGCGCACTTGGTGCGGATGTCGGGGAAGTCGGTGCGGGCCAGGACGTCCATGACGCCCCAGGCGTGGTTGGCCTTGTCGCCGGCCATGGTGCAGCCGATCGCGTCGCGGACCTTGCTGCGGGCGCCGTCGCAACCCACCACGTACTTGGCGCGGATGGTGCGCTCCGCGCCTTGATCGGGGCCGGCGCTGCGGACCAGGGAGACCGTGACTGGATGGTCGCCGTCGTCAGCCACCTCCAGGGTCTGGAATTCCCAGCCATAGTCGGGGACCAGCCGGGTGGGCGCATGGGCCGCGACCTCGGCAAAGTAGTCCAGGACGCGCGCCTGGTTGACGATGAGGTGGGGGAATTCGCTGATGCCGGTGGTGTCGTCCACGGCACGGCCGCCGCGGACAATGTTGTGCGGATTATTGGTGTCGGGGCGCCAGAATGCCATCTCGGTGATCCGGTAGGCCTCGGCAATGATCCGCTCGGCAAAGCCAAAGGCCTGGAACGTTTCCACGCTCCGGGCCTGGATGCCGTCCGCCTGGCCGATCACCAGGCGGCCGTCGCGGCGCTCGATGATGCGGGTGGTGATGTCCGGGAACTGGGCAAGCTGGGCCGCCGCGAGCATGCCTGCGGGTCCTGATCCCACGATCAGCACGTCCACCTCGTCCGGAAGCTCGGCGGGGCGGCCGACCCCCGTCCCTGCCGCGGCCTGGATGCGCGGGTCACCGGAAACGTATCCGTGGTGGTGAAACTGCACGGCACACTCCTTTCGTCTGTGTGGGCGGCGCGTTCACCACCGCTAATTGACTATTCGTTATTTGAACACCTAGTTCTAATAACGCACACTAAGCCTAATTGTGTGCGCCAGCTCACGCAAGGTCAGGGGCGCGGACCGGCGGCGGATGCCGAGACGGACATTTGATCCTGCTAATTCAGGATCAATTCGCCGTTTCGGCATCCTGGGCGGAAACGGGTGGGGGAATCGCCGTTCCCCGGAAGCTCCCAGACGGGCACGGGAGAATTCAGGCATGCTAGAGGAATATTCCAGGGAAAGACTTGTGCCCGAAACCGCGCGGCCGGCAGCCGTCCGCAGCGTGGTGTCCAAGGTTCCGGAGGTCACGGCGCTTTTCTGGATCATCAAAGTGCTGACCACCGGCATGGGCGAAACCACCAGCGACTACCTGGCGCACACCCTCGATCCCGTCATTGCCGTGGGCATCGGGGCGGCCTGTTTCGCCGCGGCCCTGGTGCTGCAATTTGCCGTGAAGCGCCACATTCCCTGGGTGTACTGGCTGGCCGTGTCCATGGTCAGCGTCTTCGGCACCATGGCGGCCGACGTGCTGCACGTGGGCCTGGGCATTCCCTACCTTGTCTCCTCCATTTTCTACGCCGCCGTGCTGGCCGCCGTGTTCATCCTGTGGCAGCGCACGGAAAAGACGCTGTCCATCCACAGCATCCACACTCCCCGGCGCGAAATGTTCTACTGGGCCGCCGTGCTGGCCACCTTTGCTCTGGGGACTGCGGCGGGCGACCTCACCGCCGTCACCCTGAAGCTTGGCTACCTGGGCTCCGGCGTGCTGTTTGCCGCGGCCATTGGCGTCCCGGCCCTGGCCTACTGGAAGTTCGGGCTCAAGGCGATCCCCGCATTTTGGGCCGCGTACGTCATCACCCGCCCCCTGGGGGCGTCATTCGCCGACTGGATGGGCGTCTCCCACGCACGCGGCGGCCTGGACTGGGGCACTGGCACGGTGAGCATCGGCTGGGCCGTGGCCATTGCGGTGCTGGTGGCGGTGCTGGCCCTGCGGCAGCGCAATCAGGCCACTCCCAGGGTCTCGGCCTAGCCAACGCCCTAGCAATCGCCCTACGGCATCCGCCGGGCAAACCCGCCCGCCACGTCCAAAAGCCGTGGCACGCCCTCCTCGAGGACGGCGCCGAGCCCCTGCCCGCCGTCGTCGCGCTCGCCCCGCAGCCACCGCGTGTAGATGGCCTCGCTAAAAATGGCGGCCTTCCACAGCGCCAGCACCTGGTACCAGGGCAGGGCGGAGAGGTCCAGGCCAAAATGCTGGTTGTACCGCAGCGCCAGTTCATCCCGTGTGGGATAGCCGGGCTGGGCCGTGACGGAGGTCAGCTCCATGAACGTCCCGGGCGAGCCGGCCTGCGCGTACGTCGCCGTCAGGTAGCCCAGGTCGGCGAGTGGGTCCCCCAGCGTGGCCATTTCCCAGTCCAGCACCGCCTGAATCCGGGCAGGTCCGGACTTGGCAAACATGAGATTCCCGATCCTGTAGTCGCCGTGGATCAGGGCGGTGCGCTGCGTGTCCGGCCGGTTCGCCTCGAGCCATTCGGCCAGCTCACCCACCCGGGGCAGCGGACGTGTGGCACCTAGCTCCCACAGCCCGGCGAAGCGCTTCACCTGCCGTTGCAGGTAGCCGTCGGGGCGCCCAATGTCCGCAACGGCCCCGTGGGATATGTCCACCGAATGCAGCCGCACCAGCATGTCCGCCGCGGCCTCGCCGGTGGCACGCCGCTGCGCAGGGGCGTCCAGGTGGGCCGGGATGCTGTCGGTGACCACCACGCCGTCGAGGAATTTCATGACGTAAAACGGCACGCCCAGCACATTGGGATCCGCGCAGACAGCCAGGATCTTCGGCACGGGCACGCCCAGCGGCGCCAGGACGTGCTGGATCCGCGCCTCGCGGACCATGTCGTGCGTAGACGGGGGCAGGGGCGGGCGCGGGCCGCGCCGAAGCACGACGTCGGCCCCCTTGCGTTTGATCCGGAAGCTCACGTTGGACTGTCCCCCGCCAATGCGGTGCCAGTGCAGCGGACCGGTCCCGATGCCTGACGCATCGAGGAATTCCTCGGCCCGGTCCACAATCAGCAGCGGCGGAATCTCCAGCGCGTCCGCCTCGGCCTGGGTCCTGACCACGTCCACGATGCCATCCATCAGCGTTCCCCTTCATGCAGCTGGGCCGTGCCCAGAAACGGTTCGCCGGCGTCCACGGCGCGGCGCCGTGCCGAGGCCGCCCGTCGTGCAATGGCCCATTTGTGGGTTTCCGTGGAGCCGTCATAGATCCGGAACGGGCGAACCTCGTTTAGGTACTGGGCCAGCGGCAGCCCGTCGGAAACTCCGTCGCCGCCGCACAGCTGCACGGCGCGGTCAATGACCCGGTAGACGGCCTCCGAGCAGTGCACCTTGGCCACGGAGGACAGCGCCGAGCCGGCCTTCGCATCCACGCCCAGCAAGGCTGCGCACTTGCCGATGATCGCATCCGAGGTTTCGATGTCCAGCTCCGACTGCGCAATCATGTCCTGCGCGATGCCCAGTTGCGAGATGTGCGCGCCAAAGATTTCGCGGGTGTTGGCCCGGTCCAGGGCAATGTCCTGGGCGCGGCGGGCCAGCCCCAGCCAGCGCATGCAGTGCGTGAGCCGGGCCGGGCCCAGGCGGAGCTGCGCGTATTTGAAGCCGAGGCCCGCCTCGCCGAGGACTGCGGCGTCAGGCACGCGGACGCCATCGAACATCACATGCGGGTGGCCGCCGGGCAGGTACTTGTCCAGGGTGTGGATGGGCGTGCCCAGCCGGACCCCGGGCGTGTTCATCGGCACCAGGAACATGGTGGCGCCCGCCGGTGCCGCGCCGCCCGCGCCGTCGCCGTCCGCAGCGGTCCGGGCCATGACGATGGCAAACGCGGCAAAGGTGGCCCCGCTGGTGAAGCGCTTGTGCCCGTTGATGACCCACCCCCGGCCGCTGCGCACCGCCGTCGTGGTGAGTGCCTCAGGGTCGGAGCCGGCGCCGGGATGGGGCTCGGACATGGCAAAGCAGGAGCTGGTTTCCCCGGCGGCCAGCGGGGCCAGGAAGTCGCGCTTCTGCTGCGCCGTGCCGATCAGCGCCAGCATGTGCATGTTCCCCTCATCCGGCGCCATGCAATTGAGCACGGCGGGGCCGATCGGGGAATAGCCCGCCTCCTGGAACACCGGGGACCAGTGCTGCACGGCCAGCCCCTGCCCGCCGAATTCCTTGGCAACGTGCGGGGCGTAGACGCCGGCCGCCTTGGCCGCCTCCCCGAGTTCGCGCCGGACAGCCAGGTTCAGCGCCTGCCCGGGGCGCGGTTCCGCGGGAATCACGGTGCCGCGGATGAAGTCCCGGGTGCGCAGGCGCAGCTCCTCAACCTCGGCCGGATAAAGACCGTGCGGAACGGATGTGGTCACTGTGTGCTCCTGGTTGCAAGGGGTGGAAAGGGTCAGCCGAGTCCGCCGGCATTGAGCAGGCCGCCGTCGAGCACCAGCACCTGGCCGGTGACCCAGGAGGCGTCGGCGGAGGCGAGGAAGCAGACCGCGGCGGCGACGTCGTCGGGCGTGCCCAGGCGCTGGAGGGGGTAGGCGGCGGCCACCTCGGCCTCGCGCCCCTCATACAGCGCGCGGGCAAACTGGGTCTTGACCACGGCCGGGGCCACGGCATTAACCCGGATTTCCGGCGCCAACTCCACGGCAAGGGTGCGCGTCAGGTGGGCCACGGCGGCCTTGCTGATCCCGTACAGCCCGATCCCCGGCGCCGGCACCTCCCCGCTGATGGAGGACAGGTTCACCACGTTGCCGCGCCGGGCCCGGAAGCCCAGCCCGGCATGCGCCAGCACGGCCTGGGTCCAGGCAAGCGTGGCCAGGACGTTCACGTCGAAGATTTTGCGCGCAGCGGCCAGGTCTACGGTCTCCAAGGGCCCGTAGGCCGGGTTGATGCCTGCGTTGTTGACCAGGATGTCCAGCCCGCCAAATTCACGCACGACGGCGTCCAGCACCTCCGCGCGGTGGCTTGGGTCATCCGCGTGCCCGGCCAGGGCCAGGGAGCCCGGCCCGAGGGAGGCGAGCGCCCCCTCCAGCGGTTCGGGGTGGCGCGCGGTGATGCACACCCGGGCGCCGCCTGCCGCCAGGCGCTGGGCGATGGCCAGCCCAATTCCCCGGCTGGCGCCCGTCACGATGGCGGTTTTGCCCGTAAAGCTGCGCGTTGCGGCTTCCTCGCCCATGCTGCCCCCTCCGTCGGCTGCCGGCGGCCAGCCGGTACTTGCCAGCATGGTGCGCATCGCGGCAGCGGTCAAGGGGCGGGCCAAGGGGCGGGCGTTCAGCCCTTGTCGCGCAGGGCGTTGCGGTGCGCGATTGCCGCGACGGCCGAGACGTGCAGCTGTTCGGGTGTGCGGCCGTCGCGGTTGAAGGGCGGGAGGAGCTCGGTTCGCAGCTCTTCCTCGAGGCCGGCAACACTGTCCAGGTCCTGAACCACACAAAAGGATGTGCCCAGGTTGCTGACCATCCAGGCACTGAGCAGTTCCTCGTCTGGATCGGTCAGCCTCGGGTGGGCGGATCGTCCGTGCCACTGGGCCTGAAGTCCCAGAACGGCCGCCAGGGAACGGCGGAACGTGGACTTGGACGTTTGCACGTCGTGGTGCTTGGCCCGGCTCCGCAAATTCGTCGCCTTGCCCACGTACAGCAGGTCACCACGCTTCAACGGCTTCAATTCAGCGGGCCATTCCACGTTCTTGGGCAGCCCGCCCGTCAGGTAGCACTTGTAGAGGCCGGGAGCAAAGGGCATCGCCGACCACGCAGTTTTGGCAGGGGCGGTGGGTGTCCATTTGAGTTCTTTCATGGCCCTGACTTTACGTCACCGGCACAGCAACCCCTTGCCCCGGCGGCCGGGCCCCCACTGCTTTAGTGGGGGCCGGGCCGCCGGGGCGGCCGGGCTACGTCTCGATGAGCTCGTCGTCGTCCTCGAACTCCACGGCGGCAATGATTTCCTCGGTCTCCGGGTTGATCATGAACGCCTCGTCGTCCTCTTCAATCATGGCGAAGTCGCCGTGGTCAGTGGTGAAGTGCCAGGCCAG
>Ga0157370_10007483_pt1 | contig 11861 bp, 10 predicted proteins | sample C35metaG_FD_113463 | JGI IMG/M metagenome (GOLD analysis project Ga0157370, IMG submission 113463) | Corn rhizosphere microbial communities from Kellogg Biological Station, Michigan, USA - C3-5 metaG | ecosystem: Host-associated > Plants > Roots > Rhizosphere > Soil | place: USA: Michigan... | reverse complement strand
CGGGCGCCAGGCCGCCGCGGCGGCTTTCCAGCAACTGGCCGTCGCGCAGCATCGCGCGCAGGCGCTTGTCCAAAGCTTCGCGGCGCACTCCGTCGTGGATGCCCAGCGCCTCGGCGATTGCATCCGCGCGCAACAAGCTGCCGCGCTCGGCCAGCAGCGCAAGGATCGCCTCGCGGCTCGGAATGGGATGTTCGTAGCGCTGCGCTTCGCGCTCGGCATGCGGATCGACGAAACCGCCACGTGCATGCCGCTTGTCGACTTTGTGCGCGGTTTGCTTCTTCGCCTTTGCGTCGCTGGGCGGTGGCGATTCGCGTCCGGGCTGGTCGGTCTTTTTCCCGGTCTGCGGATTGCGCGCGGACCGGGACGGTGGGCGATTGCGTCTTGGCATTGCGCCAGCGTCGCGGAGCGGCGCCGCGAAAGCAAGTCCGCGCCGCGTTCGGTGATGCCTCTGTTTTGATTTCCGTTCGTCCCCGGATCGAGTCCGGGGCAGGCTCTGAACGTAGGCCCATCTTGAATAAAGACGGGCCGAAGTCGAGGGACCATGGCGTCTCGACTCCGTTCGCTACGCTCACGTAGCCTGTCCCGAGCTTGTCGAAGGACCCAACGCGAACGGGTTCAAAATGATTACAGCGCCGACAGGAACGCCACCAGATCGCTTTTCTGCTGTTCGCTCATCCCGATATTGAAGCGCGTGTCGTAGAAGTCGACCACGTCGCGCAGGGTCGCGGCCGAACCGTTGTGGAAGTACGGCGCGCGCGCCGCGAGTCCGCGCAGGTTCGGGCCCTTGAACTTGCCGATGTCCGCCCACTTTCCGGTCAGCATCGCAAAACCGGGGTCGGTGGTCCGCACGACCTGGCCCGTCTTGATGTTGGTCAGCGTGTAAAGCGGCATGTCGGGCGTGCGCCGGGCCGCGTCGGCGATGCCGATATTGAGCGGCGCGGCCACCAATGATTGCCGATGTTGGGCGAATCGTGGCAGGTGCCGCAGGTGCCGCGTATCACCGCCTGGCCGGTGACGTCGTTCAAGCCGGCCACGCCGGTAATCAGGATCGGCATCGAGTTGAACAATTCCTGGCCGCGCGCGATGGCGGCTCGCGCCATCGAGCGCGGATCGAAGCGATGCGACCGGTCCGGCTCGCGCCAATGATCGAACAATCGCATCACTTTCGGATCGAAGGGATCGAGCGTTGGATCGTTGCCGAGCGAGTCGTTGATGCCCACCCAGAATTTCTGCTGCGCGAGGATCTCGGCCCCGCCCATGCCGTTGTCTTCATTGAGGCGACCGGCCTTGTCGTCGTAGTACTGCGCGGTCACCAGGCGTGATTCGAAATTGACGATCTCGTCCAGCGTGGACTGGCTGGGTGTCAGCGCCGCCTGTTCGTGCCCAAGCACCGCGTGCAAGGCCTGCGAGGCAAGGCTGAGACGAACGTCCCCGACATTGACGCCGGCATCCATCGGCGGCTTGAACGCGAGATAGGTCTCCCGACCATCCCACATCACCGCGGTATCCCAGATCAGATTGGTCGCGGGCAGCGGGCGCCGGAACAACGAAAGTGCCTGGGGACTGGCATACCCGTACGGATCGTCGACCGCGGTCAGTTTGAATTCCGCGTTCGCAGGTATCGGCAGGCTCACCCGGATCACGCCGTGGTCCAGCAACATCGAGTAAGCGGCCGCGCGTGCGGCGAATGTGGACACATCCACCAGGGGCGAGTTGGCGCCATCGACCAGGCGAAAGATCGGATCGGTGCCGCGGGTCGCCACGAACCGGCGCCGCACCTCCGCAGCCGTAATCGTCCAGCCTTCGGCCTGACGGTGGCAGGAACTGCACGAACGCCCGTTGCTGCCGAGGCTCTGGAAGAACGGATTGCTCTTGTCGATGCGGCCCGCCGGCGTGCTGGTCTGCAGCCAGCCGGAGGCATCACGCGTGACAAACCCATCCGCTTGGGAAGGCGTTGCGCCCTGCTGCGCGGAGCCCCCGCCGGCAATGGCAAGCAAAATGACCGCAGCAACAAGACGGAAACGGCCGCCTGACCGCGGCAAGTATCGATGGAACATCGCGCTGTCCTCCCCGATGCGGATGGGCATCAGGGAGAACACCATCGCGGCAGGGATTGCGACATGCGTTCGACGGCGGCGAGGTTCAGCGCATCAGGGCACCGCACGATCCGATGGGACGTCGAAGCGCCGCACGCGCTTCGACGAGTTCGGGATGCGAAGCAAGCCCGTTTTCATCGATGATCGCGCGCGCCGCCTGGGCCTGCGCTGTCGCGCCCGCACAATCGCCCGCCTGCGCGGTGGCGACAGCGAGCCACAACTGCGCGGCGAGGCGACGCGGATGCGAGGGCTGCAATTCACCGGCGACGCGCTGGATCGCCCACGCCAACCGCGTCCGCGCCGGGCCGGGTTGGTGGTGCAGCAATTCGACCTGCGCCAGCAACGTATGCACCCACAGCAGCATCGGATCGTCGCGGCCTGCCACTTCAGCAAAATCCCGATCGACCGTCGCCTGCAGCCCGACCGGACATTGCGGGCCCGGCGATTGCGTGCAGGCCAGCAGCAGCCGCGCTTCGGCGATCAAGGGCGGAACCTTGTACGGACGCTTGCGCAGATTCGCGATCGCGTTCGGCAACAAGTCCCGCGCCAACGCGGGTCGGCCTTCCAGCAGCGCGATACCCGCAAGTTCGCTGTCCGCGCGGCCGACGCGCATCCGGTTGGCGGCGGCGTCGCCGTACAACTTGCGGGCCTGCGCCAGCAATGCCTTCGCACGATCCAGATCGCCCGCCTCGATTTCGCCGAATGCGGTAGCTTCCAGCGAATCGCCATGCAACGGGGTACCCGCGCCAAAACCCGCGGATGACAGCTTCCGAGCCAGCGCGCAATCTTGTACCGCGGAAGCTTGGTCCGCCCGCGTACCGTCCAGCACGCAGGCCTTCTGCGCCGCATACACCCGCGTCACCTGCGGCCGGCCACCGATGCGCGCGTATGCCGCAAGCGCCTGCGTGAACGACTTGTGCGCCTGCGCCCAGTGGCCGGCGCGCCATTCCGATGAAGCCCACCCGGCCATCGCCAGTGTCGTTTCATTGCTGTCCCGGCCGAAGTGCGCGAGTTCGAAATGGTACGTCTTCTGCCACATCGGGATCGCTTCCGCGTAGCGCTCCAGGCCTTCCAATTCCGACGCGACATCGTTGTAACCCGTACCGACGCGTGGATCGTCCGGCCCCCACGCGGCGATCCTTTCCTTCAGCGCCTCGTGCACGAGCTGCAGCGCAGCCTCGCCGTGGCCCTCGATGTTTTCGACCGCGGCCAGGGGTTCGAGCAGATCGATCAGTGCTTCACCGTGAATATCCTGAGCCAGCATGCGCTGGTGCGCGAGGCGCAGGTCGGCACCGCCAGCCACGTAATCCTCGTCGCGCACTTCGGCGTAGCCGCGCGCGACGAGGGCGCGGATCGCGTTGATGTCGAACGGCGGCAACTTCTGCTCCGACAGCGCGACGGCCTGCTCCGCAAGTTTGCGCGATTGCGGGATGTCGCCCAGGTTTTCATACAGGCGCGAAAACATCGCGAGCAGGTCCACGCGTTCGCCGGCACCCAGTTGCGGCGAATGTTCGAGTTTCGCGACACCGCGCGCGAGCAATTCGGCAAGGCTGGGTTGTTTCGATGCGGCAACGCCGTAGCGGATCGGCGCGAACAGGCTTTCGACGAAATTCCGCACCATGTTCGCGCGCGCGGCCTGCTGTTGCGCCAGTTGCGCCTGCTGGCGCGCCACGTGTGTCTGCCACAACGCGATCGACAACGATACGAAGATGGCCAGCAGCAGGATCGCCGTGATCGCGACGCCGCCGCGATGCCGCGCCACGAACCGGCCGGCGCGATACCAGCGCGAGGGCGGATGCGCACGCACCGGCAGGTAATCGAGATAGCGCTCGATGTCCTCGGCCAGCGCGCCACCGGAACCGTAGCGGCGCTCCGGTTCCGGCGCGGTCGCCTTGGCGACGATGTTGGCAAGGTCGCCGCGCAACTTGCGCTCGGTTCCCGGCTGCGGCTTCGCAGCGTCCGTCGGAGCAATGCGCGGCGCGCGCGGATCGCCGGATGCCTGGCGTTCGCCCGTCAGCAGTTCGCGCAACAGCACACCCAGCGTGTAAACATCCGTCGCGGTGGTGATCGCGCCCGGCGTGAACTGTTCCGGTGCAGCATAGGCCGGCGTCAAGGCATGGTGGCGGGTGCGCGTGGCGTCTTCGGTGTCGTCCAGCAGTTTGGCGATACCGAAATCCAGCAGCTTCATCTCGCCCTCGGCCGTGACCAGGACGTTTGAGGGTTTCAGGTCGCGATGCACGATCAGCGCACGGTGCGCGGATTCGACCGCGCGGCACACCCGCAAAAACAACGTCAGTCGCTGGCGTTCGGAAAGCGCGTGTTCCTGTGCATAACGCGTGATCGGCACGCCATCGATCAGTTCCAGCGCAATGTAGGCGAGGCCGTTGTCGGCGATGCCGCCCTCGATCAATCGCGCGATGCCGGGATGCCGCAGGCGCGCCAGTGCTTCGCGTTCGTGGTGGAACCGGCGCCGTGCTTCGGCGGTGTACAGCCCGCGCGCCAGCAACTTGAGCGCAACGTGCTGGCGCACGCCCTCAACGTCCCGGAACGCGCGGAACACTGTGGACGAGCCGCCCTCGCCCAGCACCTCCAGCAATTCGAACGGACCGATGCGGCTGCCCGCCGGCAACGGCTCGGTGGCTTCGGTTTCCCCGATCGCCTGCGCAGCACTGGCGGCGTCGCCCCCGGCCAGCCATTCGCCGTCGGCCGCGTCGGCCGCCAGCATGCGTTCCAGTTCGGCGCGCATCACCGCGTCCGCGCAACACTCGGAAAGCAGGCGCACGCGCGCACCGGGCGAGAGCGTCAGCGCCTCTTCGAACAAGTCGCGCAACGTCGGCGTGGAATCCACCGCGGCAACCCTCCGCCCATGTCTTGCAGTAAACCCCGCCTGCACGCCAATTGCGACGTGCGAAGCTTCAATCCAGATGCGACTTGATGAATGCGCGCGCGAAACGCCAGTCGCGATCGATCGTGCGACGCGCCAGCCCCAGCGTTTCGGCGACCTGCTCCAGGCTCAGGCCCGCGAAATAGCGCAATTCGACGACCCTGGCCGCGCGCGTGTCGGTCCGTTCGAGCGCATCCAGCGCCGCATCCAGCGCCAGCGCCTGCTCGGCGGTTTCGATGGCCAGTTGCGCATTATGGTAGTCCAGCGTGACGCGGTTCCACTGGCCGCCGGCCCGCAACCGCAAACGATCGCGCGCACGGTTGATCAGCAGGTGGCGCATTGCGCGGGCAGCGTAGGCGAAGAATTGCGCCGGCTCCTGGAACTGCAACGCCGGGCGATCGCCCATCCGCAGGTACAACTCGTGCACCAGTTCGGTGGTGTCCAGGGTGCCGTTGCGGCGTTGAGCCGCCAGCCGCCGCGAGGCCATCGCCTTGAGGCGCTCATAGACCTCGACGAACAATGCATCGGTCGAACACCCGGCCGGCATCCCGCTGCAGTCGACCATGAGGCGCCTCCCGGCCCATGCGACTCCATATCCACGGATGCCAGCGTCACGCAGAACGACGTGAAACGCAAGCCCGGCCACCGCTAGGGCCGGGCTTGCGTCACCGATGCGCGAAATCCGGGTCTTGCTATTCGCCTGCTTGCGGCGCGTTGCCGGCCTGCATGCGCTCGACGATGGCCAATGACTGCTTCACGTGCTGGTCGGGCGTCAGGTGGTCTTCTTTTGACGACAGCACCTTGACGATCTTGCCTTCGCGATCGATCACGAAGGTGGTGCGCGGGAAGAAACCGTGCGTCACCGGCTTGCCCTGCACGTCGGTCACGCCTTTCTGCGGAGGCACCATCTTGAGATCGTATTGCGTCGCGATCTTGCCGCCCGGGTCGGAAGCCACGGCAAACTTTCCGGCGCAATACTTCGGATCGGACGAAAACTGGTTGAGCCGTGCGATCGAATCGGCCGACACGCCGATGATGGTGGCGCCGGCCTGCGTGAACTTGTCCTTCTCGGTCGCAAAGGTGTGCGCCTCGAGATCACAGCCGCCGGTATACGCGGCCGGATAGAAATAGACCACCACCGGGCCTTTCGCGAGGGCCTGCTTCAGCGAAAAGGTGAAATCCTTGCCGGCCTGGCTGGCGGTCGCGGTGAAATCGGGCGCCACCGCGCCTGCATTCAACGCCGCAAAGCCGGGCGCCGCAATCAATGCCGCCGTCGCGGCCGTCACCAGAACACCCACGATTCGCTTGTTCATTGCACCCTCCGATTGAATGACAGTCGGCACGCCAATCGTGCCTTCCCGCTCCAGATGACCGCGCCCGGCGCAGCCTGCTTACGCCGTCGGTATCGGCCGGACGGCACCGGCGCGAACATTGACAGACAAGACTTCCAGCGGCTATTGTACGCGGCTCGCTGGCGCCTGGCGCCGCGGCCGGACACCTGCCCAGGTGGCGGAATTGGTAGACGCACTAGTTTCAGGTACTAGCGGGTAAAACCGTGGAGGTTCGAGTCCTCTCCTGGGCACCAATATCAGTGTTTCGGTTGGGTCCCAAAGGCGTAGCAAAAACGCATCAAACCCGCGCAACAGCGGGTTTTTTTGGGTATCCGGAACTTAGTGTGGGTTGCGTTGGCGTGGTGGCGAGGGCAAAGCGTCGTGTCCGTGTAGGAATGGTCCCTGCCTGCCGTTCGGTTCGCGGCCGTTCAGTGTAGGTTGCAGGGACCCGGCAGCACCTCAACTCGCTGCTCGCGCAAGCACGTTGACACGATCGCCACCACTGAAACGCACAAGACCCGCGGTGCGGGCCCTGTGCGTTATTGCATGAATCGCTCGAAGCAATAAGGGCAAAGCCATCCACCCTCGGACTGATAGCACACATCGTGGTCAGTTAGCGCGATGTTGCATATCATGCAATGTCCATGGTCATTTGGACGCTGCCAGTCGGTCTTCTCCCAAGAGTATCTCCGTGCCTCGGACACGTTCTCTTCGAGAAACGACCGCTCTATCCGCGCACCATTGACAGACACCCATTCGGTCATGATCCGTTCCCATCGGGCTTGAGGGGAATCTTTCGATCCGGAACAGGGCCACGGGTCCGAATGTCCACATGATCGGGGCCGTGCGCGGGGTCTGTATGTACGTTGTACGAACGGCCAGACTTGGGGTTGTAGAAGGTGTCCGCTTCTGGGCGCGAACTCTTAGGCGCACCAAATTTTTCGCCCAACGAATCTGAAGCTTCTTTGGCGGTCTTGTTCCCAAAGAAACGTCCAGGAGTGGTAAGTCCTTTCTCTCCAACTTTTGCCGCTTCCTTTGCGCCTAGCTCGGCACCTTCTTTGACCGCTGCTCTTGCAGCAAAGCGAGTAAGCAGTACCGCACCACCTTTTACGGCCCCGGCTACACCAGCCGCTGCGGAAATTGTCCCCGCATCTTCCAGAAGTGCATGTCCTACGCCGCCACCTTGGCCGTTGTAGCCGTCTTTCAGAGCACCAACGATTTGGCTGCCATGGAAGCCGTTGCCGGTGACGAACGACGCGGTTTCGTAGAACAGTCCGCCCAATGCTTCGGTGATGTCGCGCCCATCCGGATCCGTATACCGATAGGGATTATCGTTGGCATACTCGTACCGGTTGAAATTCCCGCCATTCGCTGGATCAACGCTAACCGGATCAACCGACAGGAACCGCCCACACTCCGGGCAGTAATACCGCTGCTGCATATACACCAGACCGGTCTCGGGGTCTTCCTCGTGCCCGGTGTAGCCTGGGCCATCGCGCAGGTCGCGGTTCAGCACCTGCCCGTACGGAGCGTAGTACGTCCGCTCCACCACGTTGCGGTTCTGATCGGTGACCACCACCTCGCTGTGCACGGTATCGCTGGAGTAGTAATACACCGTGTCGCCAGCGAACGCTGATGCGGCGTGCAGCATCACCGCCACAGCAAAAGTGGCGATCACGCCGAAAAATGCTTTGCTGCGTACCGCCGACTTCCCCATGAACATGGCCTTTGATCCCCATCGAAAGGCAGGCGCAAAGAGTGCGCTGGAACATGTAAAGAAATTGTCAAACCAACACCGCGACATGTGAAGCGACTGGCGTGTCTGGAGCCGGCTAATCGAAGAACCCTTCGTCCGCCAACTTGGCCAGCGTCGGGATGTATGCGCCGTATGCGACGACTTCCCGGGTATAGCGTGTGCGTGGCGGGGGCAGTGCGTCCGTGAGCGTGTAACTTACCCTGGGTTCGTCGGAAACGGGCTTTTGTATTACGCCCAAGCCTTCCTTGAGGGCAAGATTGTTGTAGAGCATCCGGGCGCGGATCACGTCAAAGCTGTAACCCCGCCCCATGCGGTTCGCGGTCCGGGTCAGGTTGTTGGAGGATTCGGTGTAGGCGTTGGTCATGGAACTCTCGAAATAGTTGAGGATTTCATCGTGCCAGTTCGTCATGGCGGTGATCAAAGCCTTGAAGTTCGACCGTAGCTCGGGCGACACGTTCGCTTGCCACTTCAACCATGCCTGTTCCGCATCGGCGCGAGTTTTGCTCTGATCCCAGATCGCCATGAAGCCTTCCTTCAGGGCATGGGCCTCGCTCAACAGCGGAAACCTGTCGAACCATGCGCGCAGGCGCCCGAACTGCTCGGGCTTCAGATCGTGCTGCCGCTTGAGCAGCAAGAATCGTTCGTCTTTCAGCTTCAAGCGCTCTTTCCCGGGCAACTCCTTGCGAAACCGTTTGCGCATCTGCTCGATGACCTCGTTGGCCATCCGTTCGATGTGGAACCGGTCTACCACGATCCTTGCATTCGGCAAGGTCTGACGAACCACGTCGCGGTAGACGTGGTACATGTCCATCGTGACCCACTCGATCCGTGCCTTGTCCGGCAGAGCCTGAAAGTAGCGGAGCAGATCCTCCTTGCTGCGGGTGGGCAGCATGTCGAACAGGCAGCGCTTCTCGGCGTTGGTGATGACGGCACGGTAGGCGCCGACGATCTTCAACTCGTCAATGCCCAGCACCCGTGGGGTCTGGAACCGTACCGTGGCCTGCAATTCCGCCACGAAATCTTCGCAGATGTTGCGGACCGTCTTCTCGTCCAATCCAGCGTGCCTGGCCAGAGAAGCGAAGGTCTCGCTGAAGACGTGCTTGCGCACATGGCTGAGCAGGCGCCGTGTTACCAAGCGCTTGTCGTCCATGGCAGGCAAGGGCTCGAACAGCGTTTTGTGACAGTGCTGACACTGGAACCTGCGCCGCCGAACCGAAAGCCGCGTCGGCATCCCGTGCATGGGCGTGTCGCGGAAAGATTGCGTTTGCGAACCGTGCCCGTACAAGCGGCCCAAAACCGGTCCGCAGTCTGGGCATGCCGTCAGCACTTCGGTTCCCACTGCTTCGATGACACATTCCCCGCCACTTTCACCCACGCGCAGGGCGCGCAGACCTTCCAACCCAAGCAGCTCGTTCACCGGATTCCCCACACTGCGATCCGGCTTTCAAGTTAGCACTACGACTCGCCAACCCACAGTGAAATCCGGTTTTAAAAACAGAGACGACGGCAGGGACCGACTTCAATCCCACACTGAAATCCGGATACCCGTTTTTTTGTGCCATGGGTGCTCGCGAAGACCAGGTGCCATCAGCCGAGAAGTGCGGCCTCGAACACCAACCCTGGACCGAAACCCAATGCCACGATCGGTCCAAGCGTGTTCCGTGACCGCATGCGTTGCAGGATGAACAGAACGGTCGGTGACGACATGTTGCCGTGTTCGGCGAGAACCGCGAGAGAGACATCTCCGGCTTCGGGGCCTACTCCCAGCGCGTCAATCGCGGCCTGGACAATTTCCGGGCCGCCTGGATGGATCGCCCATTGCGCGACGTCGTCGATTCGCAAATCCCGGGATGCCAGCCACGGCTCCAGCCATTCGCGCAGCGATGCGCGGATGCGTCGCGGCACCTCCAGCGTCAAGCCCATTTCGAAGCCGTGATTGCCGATCCGCCAGGTCATCGCGTCGGCTGAATCACGGGTCAACAAACTCGCGGTGTCCTGCAGATGCAGCCCGGACTTGCCGGCCGGCGCCAGGACCACGGCGCCAGCGCCATCGGCGAACAGGGCGTTGGCGACCACCCGTTGCCGATCGAAACCGTAGGCAAAATGGAGGCTGCAAAGTTCGACGCAGCAGAGCAATACACGTGCATCCGGCGCGCCGTGCGTCAGCGCTGCCGCCGCACGCAAACCGTTGAACGCGCCGTGACACCCCATGAAACCGATATTCACGCGACCGACGTCGCGCGCCAATCCAAGGCGCTCGATCAGCTCGGCATCGAGGCCCGGCGAAAACGATCCGGTGCACGACACGATGACCACGTGCGTGATGCGCGACGGATGGACGGCGGCATCCGCGAGCGCGGCCGCGCTCGCGCGCGTCGCCAGTTCCCCGGCTTCGCGCATGTACCGGGCCAGCCGAACGGCTGTGGTCGGGCCAATATCGTGTTCGGAAAGGCGCGGCGGATAAAACGCTTCGATGGACGCGGCATCATCGTCGTGCGCGAGCAATACGCTTCCCCGTCGTCGCACGCCGCAGCCGCGATAGATGCGCTGCAACCACGCACGCTCGCTCTCGTTCGAACAGCAGCGCGCCATCGCAAGAGGGATCGCCACCTCCTGCCCAAAAGTTGCCGCCGGAACCGCCGTGCCGATGCCGATAATCGCGGCGGGGGTCATGCGGCCACCATGTCGCTGCCCTCGAGATCGCGATTCAGCCACGCCGTCAGCGGCTCCGCCACGACGGGCGCACGGTCGAGCAACGGAAGCGCCGCAGCCAGCAGCGACGGGTGGCGCAGCACCCCTGAAATGCCGCGGCACACGCGTTGCCGTGCACGCAGCATCCGCCGGTGGCGCGTACTCCACCGTACAGCGATGTCGTCCGTCCAGCACGCGACGGCTTCGCGCGCGAAAGGCAGCACGGCAGCGGCATCCGCGATCGCCCACGCCATGCCCTCACCCGTGAAAGGTTCGACATAGCCCGCTGCATCGCCCAGAATGAGTACGCGCTGTTCGGCACCGGGTTGGCGACGCATGCGTGTGAGCCGGGGGGTACCGCGCCAATCCTGACGATGAAGATTTTGCAGGGCCGGAAGGCCCACCGCACGGAGAATCTCCATGACGGCCGCTGCCGGTCCACCGGCTTCGTGGCATCGCACGGGGTCCAGCGCCGCGGCGATATTGACCGCTCCGTTCCCGACACGAACCAGCCCGACATAGCCGTGCGCTGCACAGGCCATGTGGATGATGCCAGAGCCATACCCCGCAGGTGCTTCGGGCAGGGTCGCGGCTACGCCGATGCGCGCGCGCGGCGCGATGCGCCAGTCAGGATCGGACTCGAGGCGGGTGGCGAGTCCACCGCAATCGAGGACCACGCGCGCTTCGACGGTGCAGCGCGCCAAACGGTTCCGCAATACGAGGTCGCGTCCGCGTCGGGTGGGTCTTTCAAGCGTGGCGCGCGTCGCCGGCAGGAAACGTACCCCGGCCTCGATGGCATGCTGGACGAGTATCGAATCCAGCCGCAGTCGGGAAATCGCGATGCCCGGCGGCAACGGAAGACTGGCCGCGCGCCCCAGACAATACAACCGCATGCGGTTGTATGCGCTGCCCTCGCGCAGTTCAATGCCATGGCCGGCAAACGCCCTCAGGGCGGCCGCGTTCAAGCAGCCCCCACAGGCCTTTGCGCGGGGCCACGCGGACTTCTCCACCAGCAGCACACGCAGCCCGGTGCGCGCGAGGTGCAGCGCACGGCTATGTCGGGCTGGTTCGTGTCGGGAACGGAGCGGTCAATATCGCCGCGG
>Ga0157370_10007482_pt1 | contig 11862 bp, 7 predicted proteins | sample C35metaG_FD_113463 | JGI IMG/M metagenome (GOLD analysis project Ga0157370, IMG submission 113463) | Corn rhizosphere microbial communities from Kellogg Biological Station, Michigan, USA - C3-5 metaG | ecosystem: Host-associated > Plants > Roots > Rhizosphere > Soil | place: USA: Michigan... | reverse complement strand
TGAACTGGAGCCCATGATCAAGACCTTATTAAGGGTGTATGAAGGAATTTATGACAGGGCCACAGCTGTTTCAGAAAAAATGATCGCAGGATTAATCAGAAAGGACCTCCAGGATATAACTGACCAGCTTTCTGCCCTGCACCGCTATGGTATCATTGAGTACAGGCCCCAAAAGGACAAGCCACAACTGTTTTTCTTTCGTGACAGGATCAGGACTGAAGACCTTCATATAGATATGACCGCATATGAAAAAAGAAAAGCGCTGGCACTTGAACGGACAAATAAAATGGTTGCCTTTATCGAGGAGACACTGGAATGCAGGAGCATGATCATTGGAAATTATTTTGGGGATCATCAAATGCAACCTTGCGGGATCTGCGACAACTGTCTTCGAAGAAAAGCACTCAAGATTTCAAAGGACGAATTTGAGACGCTGTCCCACCGCATCATCAATACGGTGAAATACGAACCTATGGACCCCAAACAACTGTTTCAAAAACTAAATGGGCTTGATAAAGAAAAAGCCTGGAAGGTGTTGGAATTCCTCCAGGCCGAAAACAAAATTGAGATCGACAACCAGGGCCGCGTTCACCTGAGATGATCAGAAGATCGATTTTCTTCTGCCCCCCAGTCCCAGCACACCCAACAACCCTCTTACGATAGTATTGCCTGCGGTTCGCGCCATACTTTTCACAATAGGATCATCAAGAAAACCTTTTTCTTTGGTTGTCTTGCCTGTTTTAGTATCATCAGTCGGCTTTTCTTCTTCTTTCGCTTTGGCTGCGTTATTTAATTTATCAGTGAGTATTTCGTAGGCACTTTGTTCGTCAATTACTTTGTTATACTTGGTTCCGATCTTAGAATGACTGATGATGGTATCAATTTCTGCATCAGTCAAAATATCCATCCGGCTCCGGGGAGGGGCCATCATGCAATGAACAAGTGGCGTAGGGATACCTTTTTCGTTTAGCAAGGTCACCAGGGCTTCACCAATTCCCATCGCTGTGATCAGGTCTTCTGTCTTGTAAAAAGTTGTTTCAGGGTAATTCTCTGCCGTTTGTTTTATCACTTTCCTGTCAGCAGCAGTAAATGCTCTCAATGCATGCTGCACTTTCATCCCCAATTGGGCAAGCACAGATGCAGGAATATCCATTGGATTTTGGGTACAAAAGAAAACACCAATACCCTTCGACCGGATCAGCTTAACGATCGTTTCTATTTGCTGAAGCAGGGCTTCACTTGCTTCCTGGAAAATAAGATGGGCCTCATCAATAAATATCACCAGTTTGGGCTTGTCGGCATCTCCCTGTTCCGCAGAAGTAGCATATAGTTCCGCGAGCAATTGCAACATGAAAGTTGAAAAAAGCTTGGGCCTGTCCTGCAGGTCAGTGACCCTTATTACAGATACCATTCCCCGCCCATCTTCGTTTATACGCATCAGGTCATCTACCTCGAAACTTTTTTCTCCAAAAAAAAGATCAGCGCCCTGCTGCTGCAACTCGATCACTTTGCGAAGGATGGTCCCCAGGGAGGAGGCGGAAATATTTCCGTAGGATTTTGTCAGTTCATCCTTTCCCTCATTGCCCGCATACTGTAACACTTTGATGAAATCTTTCAGATCCAGCAAGGGAAGCTTATTATCATCGCAATATTTGAAGATCATGGCAACGAAGCTTTCCTGCGTTTCATTCAGGCCCAGGATCTTTGCCAGAAGGACCGGTCCGAATTCACTAACGGTAGCTCTTAACCGGGTTCCTTTTTGTTCGCTTAGCGTGAGAAACTCTACCGGGTAGGCCTGTGGTTTGAAAGTAATTCCCAATTTATCACAACGTTCTTTTACTTTATCGTTGGCCTCCCCCGCGGCCCCGATCCCGCTCAGGTCTCCTTTTATGTCCATCACTACTACCGGTACACTGGCCTCACTGAGACCTTCTGTAAGCATCTGTAAGGTTTTTGTTTTACCAGTTCCGGTTGCCCCGGCGATAAGTCCATGCCTGTTCATGGTTCGAAGAGGAATAGAAATGGAAGCCCCGGGCACAACATTTCCCTCCAGCATTCCTGCACCTATAAGAAAGGAATCTCCTTTAAAGCTATATCCGTCTTTCAGGATTTCTAAGAATTTCTTAGTATCGGCCATTGTAGATTTTTTTCAAAGATATATTTAATGCCCTTTGGGTCGATTTTACATGCAGAAGCGGGTATAACTACTCATTGGTGGTATCGATCAGACAGTGGCATAGTTTTTACACGAGCAAATGTAAATGTGGTTGTTTTAACAAAAAATTGAACTAAGAAGCTTGAACTGGGAAAATGCTTTAACTTTATTTGCCCCGGGCTCCGGTAAACAATGGCCGGGATATTATTTACGATAGATAAGCACTAAAATTTAAACAATGGACGCAAAGAAACCTAAGATCTTATTATGTGAGGATGATCCCAACCTGGGAAGTGTTCTGAAGAATTACCTTGAACTGAATGATTATGATGTAACGCTTGAAAGAGATGGCCGCCTAGGCCTGGCCGCGTTTCAACGCGAACGCTATGACCTCTGCCTCCTGGATGTGATGATGCCAAACATGGATGGTTTCACCCTTGCTGAAGAGATCAGGGATGTTGATCCTGATATTCCCCTGTTTTTCCTGAGTGCAAAGACCATGAAGGAAGATGTGATTCAGGGATATAAATTAGGTGCCGATGATTATATCACTAAGCCGTTTGACAGCGAAGTGTTGCTGCTGAAGATCAAAGCGATCCTTAAGCGCAATGAAGAAATAAATAAGGAAAGTGAGAACAAGGAGTTTGATCTTTCTACCTATCATTTCAATCCCAAATTGCGCCAGCTCACTCATAACAGTATCACACAGACTCTTTCTCCAAAGGAAAATGAGCTATTGAAAATGCTGGCAGAGCACCTGAATGACCTTTTGCCGAGAGAACAGGCACTGAAAAAGATCTGGGGCAGTGATACCTACTTCAACGGAAGAAGTATGGATGTGTATATTGCCAAACTGCGCAAATACCTGAAGGATGACCCCAAGATCGAGATCGTGAACATTCATGGGAATGGGTTTAGGTTGGTGGTGCAGTAAATGAGGTTCTAAGAGAACAAGCTTCCTGTGATCCCCTGTCCCGGCCGTGTTCTTCCCAAATGCTCATAAGCCTTTGCGGTTACCTCCCTGCCACGGGGTGTACGTTGTAAGAATCCTTCCTGGATAAGGAATGGTTCATATACCTCTTCGATGGTTCCGGCTTCTTCGCCAACTGCGGTAGCTATAGTTGTAATTCCAACAGGGCCACCCTTGAATTTATCGATGATGGTAAGTAATATCTTATTATCCATTTCATCCAGGCCATATTCATCCACATTTAAAGCCTTCAGGGAGTGTTTGGTGATCGCCAGGTCTATCTTTCCATTGCTTAAAACCTGCGCGAAATCCCTCACCCTTCGCAAAAGACCGTTAGCGATCCTTGGTGTGGCCCGGCTTCTTTGTGCGATCTCTTTAGCGGCATCACCCGTGATACTAACTCCTAATATACCAGCCGCCCGTTCTATGATCTTTTGCAGCGTAGCTGCTGAATAATATTCAAGTCGTGATTTAATTGCAAACCGTGACAGTAAAGGAGCCGTAAGCAATCCACTCCTTGTAGTGGCACCGATCAGTGTAAAAGGATTGAGATTGATCTGTATGCTTCTTGCGTTGGGGCCCGTATCGATCATGATATCGATCCGGTAATCTTCCATAGCAGCGTAGAGATACTCTTCCACTACATTACTTAGCCGGTGGATCTCGTCAATAAATAACACGTCGTTGGGCTCAAGGCTGGTAAGCAGGCCGGCCAGGTCACCGGGTTTATCGATAACCGGTCCTGATGTTTCTTTGATATTTACACCCAGTTCGTTGGCCACAATGCGTGATAATGTGGTCTTTCCCAATCCCGGTGGTCCATGAAATAAAATATGGTCAAGGGCTTCCCCTCTCATCCTGGCCGCTTTTATAAAAACGACAAGGTTATCGATGATCTGTTGCTGGCCCGTGAAATCGGCGATCTGCGAGGGCCTGATATTATTTTCAAATTCCCTCTCAGCTGCACTAAGCAACTCTTTCTCGCTATTCAGGTTGGGGTTTGCCATTGTGTAAATTTACATTGGCTTGATGGAGGTTAGTAATTTTTTTTTGAACCTTGTTATGGGTTATTTGTTCAATCATAAAACCATTTCATGAAAATTGTAGTTACAGGCAGTGCAGGACATATTTCTAAACCACTCACAGAAAAATTATTGCAAAAAGGACACGAAGTGTCTGTGATCGGCCGCAGTGAAACCTCCTTGCGATCACTGGTAGACAAAGGTGCTATCCCTCTTACTGGCTCAGTGGAAGATGTCGATTTTTTGAAGTCGGCTTTTAAGGGCGCCGAGGCCGTTTACACGATGGTGCCTCCTAAATGGGACATCAGTTCCGACTGGAAAGGTTATATCGGGCAAATAGGAAGAAATTATGCTGATGCGATCGCCGCAAATAGAATTGGTTACGTGGTCAATTTAAGCAGCGTAGGAGCCCACAGATCCGATGGATGCGGTCCCGTCAGTGGGCTGCATAAGGCGGAACAGGCGCTTAATGAATTATCATCAGTAAATATCCTTCATCTCCGTCCCTGCTATTTCTATTCAAATTTCTTAAGCAATGTTGGAATGGTAAAGAACATGCATATCCTGGGAGGGAATTATGGAGGTGACGACTCCAAAATGCTGATGTCGGATACTGATGATATCGCCAGTCTTGCATTTGCCGAACTGAATGCTCTGAATTTCTCCGGTCACACCGTTGTGTATACTTACAGTGATGCCAGGACAACGGAAGAGATCGCAAATGTGTTGGGGACAGCTGTTGGCCAGCCTGGATTGCCCTGGGTAGTATTCTCTGACGAACAAACGGAAGGCGCCCTCCTTCAAATGGGGTTGCCAGGAGAGATCGCAAAGAATTATACTGAAATGGGAGCTGCCATGCGTTCGGGCATCTTCTTTGAGGATATTCAGCAGAACCCACCTTCAAGATTGGGCAAAACAAAACTGGAAGACTTCTCTAAGATATTTGCCGCTGTTTACGATCAACAACCTTAAAACAACAAATATGAAAATTGGAATATTGGGATCCGGAATAGTGGGTCGTGTATTGGGCTCCGCGTTTTTGAAAGAAGGGCATGAAGTAATGTTGGGAACACGCACCATTTCAAAAGATGAGGTAGTAAAATGGCTCGATGAAAATAAAAAAGGAAAAGCAGGAACTTTTGCAGAAACTGCATCTTTTGGTGAGCTTCTTGTTTTAGCAACAGGCGGATCGGTTGCAGAAGAAGCACTACGATTATCTGAGGAAAAGAACCTGGAAGGAAAGATCATTATCGATGCTACTAACCCTATCGCGGCAGCTCCGCCGGTGAATGGAGTGCTCCAGTTCTTTACTGATCTTTCCCATTCATTGATGGAGAAATTACAGAATGCCTATCCCTCCGCGAAATTTGTTAAAGCCTTTAGTTGCGTTGGTAATGCACACATGTACAAACCATCATTCAAGGAAACTCCTACCATGTTCATTTGCGGTAATGATGTGGATGCAAAGAAAACTGTGACGGATATTCTGACCTCTTTTGGTTGGGAAACAGAAGACCTGGGAGCCATGGAAGCAGCCAGGGCAATTGAACCTCTTTGCATACTTTGGTGCATACCTGGTTTTCTTCATAACCGGTGGGATCATGCATTAAAACTGGTGAAAGCCTGATCTAAACTATAAATCTGTTTAATTGAAGAATAAGGTCGGGATCCGGGGAGTTAGCCAGCCATCGATCTTTTTCCTCGATGGCGCATACCCCGGGGTAATCACCTCTCCAATCTCCGATATTTTCAATGATCTGGAAGTGAAGATGCGGTGGCCAGTTGCCATTCTCCTTCGGAGTCCCAAGCGAAGCGATCCTTTCACAGCCTGCAATTGCTTTTCCTTCATAAAGACCCTCGAGTGAATCAAGACTAAGATGTCCATATAAACTATGGAAGCTACTATTTCTCAATTCGTGTGATAAAATGATCGTCGCTCCATAATCTCCAACCCTGTTATTATTGGCAAAACTATGTACCCTGCCTTCCATTACAGCATGAACAGGTGTTAATGCCTTACCCCATATATCAACACCGATATGAAATCTTCGCGGCAAGCCCTTTTCCGTTGCATCAAATACATTACTGTTGGCATATACCATCCGGTGTTCTGCATATCCCCCTATGGCATACAGCGCACCATTAGAACCCAGGAGTTCTTCAAAATAATTACTGAACTGGCCGATATCGCCGGTTACTTCTTTCGTAAGCTGTTTGTTCCCTGCACCCAGATCTACTGATATCAGTCTGTCCTGTTTCGGATCAAAAGGAACAACAGGGTGGAATCTTTCACTATTTGCCCTCAATAATTGTTTCAGCATAGTTGTAATAAAAAAGCATCCACCATGGGGGTGGATGCTTTAAAAATTATTCGATCAGGATCATTTCTGTATGATCACCTGGAAACTCTTCTCAGAGGTCCTGATACCGTCATCATAGTAGAACTTCACAATATACACACCATTAGGAAGATTGGAGATATTGATCGGCACTACCCTGCCGTAAACCAGGCTGTTGAAATATTGTGTTCTTACCGTTCTTCCGGTTGCGTCATACACTTTCATACCAAGATAGTTGTACAGCGTGCTGTTGATCTTGATATTGAATCGTCCGTTATTAGGATTAGGATACAATATCACAGCGTTATCCTGCTTCAATCTTCTTACTCTTTCAGGACAATCTTCCACCTTAACGATGAAACTGGAAGTATTGGTACAACCTGCAGCGCTTGTATAAGAATACGTAAGCGTAAACAAGCCTATGCCAGTTGCTGAAGGAATAAAATTAAATCCGGATACACCAGGGCCACTCCAGCTACCACCCACTGGTGTGCCCACCAATGGTACAAGCGTATCACTGATACATATCCTGCTTGTCAGTGGCGTACCCGTAACTGTTGGTATTGGATTTACAGTAAGAGTTATCGAAGAAGATGTAACACTCTGTCCACAACTATTGGTAACGATAACACGATACCTGTTGTTATTCAAGGTTGTTGCGGCGCCTGTGATCGTAAACACTGAAGTATAGGAACCACCTGTAGTAAGGTTGGTCCATGTTACCCCACCATCTGTACTCACCTGCCATTGGTATATATTAGGAGCTAATGGTGAACCAGCAGCCACAACCGTAAACGTTATGTTTCCGTTCTGGCAAATTGTTGGTGTTGCAGGATTCGTAGTAAGTGATGTGATCGTTGGAGGATTCGCGATAGCCAATGTTACAGGGTTAGAAGTAACAGACGGAGCACAAGTACCATTGATCACTACCCTGTACCTGTAATTATTCATGGAAGCTTGCGGGTTGATCACTGTAAGTGAATTGGTGGTTGAGCCTGAATAAGTCAAAGGACCATCTACTGTATTATTATATGTGGTTCCACCATCCGTGCTTACCTGCCACTGGTAGCTAAGGCCGGCGCCTGTGGCAGTAACACTAAATGTTACATTAAAACCAGGACAGCTAGGTGCCGGAGCAACAGGCTGAACGGTGATAGCAGGAGGCTGGTTTACATTGATCGTAACTGTGGCCGTACCTACACAACCCTGAACACTGGTAAAGGATGCCGTATAGGTCCTGGTAACAGTAGGTTTGGCATAGATCGTATTTACTGGAGTTCCAGCATAAGCAACTGTTGCACCAGCATCATTATATAATTCAGTAACTGGTGTAAAGGTTACTAATGGGGAAGGTATCACGAAGGAAAGACCTAAGCCACTGCTTAATGAAGCAGTATTGCAGGAATAGGTAGTTTGAAGACCTGCGCCAGCATTTTGAACGCCAATACTCGCACTGCTTCCATTAAGGTCAACAGCTCCATAGATATAATCAACACGTTGTTGGCCCTCATATAACCTTGCTTCAAAGCTTACAGGATTTGAGCCCCCAAAACGAAGTGCTCTCCATTCAATATTGAAGATCCTGTTGGGTGATACTCCTGAAACGGAAGTATATATTCCCAAACTACCACCTGCGCTCATATTCAGGTCATCCCAATGGGGATGGAAAGCAACACCTAATGCTGCAGCTGGTAAAGGACAAACATTACTAAATGTCGTGCTGTTGGTAGTAAATTGAATATTACCATTTGAACTGACATTTGCTGTTGTATAGTTTGAACCGTACGCCTGGTAAGTGAAAGGCAATGTAATGTTTGAAGTACCATCATCTGCCTGGCTTCCTGGTACCAATGTAGTTCCGGGCACTATACTGTTACCAGACGAACTGGTTACTGTATAGTTGGGTGTAGAAGGTGAAACGCTTGCAACTATTTGTGTGACCGTTCCATTACAAACTGTTGCGCTTGTAGGTATCAGTGTTATTATAGGTGTCTGGTTCACTGTTAAAGGAATCGTCGTTGAAACAGAGCATCCCAAAACATCAGTAGAAGTAAGAATATAATTCTGTGTTCCTGCAGGAATATTGGTAACACTGAAACTTGCATTGGAATTATTAGGTCCTGTAGAAGCGTTTTGTACAATAGTACCAGGACCAGTCAGTGTATGCGTGTAATTTCCCTGGCCTGGACCAATGATCGCCCAATCGGCCAATGTACCTACATCACCTCCGGCGTTGTCTGAAATATTCAATGTCCAGTTACCGCCGGCACTACAAGGGAATGTTAATCCTGCCCAGTTTTGAGGATTACCATTAACGTCAGAAGGAATATAAGAACCAGGTGCAATTGTTCCTGTTGAAGCAACTTCCGGAATAACGGTAGCAGCTGTAAGATCAAATGTATACACACCTGCAAGGTTATCGCTGTTTCCTACAATTCCTGCAGGAACACCGGGTCTGTCAAAAAGGAAAGTAACACCACAAGGGCTTGTTAGTTTAAATATAAGGTCGCCTACCCAAGTATGCGTCATATTGATCCTGACCTTTAATGTATTGGCCGCTGTGATACTTGTAGCGGGGACCACGATGGTCGTGTTCACACCAGCAGGCGTGTTATCCGGAACGGCCAGGTTAATAGTACCCGAAGTTGCAAGGACGGTACTTCCGCCTGAGGTCACTCCGTTGGCTACTGTACCTGTGATCAGGGAAGCACCGGGAGAACACATTACGGATGGGGTGGCTGCGGTAACAGTATGTATCGGGTGATCCACGCTAACCAAAACTTCAGAAGAAGTAGCGGAAAATCCGCTTGGACCACAGGTAACTTTAGCTACAATGTAGGAAGTGGTATTTGCATTGAAAGAATAAGTTGAGTTGGTTGCACCGGCAATATCTGTGTAAGGTCCACCAGCTGTTGCTGATGATCTCCATTGAATGCTAATTCCGCTACCAGGAGTATATCCATTGAGTGTAAGCGTAACGGGCGTACCAGCACAAACCATTGCAGCCGGTGCACCAGTGATAAATCCGGGTGAAGGAACACCAGAACAAGGAGGAGGCAATGTAAAGGAAACACCTAAACCGGAACTGAGGCTGGCGGTATTACAGGAAAAAGTTGTTTGCAAAGTAGGTGAAGACTGAACAGCAATAGTGGCACTGCTTCCATTGTTCGTATTTGTTCCATAGATAAAATCTACGCGTTGCTGTCCTTCAAATAAACGTGCTTCAAAGTTGACCGTACTTCCAGAAGGGGAAAACAATTGTCCTCTCCATTCGATATTCAGGATGCGGTTTGGTGCTGAACCGGTAACTGAAGTATAAATTCCATCAGTACCAGACCTTCCCGTATGAAGATCATCCCAATGCGGCAAGAAAGCTACACTTAACAATGCACTTGGTAGCGTACAAGTATTACTGAGCGTGGTGGAACTTGTTGTAAACTGAATGTTTCCATTACTGGATAAACTGACGCTATTGTAATTGACTCCATAGGCCGTATAAGTAAAGGGAAGCGCAAATGTGGTAACAATATCATCTCCCTGGCTGCCTGGAACCAGTGTTGTTCCCGGGTCGATCGAATTACCTGAAGAGGTTGTGTAGATATAATTTTGCGCCGAAACCTGGTTAGGGCTTCCAAGCAAAACGAAAAATGCAGTAATTAGAAAGAAGTATAACTTTCTCATAAGCGTTTATTTAATAAGTAGTGGTTCCCTCTCAAGGGCTGTTTAAGAGGGGAAGTTAGGATTTTTTTTCAGTGCAGCAATTTTTACCTACTCAAAAAAAATGGGCTGTCAAAAACAGCCCATTTTGAGGTTAAATATGCTTTTCTATTGATGTCTGACTACGATCCGTTGAGCTCCTATGATCTTACCAGAACCGTTCACAACCTGTACCAGGTAAACTCCCGAAGCAACTGAATTATTCAGGTCTACCTCTACCCCGGTATAGGCGGTTGAAGTTGACGCTGTTTTTTGCAGGATGCGGGATCCTTTACCATCGTAAACGTTGATGGTGATGGACTCGTTCTGGCCATTATAGAACCTCACGAGGAATCGGCCTGTATTCGGATTAGGGTACACCCAAAGTCCGCTGGATTGCTGGCCACCGACCACCAGGTCGGCAGAAGTTGCCACGCAACCGTTAGGATCGGTATAGACCACTTTATATGTGCCAATGCCATCAACTGTAATTCCATTCCATGTAGACCCTGTCCTCGTTGGTACCACGGTGCCATTGAAATACCAGGCGTATGACCCACCAGCTGGACTTACCGAAGTATTCAGATTCAGCGTTTGCCCCGGTGTTAATGACGGTGGTATGGAAGGAATAATGCTAACTGTCGGTATTGGGTTGATATACAAGGTCGCAGCACCAGAGGTTACTGCAGAACAAAGTCCTGTAAGTATCACCCTGAACGATCTTGTATTATCTGCAAAGCTTACATTAGGAACAGTAAATGAATTGGAAGTTGAACCTGCAATATTCACCCAGGCTGTTCCATTCCACTCCTGCCATTGGTAAGCTATTGGCCCGCCACCAGCGGATGCTCCAACACTGAACACTGCACTACTACCCGCACAAGCGAACTTTGTGGTGGGTTGCAGGGAGATAATTGGTATAGCAGCATCATTCACAGTAACAGTGAAGCTACAGGTTGATGTATTTCCGGCGTTATCCTTTGCCGTATAGGTGATCGTTGTTATACCCTGGCCAGTTGTACCGTTAAGATTAAATGTTCGTGTACCTACAAAATTTACACCTGTTGCAGGTGAAGAAGCTACGGTAGCCCCTGTCATGGTCCAGGTAAGCGTTGTTACCGCGCAGTTATCAGCAAATGTCGGGTTCGGTACAGCTATACTGGCAGTACAAAGTCCCGGATCGGTATTCCGAACAATATTGCCAGGACAGGTGATCGTTGGCGCCTGGTTGTCCACAACCGTAATGGTAAAGGTACAGGTAGCAACTCCGCAACTATTAGTAGCAGTAGCAGTCACCACCGTTACACCTACGGGGAAGAATGATCCGGAAGCCTGGGAATAAGTGATCACAGGTGCCGGACTTCCCGAAGCTGTTGCAGGAGGGTAAGTAACATTTGCACCACAAACACCTGGTGTATTATTCACTGTGATATTACCAGGGCAGGTGATGGTCGGTGGTATATTGATGATCAAAGTCGCAGTGATCGGTGTTCCCGCGCAACCATTGGCCACAGGCGTGATCGTGTAGATCACTGTCTGTTGTACGCCACTGTTATTGATCGGTGTACCACTTATATTACCTGAACCCGAGTTAGGAATTCCTGTCACATTCACTGTATTGTTTCTTGTCCAGTTGAATGTTGTGCCGCCCACATTCCCGCTAAGAACGATCGTAGTCAT
>Ga0157370_10007481_pt1 | contig 11862 bp, 9 predicted proteins | sample C35metaG_FD_113463 | JGI IMG/M metagenome (GOLD analysis project Ga0157370, IMG submission 113463) | Corn rhizosphere microbial communities from Kellogg Biological Station, Michigan, USA - C3-5 metaG | ecosystem: Host-associated > Plants > Roots > Rhizosphere > Soil | place: USA: Michigan... | reverse complement strand
GGCGATCTCTGCCGCTGGCTCGCGCAGCAGGCCGAAGCGCTCGGCGTCGAAATCTATCCGGGGTTCCCGGCGATTGACGTTCTGTACGGCGACAAAGGCGAAGTGCTCGGTGTCGCGACCGGCGACATGGGTGTCGCGAAGGATGGCTCGCGCAAGCCGGGCTACCAGCCAGGGATGGAACTGCGTGCGCGCTACACGTTGTTCGCCGAAGGTTGCCGCGGCTCGCTTTCACAGGAGTTGATGCGCCGCTTTTCGCTGCGCGAGGGAGTCGATCCGCAGAAATACGGCATCGGCATCAAGGAACTCTGGGAAGTCGCGCCTTCGCAGCATCGTCCGGGACTCGTCATCCATACGCTCGGCTATCCGCTGTCCGACGACACCGGCGGCGGCTCGTTCGTCTATCACTTCGGCGACAAGCTCGTGGCGGCCGGCTTCGTCGTGCATCTCGATTACGCGAATCCGCATCTGTCGCCGTACGACGAATTCCAGCGCTTCAAGCTGCATCCGTCCATCAAGTCGACCTTCGAGGGCGGCAAGCGGATCATGTACGGCGCGCGCGCGATCAACGAGGGCGGCTTGCAGTCGGTGCCGCGTCTCGCGTTTCCGGGTGGCGCACTCATCGGCTGCGCCGCGGGATTCGTCAACCTTCCGCGCATCAAGGGCTCGCACAACGCGATGAAGACCGGCATGCTCGCGGCTGAAGCGGCGTTCGCCGCGATCAGCGATTCGCGCGCACACGACGTGCTCGCGACGTACGAATCGTCGTGGCGCAACTCGTGGGTCTACGCGGATCTGTACAAGGTGCGCAACGTGAAGCCGGGGTTGCGCTTCGGCACGCTGGCCGGCACGCTGCACGGCGGCGTCCACATGTGGCTGAACGACCTCGGCATGGGAGCGCTGGTGCCGTGGACGATGCGCCATCGCCATGCCGATTACGAGACGCTGCGCCCCGCGTCCGAGATGCCGGCGGTCCCCTATCCCAGGTACGACGGCGTCGTCACGTTCGACAAGATGTCGTCCGTCTACCTGTCGAACACGCATCACGACGAAGACCAGCCGATCCATCTGCAGCTGCGCGATCCGTCGCTTCCCGTCGACGTCAATCTGCGCATCTACGATGGCCCCGAGCAGCGCTATTGCCCTGCCGGCGTCTACGAATTCGTCGCCGGCGGCGACGGCACGAAACGGCTGCAGATCAACGCACCGAACTGCGTGCACTGCAAGACCTGCGACATCAAGGATCCGCGCCAGAACATCCGCTGGGTGCCACCCGAAGGCGGCGGCGGACCGAATTACAGCAGGATGTGATCCCGGACGCTGGCAAAAAACGCGGCCCCGAAGGGCCGCGCCTGTTTTCGTGATGCTACGCCGTGATTACATCCGCGGCTCGCCGTATTGGTCGACGGTGATCGTCGATCCCGGCGGCGAGGACATCTGGATCCGATGCTGCTCGCCGCGGAACGAATACGTCACGTCCCAGTAGTCGGGATGATCGTAGCGGCTTGCGGTGCGGCAGTGCTCGACATCGCCACCGGCGTTGTTGTCGGTGCCTATGTTCGACCCGATCGCGCCACCCGCAATCGCACCGCCGGCCGTCGCGGCTGCGCGGCCCGACCCGTGGCCGAACTGGTTACCGATCAAGCCACCGATGACGGCGCCTGCTACCGCGCCCGGCACGTTCGTATCGCCACGATACTCGTCACGCTCGACCCAGCAGCGCTGCTCGGGCGGCCCGATGACCGCGCGCACCGACGTCACCGGCGCGCGATAGAGCGGCTCGCTGCCTTGCGCCGGTTCGCCGCCCTGGGCGACGTATGCGCGGTCATTGCGCTCGTTGTAGCCGTAATGGCCCTCGACCGGTCGAACTGACGAGATCTCGTTTGCAAGACCCATCCGGTCGAGCGACGGGTACTCGCCAGGGCGCAGGATCACGCAGCGCCCGTTGAAGTACGCATCCTCGCAAACCTGCCAGTCACCGCCATTGACGACAATCGAGCTCGCCCGGTCATTGAAGCCGAGCCGGTCGAGGTTACGTACGGTTCCGTTCGCCGTGAACTGCTGGCCGCGGAAGTCGTCGTGCGAATACAACGTCACCTGCGCCGCTGCCGACGTCGCTGCGACGACACCGACGACACCGACCGCTGCCTTCAGAGAGATGCCCATACGTCCTCCAATGCTTGATTTGCCACGGAGCTCATCGTAGGGCATCGTCGTCTCCGATGCTGTCGGAGGCACTTCGGGGAAGCTGTAAGACGGACGCTCAAAGCGCCCCGAAAGGCAGCCCTCCCGCAAGCCATGCCGCGCCGCGCACGCCACTTGAATCACCGTGCACATGTCGCGCAAGCACCGTATCGACGCGATCGCTGAAGACCCAGCGCGTCCATAACCGCGGCACCGAATCGTACCAGCGTTCGACGTTCGACAAGCCGCCACCGAGCACGATGACGTCGGGGTCGATGATGTTGACGACATGCGCAAGCGCACGCGCGAGACGCTGCTCGTAACGCGTCATCGTCGCTTCGCACACCGGATCTCTCGCGAGCGCACCTTCCACGATCGCCTGCGTAGTCGCGGCGGCACCGCCATGCTGCAAATGGTCGCGCAGCATGCCCGGGCCGGACAAGAAGGTTTCGACGCAACCCGAGCGGCCGCAGAAACAGTCGCTGCCGGGGATTTCGTCGTCGCGTGGCCACGGCAGCGGGTTGTGACCCCATTCGCCGGCGATGCCATTGACGCCATCGAGCACGCGTCCGTTGATCACGACGCCGCCGCCGACACCCGTGCCGAGGATCACACCGAAGACGTTGCAAGCGCCGCGCCCCGCGCCATCACTCGCTTCCGATAACGCGAAGCAATTCGCATCGTTCGCCATTGCGATCGGGCGGGCGAGGCGAGCTTCGAGATCGCGCTTGACTGGCCTGCCGTTCATGCACACCGAATTCGAGCCGCGCAGCAACCCGGTCGCGCGCGATGTCGAGCCGGGCGTTCCGACGCCGACTTGGCCCTTGCCGGCTGCGACGCCGCAAGCCTCCTCAGCATCGCGCACGAGGCGCGCGACGAGGTCGAGAATGCCGTCGTAATCGCCGCGTGGCGTCGCCTCGCGGCGGCGCAGCCGCACGCTTCCCTCATCGTCGAGGACGATGACTTCGGTCTTCGTGCCGCCGAGATCGACGCCGATGCGCATGCCGGCCTCAGCGAATTGACGGGACGTGGCGCATCGGCAATAGTACCGGGTGACGGTATGCGCTCCCCTGAGGCACAGTGCCGCCGTCCCGCGATCCATGCAGCCGCCGATGACCTCGCCACTCGATGCACGCCGCGAATTCGCCGCGGCGCTTGCGCGCGAAGCGGGCGCACTCGCGCTTCGCTATTTCAATCGCGAACTCGACTATTCGCCCGAGTCGAAAGGCGATCCGCAGGATTGGGTGAGCATTGCCGACCGCTCGGTCGAAGCGCTTTGCCGCGCCCGGCTCGGCGAAGCGTTTGCCGGCGATACGATGCTCGGCGAGGAAGGCGGCGGGACGATCGGCGAGCGCACGTGGGTCGTCGATCCGATCGACGGGACGCTCAACTTCGTCCATCGCGTTCGCTACTGGTGCGTGTCGATCGCGTTCCTCGAGAACGGCGTGCGCAAGGTCGGCGCGATCTACGATCCGCCGCACGACGAGCTGTTCGTCGCCTCGGCTGGGCGCGGCGCCTGCGCGAACGGCGATCCGATCCGCCCGTCGGATTGCGCATCGCTCGACCGTGCGCTCCTCGCGCACGGCTGCGTCTATCGGCACGACCTGGATGCGCACCTTCGACTGCGCCGCCGGTTGCTCGAAAGCGGCGCGGAAGTGAAGGACCACGGGGCTGGCGCACTGATGCTCGCACACGTCGCGGCCGGACGGTTCGACGCCTACCTCGAGCCGCATATGCATCCGTGGGATGCGACGGCGGGCCTGCTGCTGGTCGAGGAAGCGGGCGGACGCGTACTGCCTTATCCGGGTGCAAGCGGATTGCGCGCTGGCGGCGCGGTACTCGCGAGCGCAGCACCGCTCTACGAGCGGCTGCACGCAATAACCGGCTGGTGACCTCAGCGGAGCTGCAGCTTCCCGCTGTACCAGAATTCCTGCAGGTTCAAGAGATCGCGCCGTACGGCTGACGGAAAGCCCGCGCGGCCACCGCGCCGATCGCCGAGCAGTTCCTCGAACAGTCCCGGCGCATTCTGGTGATCGTTCCACTGCGAGACGATCACGTTCACGATGCGCGGGAACTGACTGGCGAGCGCGCAGGGCGCGACTTGGGCAGGTAACGCGTCGAACCACTTTTCGCTTTGCGGCAGCAGATAGTCGGCGGGCCGGGCCTTGCGGACCTTCGTCCAGTCGGTGTCCGACGCGAGCGCTCTCGCCGGCGGATTGGCAGCCCGTGGCCGGCTGACCGGCTGCACGACATCGTTCAAATCGCTCCACCCTCGCCTTCCGCCATAGATCGACACGTCGTCTTCTCCGAGCGCTGGTTGTCCGGGAACGGCAGACCGCACCGCCCGAAGGATGCCACGGGTTTGCCCATCGATTCAAGTCATGGCAGCGAGCAGAAGACTGTCCCTTCGATGATCCAGCCCTCGGCCAGCATCTCGGCGATCTCGCTGTGGCTCGTCAGATACCGGTGGTTCGCTTGACCGCCCTTGCCGTTGTTGTACATGCGCACTACAGGTACGCGCTCCGCCGGGCAGTTTCCGGCGCCGTCCGGGGCGTCCACCCGGAAGACGAGGCCCTCGAAGATCCACAACGGGTTGCGCTTCACGTCGGCGCATTCGTTCGGCAGGATCGTATAGAAGTGCGAGTTCGGACCAACGCCCGGGACGCCGAAGAACCGGCAGGCGGCGACTCCCGCCGCCGCGTTCGGCGCATAGACGTTGAAGGCGTAACCGGTACGCCGCCAGCCAGGAATCTGCTGCCCGGCGTCGAGGATGGCGACTTCGGTCGGATCCGACGTGATGAAGTAATGATCGAGGGCCCCGTTGTAGTACTCGAACGCGGTCTGCTCGCCCGCCGAGGGCGGCAAGGGCGCAGCGCGATCGAGCACCAGAACATCGTCGCCGCCCCCCGCGACGCTCGTCATCCGTGCGCTGGTTGCGCGCGCCAGCGGGTCGTCCTGCACATACGCGTCGAGGAACGTGAGCGACCAGGTGAAGATGTCGGGCGTCGACGGTATGTCGAACATGTGCGACACACCGCCGAGCACGACGAGTTGACGCGCGCCCGTGAGCTGCATCATGCCGATCGCGGTGACGGCAGCCGGTGCCGTCGTGTCGGCTCCGCCTGCGATCGCGAGATATGGCATCTGCACGTCGGAAAGACCCTGCTCGTCGCGCCCGAACGCCGGCAGAATCACCTGGCCGAAGTAAGGGACGTAGCCGACCGCGGCCTTGAGCCGAGTGTCGTTCATTACGGTTGTCGACGACAGTCCCACCGAAACAGTCAGTCGCGCACCGCGCATCAGCAGCAGCGACTCGCCGCCCAGGCTTGCGCCGAAGCCGCCAATCTCGCTCGCGTCGATGCGAGCGGCGAAATCGGGATTGGCCAGCACCGCGTCGAGTGACGCACGAAGCGCGTGCGGGCGAATCGACTGCATCGCCGTGTAACTGGAGAAATGCAACAAGGCGTTGGCGACATCGTTCAGCGTCTCGAGGCGGATGTCGCTGATGCGCGCATCGGCGTGAAACGGCGCGACGACCACGTAACCGTTGCTCGCGAACAGCGTCACCGCATCGATGTATTCGCCGGAGAGCGGACTGCCGCCCAATCCGGTCGAGAACAACAGCAATGGAAAGCGCGCTCGATCAGCCGCGAAGATCGGCGAATCGCCGTCACGCTGCATGTGCGGCACGGCTTGACCATTCGGGAGCGCGTAATCGGATCGCGGGTTCGTCGTGGTGGTCGGATAACAGACGAGCGTCGCGAACGCCAGCGTCTGGTTGCGAAAGTCTCCATAGAGATCGTCGTCGCCGGGAAGCGTGACGTTCACGACGAACGAATTCGCAGGATCGACAAGGAGATCGGTGATGTAGCCCGTTCCGCCGCCACCGCGCCCTTCCCAGTAGGCGGTCGCGTCGCTGCCCGGTGCGATCCGCGAAAAATTCTGTTCGACGTTGCTGCAGGCGACGGGATAGGGACCGGGACCTATCGGCGGCAGCGTTGCAAATGCATCCTTGTACAGCCGTGCATCTGCGGCAGTGCTAAGCGCCAATGCCGCGACGACGGCGGCGACGAAGCGATGAACGGGGATCATGCGACGACCTCGAAGCGATTGCGCGCGTGCGCGTACAGCGATAGACGTGCGAGCATACATCGGCGGAGCGTCGCGCACCTCGTTTCGCTCGACGACACCCATACGACAGTCAAGCCGGTGCATGCATGAAGATTGCGACCTACAACGTCAACGGCGTCAACGGGCGGCTGCCGCGGCTCGTCGAATGGCTCGCGGAGACGCGCCCGGACATCGTCTGTCTGCAGGAGATCAAGACTGACGATACGAAGTTTCCGACGAAGGCGCTTGCCGATGCCGGCTACGGTGCGATCTGGCACGGTCAGCGGTCGCATCACGGCGTGGCGATTCTCGCGAGCGGCGAGGTGCCGCGCGAAATTCGCCGCGGCCTGCCCGGGGATCCATCCGATCGCGAGGCGCGCTATCTCGAGGCCGAGATCAACGGTGTCGTCGTTGCGTCCGTCTATCTGCCGAACGGCAATCCGCAGCCGGGGCCGCGCTTCGCGTACAAGCTCGCCTGGTTCGAGCGGCTGATTGCGCACGCAGCGCCACTGCAGAAGTCGCGCGCACCGGAGGTGCTCGCGGGCGACTTCAACGTGGTGCCGACGGACGCCGACATCTACGACGCGCATGCATGGCGCGACGATGCGGTGATGCAACCGGAAAGCCGCGACGCATGGCAGCGTCTGCTCGCGCAGGGATGGACGGATGCAACGCGCGCGCTTTACCCGCGCCAGCGCATCTACACGTACTGGGTCAATGCGTTCGCATTCCGGCGGGACGCCGGGTTCAGGATGGATTTCCTGCTGTTGAACGGTACGCTCGCCAAACGATTGCAAGCGACCGGCGTCGACACCGAGTTTCGCGGCCGCGACCGCCCGAGCGATCACGCCGCCGCCTGGATCACTGTGTCCTAAAACTGATCGGGACCCAGCGCGAGTGCAGCGTCGCTTCCCGTCATGGCCGATTGCGCATACGCATCGGCGAGCGGCAGCAGGTTTTCGGCGTAGTAGCGGGCGGTCGCGATCTTCGCGCGCAGGAACGACGCGTCGCCGTTGCCCTGCGCAAGCTTGTCGACGGCCACGTTTGCCGCGCGCGCCATCTGCCATCCGCCCGCAACGACGCCCCATAGCTTCAAGTACGGAACCGAGCCGGCGTAGGCGATGCGCGCATTGACGCCGCTCGTCGTGACCATCCAGTCGATCGCGTTCTGCAGCGCTGCCGTGGCCGCTGCAAGGCGCAGTCCGATCGCATTGAGCGAGGGATCGACGTGCGACGCGAGATGCGCGGCGACCTTGTCGATTTGCGCGGCAACACGGCGCGCCGCCGCACCCGCGTCGCGCGCAGTCTTGCGTCCGACGAGGTCGTTCGCCTGGACGCCCGTGGTTCCTTCGTAGATCGTGATGATGCGCGCATCGCGGTAGTGCTGCGCCGCGCCCGTCTCCTCGATGAAGCCCATTCCGCCGTGCACCTGCACGCCGAGGTAGGTGACCTCCTGCGCGGTTTCCGTGCACCAGCCCTTGACGATCGGGATCAGCAGATCGACGAACGCCTGCTGCTGCGCGCGCCGTGCCGCCTCGACGCCGTGGCGCGCGTTGTCCATTGCTGCGGCAGTAACGTAGCCGAGCGCGCGCATTGCCTCGGTGTACGCGCGCATCGTCATCAGCATGCGTCGGATGTCGGGATGCTCGATGATTGTTGCCGGCTTGCCTGTCTTCTGGCTGCCGACCGGCCTGCCCTGGACGCGCTCGCGCGCGTAACTCACCGCGCGCTGATACGCGCGCTCGGACAAACCGACGCCTTCCATCCCCACCGAGAAGCGCGCCTGGTTCATCATGATGAACATGTACTCGAGGCCGCGGTTCTCCTCGCCGACGAGATAACCAATGGCGCCGCCGTGATCGCCGTATGCGAGCACCGCGGTCGGGCTCGCATGAATGCCCAACTTGTGCTCGAGCGACACGCAACGCACGTCGTTGCGCTTGCCGACCGAGCCGTCGGCATCGGCGACAAACTTCGGGACGAGGAAGAGCGAGATGCCTTTCACGCCTTCCGGCGCGTTCGGCGTCCGTGCGAGCACGAGGTGGATGATGTTGCTCGCGAAGTCGTGCTCGCCGTAGGTAATGAAGATCTTCTGCCCGAAGATCCGATACGTGCCATCGGGCTGCGGCTCGGCACGCGTGCGCACGGCGGCGAGATCGGAGCCGGCTTGCGGCTCCGTCAGGTTCATCGTGCCGGTCCACTCTCCCGACACCATGTGCGGCAGATACCGCGCCTTCTGCTCTGCCGTGCCGACGAGTTCGATCGCGTCGATCGCGCCTTGCGTGAGCAGCGGGCACAAATCGAACGCCATGTTGGCCGCGTGCCACATTTCTTCGATCGCAGCCGCGACGAGTTGCGGCAGATGCTGACCTCCGTACTCTGTCGGTTTGTTGACTCCGTTCCAGCCGCCTTCGATGAATTGCCGATACGCCTCCTTGAAACCTTCAGGGGTCTTCACGTTGCCGTCGGGAAGAAGCTTCGATCCTTCCCTGTCGCCGGTTGCATTGAGCGGGTCGAGGACTTCGGTGGCGAAGCGGCCCGCCTCCTCGAGCACGACGCCCACGGTATCCGGCGTTGCATCCTCGAATCCGGGCAGCGTTGCCACCTGCGCAAGACCGGCGAGCTCGTTCATTACGAACTCCATGTCCGCCAGCGGGGCGTGATAGGTGCTCATGAGCGATCGATCAGGCAGTCGAAGGCGATAGCGTAACCGATGGACGCCTCGCGGCGTTGGGCTAAGGTTCCGCGTTGAGCGGTTGCGCGCGACGCGGTGCGCGCATTCAGGACGACAGTTCGGCGGTCAGCGCGGGAATGAGCTGGAATAGATCACCGACGAGGCCGTAGTCGGCAATTTGAAAGATCGGCGCTTCGGGATCCTTGTTGATCGCGACGATCACCTTGCTGTCCTTCATTCCGGCGAGATGCTGGATCGCTCCCGAGATGCCGACCGCGACATACAGATCGGGTGCTACGATCTTCCCCGTTTGCCCGACCTGATAATCGTTCGGCACATAGCCTGCGTCGACGGCAGCACGCGACGCACCGATCGCCGCGTGCAACTGGTCGGCAAGCGCTTCCAGCAGCTTGAAGTTCTCGCCGCTTCCCATGCCCCGTCCACCGGAAACGACGACGCGTGCACTGGTGAGTTCCGGCCGCGCCGATTTCGTGAGCTCCTGTCCCACGACTTTCGCCGCCGTGAACTCCGGTGCAGCCGGAATCGTCTCGATCGGGGCGTTGCCGCCGCTCGCGGGCGCCGCGTCGAACGCAGTCGTTCGAACCGTGATGGCCTTGATCGGGTCGCTCGAGCGCACCGTCGCGAACGCATTGCCTGCGTAGATCGGTCGCACGAACGTATCGGAAGACAGGATCGCCGTGATGTCGGAGATCTGCGAAACGTCGAGTTTGGCCGCGATTCGCGGCATCACATTCTTGCCGAAGCTCGTCGCGGCGCAAACGACATGCGTATAGGCCCCGCGCTTCAGCGCATCGAGCGTGGTCGCCGTTAGGTTCTCGGCAGTGGGCTTCGCAAGATAGGCCGCGTCGGCACGCAGCACGTTGGACACGCCGGGCACGGTGGCGGCCGCGTTGGCGGCGGCGTCGACCGCGTCGCCGGCGACGAGAACGTCGATATCGCCGCCGAGGCGCATTGCTGCAGCGATGGCATGAAGCGTTGCGACATTCAGCGACGCGTTATCGTGCTCCGCGAGTACCAATACAGCCATCGAATTCCTTCCGTTGTCCGTCGCGGCGTCTATGGCAGCACTTTCGCTTCGTTGCGCAATTTGGCGACGAGCTCCTTCACGTCCGCGACGCGCCCGCCACCTTTGCGTGGCGGCGGCTCGGTGACCTCGAGCGTCACAAGACGCGGCGCTACATCGACGCCGAGCGCCTCGGGCGTCAGCGTTTCGAGCGGCTTCTTCTTCGCGCGCATGATGTTGGGCAGCGTCGCGTAGCGCGGCTCGTTCAGACGCAGATCGGTCGTGACAACCGCTGGAAGCCTGACCTCCACGCGCTCCAATCCGCCATCCACTTCACGGGTAACGGTTGCGCGGCCCTCTGCCAGTTCGAGTTTCGAAGCGAATGTTGCTTGCGGCCAGTCGAGCAGCCCCGCAAGCATCTGGCCGGTCTGGTTGGCATCGTCGTCGATCGCCTGCTTGCCCAGGATGACGAGTTGCGGCGTCTCGTGCCGCACGAGGGCGGCGATCAGCTTGGCCACGGCGAGCGGCTCAAGCGTGGCTTCCGTTTCGATCAGGACGGCGCGGTCCGCGCCGAGAGCGAGGGCTGTGCGAAGCGTCTCCTGCGAAGACACGGCTCCGCATGACACAGCGACGATCTCCTTCGCAAGTCCCTTCTCCTTGCAGCGAACGGCTTCCTCGATGGCGATCTCGTCGAACGGGTTCATCGACATTTTGACGTTGGCCGTTTCGATGCCAGACGAGTCGGCCTTGACGCGGACCTTGACATTGAAGTCGATTACACGCTTGACTGCGACGAGGATTTTCACGAAGCCTCTCAGGCTGTTGCCAATAAACTCAAAGAAGCCGCACCCCGGCCTGAACTGACAGGACGGCCGCGACGATGCTCCAATTCAAGTTATCTCCTCCCATCCTCGAGCATATTCTCGCACCCTGCCACCCCGTGCCTTTTGCAACTCGGCTCAGAAAGCGGAGAAAATGGGCCACTATCTCCGACTCATCAGCTCGCATAGATCGGCGACTTTGCAAACCATGCGCCGTTCTTGGTAGGCCTAGTGACGGAATGGCGTCGGCGGGATAACCTCTGCGTCCTTCCTCTGCACTCTGTAGTGCTCGCCGTACAACGCCGGAAATGATGGCATCTTTATTGCTTGTCGATTACTTCGAAGTTGAGAAAGCGGCAACCTTCGGTTGCATGACTGCGATCTAAGGCAAGGGCAGACCTCAAACCCTATTTACGCCGAGTACCGCTTTGCGAGCATTTCGACCCGATTTCTGGCAATCCGAGCGAATTCGGCGCTTTGTGGCAACCGCCGACCGTCCGGAGTTGGAACAAGCGTCCTTGCGGGTTCTTATCGCGGGGATCGTCATGATTTATTTGTTCTGGTACTCGCTACGCGACGGCGCGGTGACGCCCAGCGAGTTAGTAGTACTTGAAGTCTCGGTGCTCTTCTTTGTTTTCTCCCTGGCTCTTGCGCTGCGTGTCCTAACAACGGGACGGCCGTCCGTTCCCCGACGATACCTCGGCATGGTTGCCGATAATGCCGTCACGACATTTTGCCTGATGCAAATGGGTGAAGGTGGCGCGGTAATTATCGGCGTTTATCTCTTCATTACGTTTGGAAATGGTTTTCGCTACGGGCGTCGATATCTGCACGCCTGTCAGACGCTAGGTGTCGCGGGCTTCGCATCCGTTCTTGCGATATCGGAATTTTGGTCGCACCACGTGGCGATTGGTCTCGGTTTCCTCATCGGTCTGCTGATTCTGCCGTTTTACGTCGGCGTCCTGGCTGAGCGAATTGAGAACGCCAAGAAACGGGCCGACGACGCCAACCAGGCCAAGGGGCGGTTCGTTGCAAATGTCAGCCACGAAATG
>Ga0157370_10007480_pt1 | contig 11863 bp, 7 predicted proteins | sample C35metaG_FD_113463 | JGI IMG/M metagenome (GOLD analysis project Ga0157370, IMG submission 113463) | Corn rhizosphere microbial communities from Kellogg Biological Station, Michigan, USA - C3-5 metaG | ecosystem: Host-associated > Plants > Roots > Rhizosphere > Soil | place: USA: Michigan... | reverse complement strand
CACGCCTGGAACCTCGCTGCCTGGAGATGGAAGAGCTCGGCATAGCGGCCGTCGGCGGCGAGCAACTCCTCGTGCGTCCCGTCCTCGACGACGCGGCCATGCTCGAGCACGACGATGCGGTCGGCGCGGCGCACCGTCGAGAAGCGATGTGAGATGAGGATCGTCGTCAGGCCGCGCGTCAGCTGCAGGAAGCGTTCGAAGAACACGGCTTCGGCGCGCACGTCGAGCGCCGCCGTCGGCTCGTCGAGCACGAGCACGCCGGCGCCTCCTTCGACGGCGAGCAACGCGCGCGCGATCGCGATCCGCTGCCACTGGCCGCCGGAGAGGTCGGCGCCGCCTTCGTACTCGCGCGACAGCGTCGTGTCGAGCCCGTGCGGTAGGCCGTCGACGAGGTCGAGCGCGCCGGCGCGGTCGAGCGCTGCGCGGATCCGCTCGTCGTCGTCCACGAGCTCCACTGCGCCGAAGCCGACGTTCTCGCGGACCGGGAGCTCGTACCGGACGAAATCCTGGAAGATCGCGGCGACGCGCCGGCGCCACTCGCGGACGGGATACTCGGTCAGGGGGACCCCGTCGACCGTGATCCGGCCCGCCTGGGGCTCGTACAACCGCGCGAGCAGCTTGACGAGCGTCGTCTTGCCCGCACCGTTGAGGCCGACGATGGCGAGCGACGTTCCCGCCTCGATCGTCAGGTCGAGGTCGCGGAGCACAGGCCGCGCACCGTCGCCGTAGCCGAAGGTCACGTGCTCGAAGCGGATCTCGGAGCGGGGCCTGCCGGCAGCGTCGACGCTCCCGCCGGCGGCCTGCCGCTCGTCTGCGACGGTTCGCTCGAGCCGCTCGAGCCCGAGGAAGGCCGTCAGGCCGTGCTCGGTCTCGTGGTCGACGCCCTCGATGTACGTGCCGAGCGCCCCCATCAGGAGGATCGCCTGGAGGACGTACGCGAGCTGGCCGATGCTCAGCGAGCCGTGTGCTGCGGCGCGCGAGGCACCGATCGCGGCGACTGCGCACAACGCGATCCAAATCGGCGAGCCGCGCAGGTACGAGCCGTAGATGTTGCTCCGCCGTGAATGCCACACGGGGTGCAGCGCCGCCGCGGCGTGGTCGCGGTACCGGTCCCGGAGCCAGTCGAGCAGACCGAAGCCGCAGACCTCCTTGCCCGCCGCGCCGGCCGTGATGAGGTCGCGGTAATAGTCCCGTCGCCGTCGTGCCGCTGCGAACGTCGCTTCGTAGCGGCTGTGCTTGCCGAAGCCGGTGCGGATTGCGACGCGCAGCGCGAGGGAGCCGCCTGCGAGCACGAGCGCCGCCCACCACGTGTAGACGACGCCGATGACGACCGCCGCGAGCGCCCACTGCAGATAGATCGCGCCGAGCATCAGCGTTGCGCCCACGACCCAGCCGGGCCCGAAGCCTGTGCCGCGCCGGACGTCGGCGAGGTCGGCGAGCGTGTCGAACGTCTCGGGCTCCTCGAGCGCGGCGATCCCGACCGGGCCGAACGATGCGAGCGCGGCGCGCTCGCGAAGCTGGTCCTCGATCCGCCACGCGAGCGTCTGCGAAAGCGTGAACTGCAGCGGCCGGGCCATCTGCTGCGCGACGAAGAGGATCCCCGCGACGATCAGGACGGTACGCAATGAGCGCCACTCCGGTGAGCCGATCCCGTGGCGAACAGCGCCGGGAACGCGACCGACGATCGCGCTCGTCGCGATGATGAACGCGACCGGCGCCAGCGCCGAGAACAGCTGGATGAGCGCCGCCGGGACGAGGACGCGGCCGCCGTACGGAAACACGCGCAGAACCGCGAGCCGGAAGGCGATGCGGTCACGCATCGAGGAACGCCTCGTTGACTGCGCGGATCGCCTGCGGGTCGACCTTGTACCGGCGGTCGTCGGTGAGGAGCCCGTTCTGTTCCTGCTCGACGTCCGCCAGCTGGGTCCAACAGAAGCCTGCGACGTCGTCGGGGATCTGCTCGATCACGCTGCGATACCCGGCGGCGAGATCGTCGACGTGCCGGTAGACGAAATCGCCGCCTCCGACCGACAGGCCGCCGAGCTCGCCGATCCAGAGCGGGATGTCCTCTCGCCGCTTCTCGACGTGCTTCGTCAGCTCGGCGCCGTAGTCGTGCACGTCCACGAGGTCGGTGTCGTCGAGCTGCTGCCAGCCGGAGGCGTCGATCACGAGTCGCGTCGGGTCCGCGCCGCGCGTCTCGCGCACGAGCTCGACCTGGAACTCCGGCGGCGGCTCGCCCCAGTCCTCGTTGATCGGGATCCACATGACGATGCACGGGTGGTTGCGCAGCTGCGCGACGGCTTCCAACCATTCGTGTCGGAAGCGGTTTCTCGCTTCTTCCGTTGCAAGCGAGTGGCTGCTCGGCATGTCCTGCGCAACGAGCAGACCTGCGCGATCGCAGTGCGCGTACCAGCGCGGGTCCTCGATCTTCACGTGCTTGCGTGCGAGGTTGAAGCCGAGCTGCTTCGTGGCGTCGACGTCCACGCGCAGCTTCTCGTCGTCGGCGGCGTAGATCGTGTCCGGCCAGAAGCCCTGGTCGAGGACGCCGGCGACGCGAATCGGCGCGCCGTTCAAATAGAGCGTGCGGCCGCGCGCCTCGAACGTGCGAAAGCCGACGTAGGAATGCACGACATCGTCACCCATCCGCAGCTCCACGTCATACAGATGGGGATCGGACGGAGACCACGGCCGCGGGCTTTCGATCTCGACCGCGTCGAGAAGCGGTTGCGGGTCGCGGATGTATTCGTCCGGCACGCCCTCGATCCAGACCGGACGCCACGCGCCCGTCGTGCGCGTGTACCAGATGTCATGCGAGCCGCGCTGCTTGCCCTTCGCCTGGCCGAACGCGTCGTCGTGCGGGTCGTACGCCTCGATCACGAGCTCGTGCTCGCTACCGGGCTCGAGCGCGCCGGCATCGAATGTGAAGTGCGTGTAGCCGCCCTCGTGCACGCCGAGCTCGGCGCCGTCCAGCGTCACCGTCGCGCGCCAGTCGACGGCGCCGAAGCGGAGCAGCGTGCGTTCGTGCCACTCCTCCGGAATGCGGAACCGGATTCGCGTCGTGTGCTCCTCGCCGCCGCCGAAGTCCCGCTCGAGCAGCGGCAGCCAGAGGTCGCGGCGCGCCTGCGGCAGCGGGTGGCTCAGCACGGGCCGTGCACGACCGGCTTGCCGTTCTTCCAGTCGAGGCGGCTGAGCCAGAGCGCGCGCTTGGTGTGCGCCGGGTTCCAGGCGTGGTAGACGATGTACGGCCCGGCGAACGTGTTGTGGCCGGGGCCGTGCGCGCGGCAGCCGGTCTTCAGGATCGGGTTCTCGGGCGCGTCCTTGCACGGCCCGAGCGGCCCGTCGCACGTCGCGTAGCCGACCGCATACGAGTCGTTGTTGTAGGCGTCGCCGGAGTAGAAGAGGTAGTAGCGGCCGCTGCGGCGGATCATCTCGGGGCCTTCGACGACGCCGCCCTCCCACGCCTGGTCGCCGTTGCGCTCGATCGCGCGGCGCGGGCCGACGAGGCGAAGCCCGTCTGCCGACAGGCGCTGCGCCCAGATGTGCGTCGTCTTGCCGATCGAGTTGCCGTCGTTCTTCCAGTAGAAGTAGCCGCCCGAGGGGTCGGGATCGATCGAGCCGCCGTCGCTCTTCTGGCAGACGAGCGGGCCGTCGAAGCCGTCGACGAACGGTCCCTGCGGCGATTTCGCAACGGCGCGCCCGATGCACTGCGTGCCGCTGCTCGCCGTGTAGTAGAGGACATACGTCCCGTCCGCGCGGGCGCTCACCTCCGGCGCCCAGGTGCTTCCCGGGAAGGCCCACGAGCCGAGCTTCGGGAGTGCGTCGGGCCCCGGCGTCCAGTGGACGAGATCCTTCGACGACGCCGTCTGCACGTTCGAGCCGTTGCCGTTCGTCGCGTAGGCGTAATACGTGTCGCCGACGTGCAGCACGAACGGGTCGGGGAAGTCGCGGTTGTAGACAGGGTTCTCGAACGTCTTCGCCGCTCTGCCGCCGCCGCACCCGGCGAGGAGCAGCGCGAGCACGAGCAGCGCGAGCACGCGCGCACCGTGCAGCGGTGTCGACCTCGCGCGCCGCGCACCGACGCCGATGAGCGCCTCCCAGAGCTGCGGCGCGGTGGCGACCCCGCCGCCGATCGCGACGAACAGCGGGTCCACGACCGTACGCAGCGACTCGACCGCGATGCTGAGCGCGCGCGCGGCAGCGGCGTAGTCGCCGTGGCGCGCGATCGCCGGACCGGACGCGAGGGTCTCGACGCAGCCCCGCTGTCCGCACGCGCATTCCTCGCCGTCCGGGTCGACGACCAGATGTCCGATCTCGCCGGCGAGGCCATGTGCGCCCTCGAGGATCTCACCGCCGACGACGACGCCGCCGCCGACCCCGGTGCTCACCGTGATGTACGCGCACGGCTCGTTCGGACGGCCGGCTGCATCCCATTCGGCGAGTGCGCCGGCGTTGGCGTCGTTGGCGATCTTCACCGGCGCGCCGTACCGATCGCGCAGTGCGGCCGCGAGGCCCGCGTTCTCCCATCCGGGCACGTGGAGGGAGACGACGTCGTCGCCGTGAACGCGCCCGCCGAAGCTGACGCCGACGGCGTCGACTGCGGCGTCACCGACGAGCTCGATCGTCGCCGCCAACGCGTCGCTGCCGTTCCCGGGCGTCTGTCTCTGGACGGTCGTGCCGTCGAGGTCGGCGCGCAGCCACGTGCCGCCGATGTCGAGCGCGAGCACTCTCATGCGCCCTTCAGCATCCGCAGGAGCACGTGGGCGTAGATCACGTGCAGGTCCTCGATCTGTTCGACGACGTCGAGGGGGGCGCGTACGACGACGTCGCAGCAGGCGGCCAACCGCTCGGTGCCGTCCATGCTGCCCGTGAACGCGATCGTCCGCGCATCCGCCTCGCGCGCGTACTCGAGAGCGGCGAGCACGTTGCCAGAGCGGCCGCTGGCGCTGAGGCCGAACGCGACGTCGCCCGGCCGAAGGAGCGCCCGCAGCGGTTGCTCGAACACGCAGTCGTAGTCGTGGTCGTTGGCGTACGCCGTCAGGAGCGAGGAATTCTCGACGAGCGACACCACACGCATTCCCGCGCCCTTGCCGAGATCGGTGGCGATGTGCCCGGCGAGCGCCGCGCACGCGCCGTTCCCGAACGTGTAGACCGTCTCGGCGTTGCGCAGCACGTTCGCGGCCTGCTCGAGCTCGGGCGGGGGGCCGAGCGACAGCGCGTCTCGCAAGGTCGCGAAGTATTCGCTCACCGCTTCACCCAGACGGCAGTCCGATCCGCGTCGCTCGCGAGCACGACCTCGCCGTCGATCGTGCGCTCCTCTCCGAAATGGACGATGCATGTCAACTCGTCTCGGTCGAACGCGAGCGTGCCGGGCTGCGACTCGCGCCACGCGAACGAGCCGCTCGGCCGAAGCGAGAGGGCGGCTCGATAGAGCTCGAGGAAGGATCCGTCGCGGCCGGTCTGCGCCGCGACGGATTTCTCGCTCCAGGATGCAGGCTGCGGCAGCCACGCGTTCGCCTGCAGCTCCCGTGTCCACGGGATCGGGACGCGGCAACCGTCACGTCCCTTCCGTTCACCCTGCGTGCGGAAGAAGATCGGGTCCCGGCGCACGTCGTCCGGCAGGTCGACCTCCTCCAGGCCGAGCTCCTGGCCCTGGTACACGAACGCGGGGCCGGGCAGCGCGAGCAGGAGCAGTGCGGCCGCGCGCGCCTGCCGCTCGCCGCCGAACCGCGTGACGATGCGCGTCACGTCGTGGTTCTCGAACACCCACGTGACGATCGGCAGCTCCCGCAGCGACTCGTCGATCGATTCGCGGATCGCGTCGGCGTCCCAGGGCTGGAAGACGAGCGAGAAATTGAAGGCGAGGTGGAGCTCGTCGGGCCGCAGATAGGGCGCGACGCGTCGCTGGTCGCTGAACACCACCTCCCCGACGAGCATTCTGTCGCCGTCGTACTCGTCGGTGACCCGGCGCCACTCGCGGTAGACGTCGTGCACCTCGGGCTGGTCGATCGCGGTGCGCCAGTCCGACGAGAAACGGTTGGTCGGAAACGGCTCGGGCTCGTTCTCGAGCGACGCCTTCTTGACGAGCCCGTGGGCGACGTCGATGCGGAAGCCGTCGACGCCGCGGTCGAGCCAGAAGCGGAGGATCTCCTGGAAGTCGTCGCGCACGAGCCGCCGGTTCCAGTCGAGGTCGGGCTGCTCCGGCGCGAAGAGGTGGAGGAACCAGTGGCCGCGCTCGTCGTCGTACGTCCACGCGGGCCCGCCCCAGTTCGAGGGCCAGTTGTTCGGCAGGTCGCCGCCGCCGACCGTCACGTATCGCCGCTCACGATCCGGCCCCGTGAACCACGGGTGCTGGGACGAGGAGTGGTTCGGGACGATGTCGACGATGACGCGGATGTCTCGTGCGTGCGCGTTCGCGATCAGCTCGTCGAAGTCGCCGAGCGTGCCGAACAGCGGCTCGACGCCGACGTAATCCGCGACGTCGTAGCCGTGGTCGGCCTGCGGGGACGGATAGAACGGCGTCAGCCAGATCGCGTCCACGCCGAGCTCGCGCAGATAGTCGAGCTTGCCCGTGATTCCGGGCAGGTCGCCGACGCCGTCGCCGTCCGAGTCGGCGAAGCTCCGGACGTACACCTGGTAGAAGACGGCGTCTCTCCACCATTCAGACACGGGCGGCCACCGCGTCGCCGACCTCGCTCGTGCGCGCAGTCCCGCCGACGTCGCCCGTGCGCGGGCCTTCGCGGCAGACGTCCTCGAGCGCGCGCAGGAGCCGCTCGGCCCCGTCCTTCTCGCCGAGCGTGTCGAGCATGAGGGCGGCGCTCCAGATCGCGCCCATCGGGTTCGCGATCCCCTGCCCCGCGATGTCGGGCGCGCTGCCGTGCACCGGCTCGAAGATCGGCGTCGTGTCGAGACCGGGGGCCACGCTCGCGCTGGCGGCCATTCCCATGCCGCCCTGCAACACGGCCGCGATGTCGGTGAGCACGTCGCCGAACAGGTTCGACGCGACGACGACGTCGAGGCTCGACGGATTGGCGACCATGCGCGCGGCGAGCGCGTCGACGAGCACGCGCTCGAGCTTCACGTCCGGGTGCTCGGCGTGCACTTCCTCGGCAACTTCGTCCCAGAGGACATAGCCGTAGCGCGACGCGTTCGACTTCGTCGCGCTCGTGAGCACGCCGCGCCGCTGCTCGGCGAGCTCGAACGCGTACTCGACGACGCGACGGACTCCCTCCCGCGTGAAGACGGCGGTCTCGATCCCGACCTCGTGCGGGAGGTGCTGGTGCGCGCGCCCACCGACGCCGGAGTATTCGCCCTCGGTGTTCTCGCGCACGAACAACATGTCGACGCTCGGCCGCCCCTCGAGCTTCGACGGGATGCCGTCGAGCAGCCGGGCGGGGCGGAGGTTGGCGTACAGGTCGAGGCCCTGCCGCAGCGGCAGCAGCAATCCCCAGAGCGTGATGTGGTCCGGCACCGACGGGTGACCGACGGCGCCGAGCAACACGGCGTCGTACTGGCGAACGACGTCGAGCGCGTCCGGCGGCATCATCGCGCCGGTCTCGTGGTAGTGGTCGGTGCCCCACGGGAGCTCCGTCCACGTCAGATCGAGGCCGAGCGCATCGACGGTCTTGCGCGCTTCCGCGACGACCTCGGGGCCTGCGCCGTCGCCGGCGATGAGGGCGACGCGATGTGTCACGGCAGCTCGTCCCAGGTCGGGATCGCCGAGCGCCCGTCGAGCGCGCGGCACGAGAGCGCCGCGGCGGCGTTCGCCTTCTCGAGGGCCGGCTGCAACTCGAGCCCGCGTGCGAACGCAGCGAGCAGTGCGCCGTGGAACACATCGCCGGCGCCGAGCGTGCTGACCAGGTCGTCGACGGGGCGCCCAGGGACCTCGAGCTCTCCGTCCTCGGTGTATGCGGTGCAACCGTCGGCGCCGCGTGTCACGACGGTCAGCTTCGCGCGCCGTCCGTCGTCGAGGTCCGCCGGCGGCGAGTAGAGGTCGATCGTCGACATGTCGAGCTCGGGAATCGGAAAGCCGCCGTCCACGGACACCCGTGCCTGGATGAATGCAGGCACCGCGGTGTATCCGACGTGGTCGACGTGCACCCATGCTGCGTCTGCAAGCGCATCCGGAGGGCACGTGAAAGACGGAGGATGCTCGGTGACGATCGCTCGCGTCGTCCCGTGCACGAGGATCGTGCTCTCGACCATGCGGCCGGGGACGCGCACGGTCTCGACTCCCGGCAGATCCTCTTCGACGATGCCGACGAAGCGCACGGGGACGCCGAGCTTTGCGACTGCCACCGCCGCCGTCGCGGCCGGGCCGCCCCCGGCGACGACACGCTCCGTCGCGATCACGCGCCCGTCGGGATCCGGAAATTCCGGGAGCCGATAGAGCGTGTCGCGGGTCGCGAGCCCCACGCAGACGATCACCGGGCGACCTTGACCGTGATCACCTCGCGCGGCCGGTACGCCAGCACGAGCGCGCCGGCATCCACTTGGACGTCCTCGAGCTCGTCCTCGAGCAGATTGGTGCGCCAGGCGCGCACCGCGTCGACGTGGACGCGCGCGACGCCGCGGCCGCCGTACGGCTCGTACAGGCGGAGGACGAGCGCGTCGGAGTCCTCCGCGCGCTTGATCGTGTCGAGCACGAGCCCACCGTCGACGATCGCGAACGGCTCGGCCGGACCGACCGTCGTCCAGCGCAGCGGCGCGTTGAAGAGTGTGGCCTCGCGGAGGACGCCGCCTTCTCGCCAGCCCTCCGCGTGCGGCATGAGCGCGTACGCGAACTCGTGGGTGCCCATGTCTGCCTCCGGGTCCGGCGACTTCGGCGAGCGCAGCAGAGACACGCGCAGGTCGCCGCCGTAGCAGGAGTACCCGTACTTCGAATCGGTCAGGAGCGCTGCACCGAAGCCGTGCTCGGAGAGATCGGCGAAGCGGTGTCCCGGCACTTCGTACTTCGCGCGGTCGAACGACGTCGAGTAGTGCGTCGGCCGCTCGGCATAACCGAACGGCATCTCGTACGTCGCATTCGGAGCGCGCACGTCGAGCGGGAAGCAGGCTTTCAGCAGCGTGTGCGACTCGTGCCAGTCGACGGTCGTATGGAACTCGAGGCGCGGCGAGGCGGCGTCGAGCCGCACGACCTGGCGCATCCGCGACGCCTCGCCGAGCGGACGCTCGAATGCGATCTCCCCGCGCAGGAGCGTCTCCGTCACGACCTCCCACGTCTCGGCCGGCTGCGCGTCACGGCCGGTGTGCAAGGTGTACGGATCGATGTCCCACGCGTCGAACTCGACAGGGTCGTCGTCGTACAGCTCGATGCGGTTGCCCGGAGCGGCCAGTACCTCGCGGCCGGTCGGCTTGTGCAACAGGCTGAGCACGGAACCGTCCTCGGCGAGCCGCACGCGCAGGTGGACGTTCTCCAACGTCAGCGGGGAACGGCCGATGGCGACGTTGCTGCGCTCGCCGACCTGCACGGCCGTCGCGAACGGCTCCGCCTCCCACATCTGGCCGTCGACGACCTCGCGGCGCTGGAACGCCGTCGTGTTCACCGGCTGCGGACCGGGCGGGAGCAGCGCGTCGATGCCGCGCTCCAGCTCGGCGAAGTCGCGCGCGGCGTCCTCGTAGACGAGTCGGATCGACGAGCCGGGCAGGATGTCGTGGAACTGGTTGAGCAGCAGCAGCTTCCAGAGCCGGTCGAGCTCCGCGCGCGGGTACTCGCCGCCACGCAGCACGCCGACGAACTCGGCGTCGCGCAGCCCTTGCTCGGACCGGCGGTTACCGCGCTTGACGTGCGCCTGCGAGGTGTAGACGCCGCGGTGGTACTCGAAGTAGAGCTCGCCGACGACGACCGGGCGGGCTGCCGCCTCCGTCTCCAGGGCCGCGAAGAACTCGCTCGGCGACCCGAGGCGCGTGCGGGGCAGCCCTTGCAGGTCGCGAACGCGCGCGAGCGTCTCGAGCATCTCGCGCGTCGGGCCGCCGCCGCCGTCCCCGTGGCCGAACACGAGCAGCGACGTCCGTGACTGCTCGAGGTTCTTGTGCTCACGCGCCGTCTTCAACAGCTCGTTCACGTCGGCCATCGAGTTGTAGGTGTCGGCCGGCGGGAAGTGAACGAGCACCTCGCTGCCGTCATCGCCCTGCCACGTGAACGTGTGGTTCTCGGGCTTGTTGAAGCGGTTCCACGAGAGCTTCTGGGTCAGGAAGCGCGTGATCGCGGCGCCGCGCATCAGCTGCGGCAACTGGCCGGTGTAGCCGAACGCGTCGGGCGCCCAGAACTCGGTGCAGCGCGACCCGAACTCCTGCTCGAAGAACCGCTGCCCGTGGAGCAGTTGCCGCACGAGCGATTCGCCCGAGGGGATGTTCAGGTCGGGCTCGACCCACGAGCCGCCCGTGGGCACGAACCGGCCGTCGCTGACCTTCGCTCGGATGCGCGCATAGAGATCGGGGTTGCGCTCCTTGATCCACGCGTACTGCTGCGCCTGCGAGCAGGCGAACACGTAGTCGGGGTACTCGTCCATGTAGCGGACGGCGGTCGAGAACGTACGCAGCGTCTTGCGGTACGTCTCGGCGAGGGGCCACAACCACGCCGTGTCGATGTGCGCGTGGCCGACGGCGACGATCTCGTGCGCGTAATCGGCGTTGTGCAGCTCGTAGAGCCGCTCGAGGATCGCGGGGTCCCCGTCGTCGACGAAGCGCTCGAGCTCGCGTCGGAGCATGGCTGCGAGGACGGGATCGGTTGCGGGGTGCCCCTCGAGTGTGCGCAGGAGCTCGAAGTCGTGGAACGTCTTCCAGGTCTGGGCGTCCCAGCGTGCGAGCTCGCACCGCGTCAGCTCGACGGGCCGGTCCTGCCGGCCGAAGAGCCCGTTGCACGCGAGCTCGACCTGGAGCTCGATCGGGCCGTCGGGCGCCGCGTCGGCGACCGTCGCCTCTGCGTGGTGGCGGTTGAGGCCGGCCACGACGCTGCCGTCGCGCCAGAGCGTCGCCTCGCTGTCCGACTGCCAGAGCAGCTCGACCCGCTCGCCGCGCCATTCCTCCGGAACGGTCGCCCGGACCCGGAACCAGTAGGTCGCCCACAGGGGGCCGAAGCGCTCCCCGAGCGTCGCCGGCCGGTATTCGAGCGTCTGCGCGTCGTCCCACGAGATCCGGTCGACCTCGTTCGACACGAGCAGCTCGTCCACCGGCCGCGTGTCGGCGAACAGGCCTGCGCGCAGACGCTCCGACGCCTGCCTCAGCCGACGCCGTGTGTAGTCGGGATGCGAGATCAATGCGCTGCGGCGGAGTGCGCAGCGCCGTTCAGCAGGCTCTCGCCGGTCTCGGGCGAGAAGAAGTAGAGCCGCGACGGATCGATCGCAAGCCGCACGGACCCGCCGACCCGCGCATCCGTCCGTGCGTCGACGCGCGCGATCATCAGCGTGCGGTCCTTCTCCTCGGCGAGGATCGAGACCTCGTCGTCGGGATCGTCGACGAGCGCGTCCTCGACGACGACCTGGTCGGCCTCGACCGGGAAGAAGACGTGCGAGTCGGAGCCGAGCTCCTCGAGCACGTCGACGGGAACCTCGATCTGGGGGAGGCCGCCCCCGGCGAACTTCGCGTCCTCGAACGCCTCCGGACGGATGCCGACGATCACGCGCCCGTCCTCCGCGAAGCGCGGACGCCGCTCCCGGTCGAGGGGGATCGTGAAGCCGCCGAAGCTGATGGTGTCGCCGCTCAGGCGCGCCTCGACGAGGTTCATCGACGGCGAGCCGATGAAGGCTGCGACGAAGGTGTTGGCCGGTTCTTCGTAGAGCCGCTGCGGTGCGTCGACCTGCTGCAGCCTGCCGTCGCGCATCACGGCGACGCGCTGTCCGAGCGTCATCGCCTCGACCTGGTCGTG
>Ga0157370_10007479_pt1 | contig 11863 bp, 13 predicted proteins | sample C35metaG_FD_113463 | JGI IMG/M metagenome (GOLD analysis project Ga0157370, IMG submission 113463) | Corn rhizosphere microbial communities from Kellogg Biological Station, Michigan, USA - C3-5 metaG | ecosystem: Host-associated > Plants > Roots > Rhizosphere > Soil | place: USA: Michigan... | reverse complement strand
TCGGGCGCGGTGGTCGGCACCATCAGCACCACGATCTGCGAGCCCTTGCGCTGCTCGAAGGCGGCGAGCTTGGTCTCCAGGCCCGAGCGCTGCGCGGCGTCGAGCGTGCCGGTCTGGTCGATGACGCGCGCGGTGAGCGCGGGCACCGGCAGCAGGCCTTGCGCCAGCGCTGGCAAGGCGATCCATGCGAGCGCTGCGACGAAGACTGCAGCCAGCGCGCGGCGGAGCAGGGCTGCAACCATCGGCGCGGCTTACTTCTTCGGTGCGCTGAAATCGACCGTGGGCGGTGTCGAGATCTGCGCTTCGTTCTGCACCGAGAAGTTGGGCTTCGGCGCGTAGCTGAAGATCTTGGCCGTGATGTTGGTGGGGAAGCTGCGCGCGAGCACGTTGTACTCCTGCACGCTCTCGATGTAGCGGTTGCGCGCCACGGTGATGCGGTTCTCGGTGCCTTCGAGCGTCACGCGCAGGTCGCGGAAGGCCTGGTTGGCCTTGAGCTCGGGATAGCGCTCCGACACCACCATCAGCCGCGAGAGCGCCGAAGAGAGCTCGCCCTGCGCCTGCTGGAACTTGTTGAAGGCCTCGGGGTTGTTGAGCGTCTCGGGCGTCACCTGGATCGAGGTGGCCTTGGCGCGGGCCTCGATGACCTTGGTGAGCGTGTCCTGCTCGAAGCTGGCCTCGCCCTTGACGGTGGCCACGATGTTGGGCACGAGGTCGGCGCGCCGCTGGTACTGGTTGAGCACCTCGCTCCAGGCCGATTTGCTGGCCTCGTCGAGGGACTGGAAATCGTTGTAGCCGCATCCGCTCAGGGACACGACCGCCGCAAGGATCAGGAACCAGCGCTTCATCATCATTTGCATTACCTCCGCGAGAAGAGCCGGAAGGTAGCATAGGTGGCTCTATGTCCCTCGATCCCCTCCAGGCACTCCAGGCGGCGAACCGCGGCGTACCGCCCGCCACCGCGGCCAACGCTGGCACGCTGCTGATTGCCGGCGCAACCGGCGCGCTGGGACAGGAGTTGCTGCGGCGGCTCGCGGGCAGCCACCGGTATGCCCATGCGCGCGTGCTGGCGCGCGAGCCGATCCGCGACGGGCTGCGCGGCGTCGAGACGTACCTGAGCCCGGACCTGCCGATCGCGCAATGGCCGCTGACGTCGGCCGACACCGCGGTCATCGCCTTCGATCCGCCGCGGCTGTACCACGACCGCGAGCGCGCGCTGTGGGTGCCGCAGCCCGCCGACCTGCCAGAGCTTTCACGCTGGCTGCGCGCCTGCGGCGTGCGGACGCTGGCCATCGTGCAGCCGCACGACCAAGGCAAGCTGCCCGAGGCGCTCAAGCGCGGGCTCGCGAGCCTGGACGAGCAGGCGGTGGTCTCCAACGGCTTCGACCGGGTGATCCTCGTGCGTTCGGCGCGCAAGCCGTTGAATGCGAAGTTCGCCAACCCCGCCGAAAGGCTCGCCGCCTGGATGCTGTCGATCGTGCGCTTCATGGTGCCCAGCAGCGAGCAGCCGGTGCGCGCGTCCAAGGTGGCCGAGCTGGTCGACGTGGCGCTGCGCATCGCGCCGCCGGGCGTGCACGTGGCCGCGCCGGACATAGTCTGGGAGGCCTCGCAGGGCCAGCAGATGCAGGCCGTGGCGCAGCGCTGGTTGGGCTGACGCCTCAGCCGCGCGAGCCGCGCCACTGGCGCAGCAGTTCCCCCGAATCGACCACCAGCCCCAGGTGCAGCGACACCATGGCGAGCGCGGCGCCCTCCAGATGCACATCGGTGCCGCGCACCAGGTCGCGCAGCACGATCACGCGGTAGTTGCGGTTGTTGGCGTCGAAGGCGGTGTTGAGCACGCAGCAGTCGGTAAAGCCGCCGTTGAGCACGACGGTCTCGATGCGCTGGTTGCGCAGGAGAAAGTCCAGGTCGGTCGGATAGAAGGCCGAGAGCCGGCGCTTGGTGTCCACGCGCATGTCGCCGGGTTCGACGCGCGTGACCCATTCGGTCCAGCGCGAGCCTTCGATGGCGTGCGCGTCGGCATTCGGGATCGCACCGACATGCAGCGGAAAGGTGCGCCGCCACGCGGCGGGAATGCCGTGGATGTCGTCTTCGCCGCCCGGCCGCAGCACCGACTTGATGTGCACGATGCGCACGCCGAGCGCACGCACCTCGTCATGAAAGCTGTCGATCGGCGCCACCACGTCGCGCGCACGCGGCGCGGGGCAGGGGCAGTCGGGACTGTCGTCCAGGTGCCCGCGGTGCATGTCGATGGAGACGACCGCGGTGGTGGCGGGGTTCAGGTAGTCGGCGAACTGCGCCGCGTCGAGCTCGCGCTCCTTGTCGTAGACCCAGGCCTTCATCGCCGCTCCTCCCGCACATAGGGCTGCCCCAGCGCACCGGGCTCGTCGTCGCCGCTGCGCTTTTTTCCGAGCGCGACCCAGACCATCACGCCGAGCGTGACCGCGTACGGCGTCATCATCACGAAGTACTGCGGCAGCTGGACGCCGGCAGCGGCCAGTTGCGGAATCAATGCCTCGATGCAGCCGAACAGCAGCGCGCCGATGAGCGCCTTCCACGGCGACCAGCGCGCAAAGATCACCAGGCCCACCGCGATCCAGCCGCGCCCGCCGGTCATGCCCGCGATCCACAGCTTGGTGCTGACCACCGAGATGTAGGCGCCCGCCAGCCCGACCAGCGCGGAGCCCGCGAGCACCGCGACGAAGCGCCATGCCGCCACGCGGATGCCCGCCGCATCGGCTGCCTGCGGGTTCTCGCCCACTGCACGAAGGCGCAGGCCCGTGGCGGTGCGCGCGAAGAACCAGGCCACCGCCCCGAAGATCGGCAGCGTGAGCCAGACCATCGCGTTCTGCTCGAAGAGCCGGCCCACGCCGGGGAGCGACGACAGCGGCCACAGCGCCAGCGTGCCGATGCCCCCGGTTGCGTGGTTGGTCCATTCGGCCAGCGAGCCGACCAGCGCCGTGAGGCCCTGGCAGAAGAACACCAGCGCCAGGCCCGCGATCACCTGGTTCACGCGCAGCCAGATCACCATCACCGCGAACAGCATCGACACGAGGCTGGCCGCGAGCATCGCGAGCACGAGCGACACGGCGGGCTGGCCCAGCGTGATCTGCGCGCCGATGCCCACCAGCGCCCCCACCAGCATCAACCCCTCGGCGCCGAGCGAGAGCACGCCCGCGCGCTCGCAGATGATGAGGCCCAGCGCCGCCAGCGCATAGGGCACCGCGAAGTCCGGCGTGTTCGCGAGCCAGTTGAGAAGGACGCCCGCGTCCATCACGCCGCCTCCGCGCTGTCGGCGCCCAGCCGGCGAATCCGGTGGCGAATGAAGAAGTCGCTCGATGCCACGCACACCACGATCACCGCCTGGATCAGCTGCACCATCGAGAACGGCACCTGGTAGAACACCTGCAGGCTGCGGCCGGTGACGAACAGCGCCGCCACCAGCAGCGCCACCACGGTGGCCGCCAGCGGGTTGTTGCGTGCCAGGAAGGCGATGAGGATGCCCGAGAAGCCGTAGCCCTGGTAGAAGGCCTGCGTGAGCCGCCCCTCCTGGCCCGCCGCCACCGCAAAGCCCGCCAGCCCCGCCATCGCGCCCGACAGCAGCACCGCGCCATAGATGGTGCGGCGCACCGGCACCCCGTTGGCATGCGCCACGCGCGGGTTGGCATCGACGAAGCGCAGGTACAGCCCCACGCGGCTCACGCCCACCAGCCACCACGCCAGCAGCGCGACGATGCCCGCCAGCAGGATCGCGCTGCCCACGCCCGCGCCCAGCTCGGGCAGCCGCTCGAAGGCGCGGAACTGCGGCGAGTAGGGGAAGTTGTCCTTCGGGTCCTTCCAGCTGCCGTACACCAGATGCAGCAGGAAGTTGGCCGCCATGTAGTTGAGCATCAGCGTCGAGATGATCTCGTTCACGCCGAGCTTGAGCTTCAGCCATGCAGGGCCGAGCACCCACAGCAGCCCGCAGCCGATGGCGGCGACGAGCATCAGCGGCAGGCGCAGGTTCTCGGGGCCGATCTGCCACATCGAGACGGCGGTCGCGCCGATGGCGCCCCAGACCATCTGGCCTTCCAGGCCCAGGTTCCAGAAGCGCGCACGGAACGCGATGGCGCCCGCCAGCCCCACCAGGATCATCGGCGCGGCCTGGAACAGCACGGCGCGAAAGTTCTGGCCGTCCAAGAAGGTCTGCATCACGAACTCGTTGGCGAGCTCGTCGGCGGGCACACCCGCGGCCACGAGGATGGCGGCCGAGATCGCAAGGCCCACCAGCAGCGCGATCGCCAGGACCAGCGCCTGCCAGCGCCAGGCCATGTGCTGGCGGATCTCCAGCGCATAGCGGCGGCTGGCGAGGGGCTGGCGCGTGCGCACGGGCTCGGGTGTCTTCATGTCGGTTCGAGCGGGATGCGCGATGGCCGCGAGCGATGCGTCAGCCATGGTCCACCATCGCCTGCCCGATGGCCTGCCGGTTGGCCGGCTGCGCGAACTCGCCGGCGATGCGCCCGCGCGTCATCACGCCCACGCGGTCTGCCAGTTGAAGCACCTCGTCGAGGTCTTCGCTGATGAGGAGCACCGCGGCCCCATCGTCGCGCGCGGCGCGCAGGCGCGCATGCACCTCGGCGCTGGCACGCACGTCGAGCCCACGGCTCGGGCTGTGCGCGAGCACCAGCGTGGGCGACTTGCCGAACTCGCGTGCGAGCACGAGCTTCTGCGCGTTGCCGCCGGAGAGCAGCGCCGCCTTCTGTGCCACCGAGCGCACGCCTTGCACGTCGAAGGCGCGCACGGCCTCCTGCGTGTCGCTCTGGATGCGGTTGCGGCGCAGATGCCAGACGGGGCCGTAGCGCCCGCTGTGCACGCGGCCGATGGCGTAGTTCTCGGCCACCGACAGGCCGCCCGCGAGCGCGAGCCCGTAGCGGTCGGCCGGAATCGCGGCGATGCCGACGTTGCGGCGTGCCGGTGCGGACATGGTCTTCAGATCGCCATGGCCGTCGAGCTGCATCTCGCCTTCGAGGCTGCCGCTGACGTCGGGCAGGCCCATGATGGCGCCGGCCAGCTCGCTCTGGCCGTTGCCGCCGACACCGGCCAGGCCGTAGATCTCGCCGGCATGCAATTGGAGATCGACGCCGTCGAGCACGCGGCGGCCCTGCGGCGAAGCCGCCGAACGCAGCCCACGCACCGACAACCGCACCGGTCCGCGCGGCGCCCTTGCCGCTTGCGACGAAGGTGCGGCGACGGATTCACCCACGGTCAGCTTCACCAGTTCGTCCACGGTCGTGGCACCCGGCGACAGGGTGGCCACCGTGCGGCCGCCGCGCATCACCGTCACGCGGTCGGCATAGGTCTTCACGTCGGCCATCTTGTGCGTGACCAGCACCACGGCCGAACCGCTGCGTGCAAGCCCCTGCACCATCTGCAAAAGGCGTGCGGCTTCCTGGTCGGTCAGCACCGCGGTCGGCTCGTCCAGGATCAGGATGCGCGCGCCCGCGAGCAGCACCTTGAGGATCTCCACGCGCTGCTGCTCCGCAATCGAGAGCGCGTCGATGCGCTTCGAAGGATCGATGTCGAAGCCCAGCTGCGAGGCCTTGTTGCGGATGTCACGCGAAATCTCGCGCAGCCGCTCGCCGTGGCTCTGAAACCCGGCCGGCGGCGGTGCGGTGAGCAGGATGTTCTCTGCCACCGTGAACGGCCGCACCAGCTTGAAATGCTGGTGGACCATGCCGATGCGGTGCCGGGCGGCATCGCGCGGGCCGGCAAAGCGCACCTCGTTGTCGTCCACCAGCAGTTGGCCGGCCTCGGGCGCATAGAGCCCGGCGGCGATGTTCATCAGCGAAGACTTGCCCGCGCCGTTCTCGCCGAGCAGCGCATGCACCTCGCCCCAGCGCGCGGCAAAGTGGGCGTCGGTCAGCGCCGCAAAGCCGTCGAAGGTCTTGCGGATGCCGGTGAGTTCGAGCGCGTTGTTGGGCATGGGCTTACCTGCTTGCTTCTGCGGGTCTACTTCTGCGTGACCACGCCCTTGACGAACCAGTCCATCTTCCAGAGGTCGGCATCGGACAGCACCGCGCCCTTGGCCACGCGCTCCTTGCCGTCGCGATCGGCGAGCGGGCCCGCGTAGATCTGCTTGCCCTTCAGGATGGCTTCGCGTTCCGCCGTGATCGCCGCCGCCTTGTCCTTGGGCACCGCGGGGCCGAAGCCTGCGATGTCGGTGCCGCCGTCCTTCATGGCGATGAAGGCGCCGTAGGGCGCGGGCTTCCAGCCGCCGGCCATCACCTTCTTGAGTTCGGGCACGAGGAAGCGGTCCCACACCCACACCGACGAGCACAGCGTCGCCTTGGGCGCGAACTGGCGAAGGTCCCGGTGGTGGCCGGTGGCGTACACGCCGCGCTCCTGCGCCACGATCTGCGGCGTGGGGCTGTCCACGTGCTGGCCGATGACGTCGGCGCCCTGGTCGATGAGCGCGGCGGCGGCGGCGCGTTCCTTGATGGGGTCGTTCCATGCGCCGGTGTAGATCACGTTGACCGTGGCGTTGGGGTTCATCTTCTGCGCACCGAGCGCGAAGGCGTTGATGGTCCAGTTCACCACGCCGAAGGGGTTGGCCGCGACGAAGCCGAGCTTGCCGGTCTTGGAGGCCGCGCCCGCGGCCATGCCGCAGAGGTACTGGCTCTCGTAGGTGCGCCCGTAGAACGATTCGAGGTTGGTGCCGTTGGTGGTGCCCGAGCCGTTGAGGAAGGCCACATCGGGGTACTTGGCGGCCAGGTCCTTGAAGCTGTCGGAATAGCCGAAGGCGGTGCCGATCACGATGTTGGCGCCGCGCTGGATGAACTTCTCGGCCGCCGGCTTGATGGCCGAGGCGTCCTCGGGCACGTTCTCCACGAACTGGATCTTCTGGCCGATCTCCTTCTCGATCTTGACGCGGGCTTCGTCGAAGGCCTGCGTCCAGCCGCCGTCGTTCTTCGGGCCGAAGTACAGCATCGCAATCTTCGGCTTGTCCTTGAGCGTGAAGCCGTCGGCCGCCAGGGCGGGCAGCGTGAACAACGCGCCGCCGGCCGCGAGTGTCAGTGCAAGGCCGAGAAAGCCAGTGGTGGATGTGCGCAGCATGGAGCGACCTTTCGTGGGAAGCAGGAAGTGGGACGGAAGAAAAGCGAGAGATGCCGCGCGCGTCACATCATGAAGTTGATGCGGAACACGTTGCCCTCGGGGTCGAGCAGCACGGACTGGTACCAGTTGTAGTAGGTGACGTAGGGCGGCTTGACGAGCGTGGCGCCGGCCTCGAGCGCCACGGGCACCATGCGGTCGACGTCGGCCTGGCTGTCCACGTCGATGTTCAGCAGGAACTTCACGCCGCGCGTGTCGGAGAACTCGGCCAGGTGCAGCAGCTCGTAGGCGTCGAGCGCGTTGAAGCCCAGGCTCGACTTGCCGGTGTCCAGGCCCCGGAAGATCGGCGAGCGGATCGCCTCGATCTCGGGGAAGCCGAACACGCGCTGGTAGAAGCCGCTGAGCGCGACCACGTCCTTTGCGAAGACGTTGACGTAGGAAAGGTGGGCCATGTCGGGTCTCGGCTCAGGCCGTCGCCTTGGTGCCGCCGAAGGTCGTCTGCTTCACGAACTTCGAGGTGAGGTGGTCGCCCGACGAAATGGGCGCGTACTTCGGCGCCTCGCCCGGCGCGAGGCAACTGGGCAGGCACTCGACCATCGCGTCGTAGTTCGGCTGGTGGAAGAACACCAGCGACTGGCGGCGGTTGGTGCTCGCCACCTCGAAGGGCGGGTTCACCACGCGGTGCAGCGTGGACACCCACAGGTCGTTGGTCCACTGCATCATGAGGTCGGCGATGTTGACGACCATGCCGCCCTCGACCTGCGGCACGTCGACCCACTGGCCCGCCTTGTTGAACACCTGCAGGCCCTTGTCGTCGGGCAGGACGATCGTGAGGCTGCCGTAGTCGCTGTGCGCGCCTGCGCGCAACTGGCCCGGCAGCGGCGCTTCGCGCTGCGGCGGATAGCTGAGCACGCGGAACATGCTGATGTGCCTGTCGATCTTGTCGTCGAAGAATGTCTCGGGCAGTTCGAGGCCGAGCGCGAAGATGCGCATCAGCGAACGCGAGAGATCGCTCATGGCCTCGAAGTAGCCTTCGTACGCATCGCGGAAGCCCGCGATGGGCGGCCAGCTGTTGGGCTCGAAATGCGGGCCGGCGGCGGGGCCGTGGTGGTAGTCGTCGTCGGGCACGTTCGATGGGCCGATGGAGAACGACTCCTTCAGGTCGCCGGGGGCGGCCTCTTCCAGGCTGTACGAGAGGCCCTCTTCGCCGACGGCGCTGTAGCCGCGCACCGCGTCTTCGCGGGGGCGATCGACCTTGCGCTTTTCCGCCAGCGGCATGTTGAAGAATTCGCGCGAGAGCGACGAGACGCGCGACACCAGTTCGGCCGGTATGCCGTGGTTGGTGATGACCAGGAAGCCGATGCTGCGGCAGGCCTCGTCGACTTTCCTGGCCACCTCTGCCTTGCCCTCGGCGGTGCCGGCGAAGTAGGGCGCGAGATCGATGATCGGTACGGACAGCAGGGTCATGGGTCGGTCCTCATGCTTGGCATGCCTTTCGCCATGCAACGTCTGTGCCAGTTGGACCAAATGGACAAATCGAATTTGTCGCGTCAGCATGGTGCGCGCTGCGGCCACCCGAAGGCCGCCGTGGCGCAACGCGATGCACCGCGGCCTTACAGTGGTGCGCCGTTCAGAGAACCTGCAATCCGTACACGAAGAGCGAGGGAAGATGCCCAAGACCAAGGTGCTGGCCGCGGCCAGCAGCACCGACAAGAGCCCGGCGCGCAAGCGCGCGAAACCCGTGAAATCTGCGAAGCCCGCGGTGCGCAGCGCCTCCGCCGTGAGCCGGCGCCTGCGCCAGATCGAGGACAAGCGCAGCGCCATCCTCGGTGCGGCGCTGGGCCTGTTCTCGCGCTTCGGGCTGCACGGCACCTCGATCGACCAGGTGGCTGCACGCGCCGATGTGTCCAAGAGCAACCTGCTCTATTACTTCGCGAACAAGGAGGAGCTGTACGTCAACGTGCTGCGCGACCTGCTCTCGGTGTGGCTCGAGCCGCTGCGCGGCTTCAGCGCCGAGCAGGATCCGGGCGAAGCCATCGGCGACTACATCCGCCGCAAGCTCGTGATCTCGCGCGACAGGCCCGATGCATCGCGCCTGTTCTGCCTCGAAATGATCCAGGGCGCGCCGTTGCTGCGCGACGAGCTCGACCGCGAACTGCGCACGCTGGTGGAGCGCAAGTCGGAGGTGATCCGCGCCTGGGTGGAGGCCGGCAAGCTCGCGCCGGTCGATCCGCACCACCTGATCTTCGCGCTGTGGGCGATCACGCAGCACTACGCCGATTTCGGCGTGCAGGTGCATGCGCTGTCGGGGCACACGCTGGACGATGCGGCCTTCTTCGAGCAGACGGTGGAGAACGTGCAGCGCATCGTGCTGCAGGGCATCACCGTGCGCTGACTCAGTGGGGCGGCGCTGCGATCTCGTGGTACTTGCGATCGAAGTAGATGAGGCTCTGCGCCGCACCGCCGATCGCGATCGCCACCGCTTCGCAGAACAGCACGTCGTGCGTACCGGCGCTGGTGGCGCTCACCACGCGGCAGTCGAATGACGCGGCCGCATCGTCGAGCACCGGCGAGCCGGTGGCCTTGCGGCTCCAACGTCCGGCGGCGAAGCGTTCATCCATCGGCGTCTTGCCGCCGAACAGGCCCGAGAGCGTCTGGTGGCCCGCGGCCAGCACGTTCACGCACAGCACGCCGTTGGCGGCGAACGCCGGGTACACCGAGGCCGAGCGGTTCAGGCACACGAGCAGCATCGGCGGCTCGTCGGTCACGCTGCACACGGCCGAGGCGGTGAAGCCGGCGCGGCCTGCAGGACCGTCGGTCGTGATGATGTTCACCGCCGCACCGAGGCGCGCCATCGCGTTGCGGTAGTCGGCCTTGGGAAGCGGCGGCAGCAGACCGGTGGACGGAACGTGGGATGCAATGGCGTTGAGCATGGAGGACTCCGGCTGGCGTCAGGCCAGCGTGCAGGCTTCGTCGAAAGGCAGGCGCGGCAGGCGGCCGAACACTTTCGACACGTCGCCGTGACCGAGATTGATGAGGAAGTTGGTGGTCCAGTCGGTGCCTTCGAAGAAGGCCGCATCGACCTTCGCCTTGTCGAAGCCCGACATCGGTCCGGCATCGAGCCCCACCGCGCGCGCGGCGAGCAGCAGGTAGCCGGCCTGCAGGGTGGCATTGCGGAAGGCGGTTTCGTGCGCGGCCTCGGGGCTGCCGGTGAACCAGCTGCGCGCATCGGCATGCGGGAACAGCGTGGGCAGCTTGTCGTAGAACTTGCGGTCCCACGCGGCGATGACCGTGACGGGGGCCGTCATGGTCTTGTCGAGATTGCCCTTCGAAAGCGCGGGCGCGAGGCGCTGCTTGCCCTCGGGCGTGCGCACGAACACGAAGCGCGCTGGCGAACAGTTGGCCGAGGTCGGGCCGAGGCTGGCCAGGGCATAGATCTGCTGGAGCTGCGCATCGGAAACGGGTGCATCGGTCCAGCCGTTGTGGCTGCGCGCGCTGGTGAAGAGAAGCGACAGCGCGGCGTCGTCGAGGGTCTGTGTGGTGGTCATGCGGAAACTGCGGGTGTGCGGACCCGGGTCAGAAAATCGAGCAGGCTGCGGTTGAAGGCGTCGGCTTCGGTCACGCTGTGCGCATGGCCGCCGTGCGGCATGAAGTCGAGCGTGACGTCGTGCAGGCCGTCAGCCAGGCGCTGCGAGCAGGTCCAGGGAACAAGCACATCGTCTTTCGCGGCGGCAACCAGCGTGGGTGCGGCGATCTCCGCCAGGCGCGCATCGACGTCGAAGGCGCGCAGGGCGGCGATGCGCGCGCGCATGTTGGCCTCGCCGGGGAAGTGCGCGAAGGCGTGATCGACTTCGTCGGCCACGTGTTGCGCATGCTCGGCGCACCAGGCGGCGGGGTACAGGAAGATCGGCTGCGCTTCGACATACGCGCGCGCACCGAGCGCGCCGAGCAGCGCCAGGCGTGCGTCGAAGCAGCGTGCGGAATGCGGATTCGGTTTCGACCAGGCGTTGACGAGCGCGAGGCTCGCCACGCGATCGGGCGCATCGAGCGCGAGCTGCAAGCCGACCAGTCCGCCGAGCGCGTGGCCGGCGAAATGGCACTTCGAGGTGTTCGTGGCATCGAGGATCTCGATGACGTCCTGCGCCATGTCGGCGATGGCGTAGTCGGCGGGCAGCACGCCGGGGCTGCGGCCCGTGCCGCGCTGGTCGTAGGCGATCACGCGGTGGCCCGCCTCGACCAATGCACCGAGCTGCGGCCGCCAGAAGTTGGCCGAGCCGCCGAGGCCCGAGGACAGCACCACGGTGGCCGCTGCATCGGACGGTCCGTGCACCTCATGGTGCAGCGCGGTCATTGGTGCGCCCTTGGCGCTGCGCGCCTTCCCGCCAGGCGGGAGCGAGCTTGCTTGGGACGGCCCGGCGCGGCGCTCATGGTGTTCAGGCCTTGTTGCCGATGTGCGCGATCGAGGCGATCTCGACCAGCGCGTCGGGCTTCACGAGGCCGCACTGGATGCAATAGCGCGCGGGCTTGGTGCCGGGAAAGAACTCGGCATACACCGCATTGATCTTCGCGTAGTCGGCCCAGTCCTTGAGCATGATCTGGTTGAAGGTCACGTCGTCCATGGTGCCGCCCGCGGCCTCGACCACGCCCTGGATCGTGGTGAGCACATGCCGGGCTTGCGCGCTGGCGTCGCCGACGTGGACGACGTTGTTGTCCTTGTCGAAGGGCAGCGTGCCCGAGACGTAGAGCACGCCGTCGGCGAGCGTGCCGGGGACGAAGG
>Ga0157370_10007478_pt1 | contig 11865 bp, 10 predicted proteins | sample C35metaG_FD_113463 | JGI IMG/M metagenome (GOLD analysis project Ga0157370, IMG submission 113463) | Corn rhizosphere microbial communities from Kellogg Biological Station, Michigan, USA - C3-5 metaG | ecosystem: Host-associated > Plants > Roots > Rhizosphere > Soil | place: USA: Michigan... | reverse complement strand
TTCCGCGCGAGGCGCGCGCCGCGGATCTGCCGCATCTAACGCCATCCGATCCGACCGCGCAGGCGCTGCACTACAACGACGATGCGACCAAGGTCGACAAGGCCGCCGCGCCGACGTGGAAAGCCGGCGAGGCCTGCCACAACTGCAACTTCTTCCAGGGCGGCGCGAACGACCAGTGGGGTCCGTGCCAGCTGTTCCCCGGCAAGGCCGTGCACCGAGCCGGCTGGTGCGCCGGCTACGCGAAGAAAGCCTGACGCTTCGCGCGTCGCAATCTTTCCTCGTCTCGCGTAACCTATCGGCTTGTCCCCGCAAGCCGATAGCGCGCTGCGCTCGTTTTCCCCATGCTTCCCGAACTCGGCCAATTCGCCCTCATCCTCGCCCTGCTGCTCGCGGCAGTGCAATGCACGCTGCCGATCTACGGCGCGTGGCGCGGCAATGCGACGCTCATCTCCATCGCGCGTCCGGTAGTCGCCGGACAGGCCGTGTTCGTCGTGCTCGCGTTCGGAATCCTGACCTGGGCTTTCCTTACCCAGGATTTTTCCGTCGCCTACGTCGCGCAGAATTCCAACCTCTCTCTACCCTGGTACTACCGCTTCCCAGCGGTGTGGGGCGCGCACGAGGGTTCGCTGCTGCTGTGGATCCTGATCCTCAACGTCTGGACGGTCGCCGTCGCCGCGTTCAGCCGCCACCTGCCCGACGCGACCATGGCACGCGTGCTCGGCGTGCTCGGCTTCATCAGTTGCGGATTCCTGCTGTTCACCATCCTCACGTCCAACCCATTCCTGCGCCATCTCCCCGCGCTGCCCGACGGCAATGACCTGAATCCGATCCTGCAGGACCCGGGACTGATCATGCATCCGCCGATGCTGTACACCGGCTACGTCGGATTCTCGGTCGCATTCGCGTTCGCGATCGCCGCATTGCTCGGCGGCGAGTTGGATGTTGCCTGGGTGCGCTGGGCGCGTCCGTGGACGAATGTTGCCTGGGCGTTTCTGACCCTCGGCATCACGCTCGGTTCATGGTGGGCCTACTACGTGCTCGGCTGGGGCGGCTGGTGGTTCTGGGATCCGGTCGAGAATGCGTCGTTCATGCCCTGGCTGGTTGGCACCGCGTTGATCCACTCACAGGCGGTGACGGAAAAGCGCGGCTCGTTCCGCGCCTGGACACTGCTGCTGTCGATCTTCGCGTTCTCGCTGTCGCCGCTCGGCACTATCCTAGTGCGCTCGGGCGTGCTCACCAGCGTGCACGCGTTCGCTTCCGATCCGCGCCGCGGCATTTTCATCCTCGTCTTCCTCGGCATCGTCGTCGGCGGCTCGCTGCTGATTTACGCATTGCGCGCACCGAAGGTCGCCGGCGGCAAGGCATTCCGCCTGCTCTCGCGCGAAACCCTGCTGCTGGTCAACAACCTGATGTTCGTGTGCGCGGCGGCCATGGTGCTGCTCGGCACGCTGTATCCGATCATCGGCGACATGCTCGGCGTCGGCCGCATCTCGGTCGGTCCGCCCTACTTCGGCTTCGTGTTCCCGCTGCTGATGCTGCCGGTCGTGCTGCTGATTCCGTTCGGTCCGTTCTTCCGCTGGGCGATGGCGGATTGGGGCGCGGCCTGGCGCAGCTTGCGCCTGGCATTGATCCTGGCCATCGCCGCGACGATCGCGGCGGCGCTGATCTTCCTGCACGCGCCGCTGCGCGCGCTGGCGGGCGTCGCGGCTACATTCTGGGTCGGCTCCGGCATCGTTGCGTACGCGATCCGGCGCTGGCGCGAGGCGCCCGCGGGTCGCCGCTACACGCCGGAAATGCTCGGCATGATCCTCGCCCACTTCGGCCTCGCCGTGTTCCTGGCCGGCGTGTTGATCACTGGCGCGACCAGCGTTGAACGCGACCTGAGCTTCGCACCGAACCAAGCGCAGCAAGTCGGCGGCCTGGATTTCCGCTTCGTCGGCGTGACGCGCGTGCAAGGCCCGAATTACCTCGCCGACCAGGGCACGCTCGAAGTGCGCGACGGCGATCGCCTGGTGACCACGATGCATCCGCAGAAGCGCCAGTACAGCGGCCAGCAAATGCAATCCAAATCCGATATTGACGGCGGCGTGTTTCGCGACATCTACGTCGCGCTTGGCGATCCACTCGGCGACAAGGCCTGGGGCGTGCGCATCTATGTGAAGCCCTTCGTGCGCTGGATCTGGGCCGGCGGTCTGTTCATGCTGTTCGGCGGACTCACCGCCGCGGCCGACCGCCGCTTCCGCGCCAAACGCGCCGAGGCCGACGCCGACGCGCCGGCCGCCGTGCCCGCACAGGTTTCGGCATGAGCCTGGGCCGCCTGCTGCCGTTCATCGGTTTCGCCCTGATCGTCGCCCTGCTCGTGTTCGGCCTGCGCTGGAATCGCACGCACGACATGAACTGGGTGCCGAGCCCGCTGATCGACAAGCCCGCGCCGGAATTCACTCTTCCACTTTTATACGATTCCACAATGAGCGTCAGTCGCAAGGACCTGCTCGGCAAACCCTGGCTGCTCAACGTGTTCGGCAGCTGGTGCGCGACCTGCCAGGACGAGCATCCCGTGCTGATGGCTTATGCCAGGAAATTCGGTGTGCAGCTGATCGGCCTGGACTGGAAGGACGATCCGGACACGGCCAAACGCTGGCTCGCGCAATTCGGCAATCCCTACGAAACCATCCTCGTCGACACCGACGGCAAGGCCGGCATCGATTTCGGCGTGTACGGCGCGCCGGAAACCTTCCTCGTCGATGCGCAGGGCGTCGTCCGCTACAAACACATTGGCAATCTGACCCCGGAAAGCATAGCTCGCGAGCTCGAACCCGCGATCGCGCGCCTGCGCACGGAGCGGCCATGAAGCGCATCGTCCTGATCTTCGTCATCCTGCTCGCCGGCCTGCACGCCGCGTTCGCCATCGATCCGCTGCCGTTCAAGGACCGCGCCGAGGAAGTGCGCTTCCAGAACCTGACGCGCCAATTGCGTTGCCTCGTCTGCCAGAACCAGGACCTCGCCGATTCCGATGCGGACCTGGCCAAGGACTTGCGCCGCCAGGTCTTCCAGATGATGCAGGAAGGCAAGACGGACGATCAGATCAAGCAATACCTGGTGTCGCGCTACAACGACTTCGTGCTCTACGATCCGCCGCTGCACGCCGGCACCTGGCTGCTGTGGTTCGGACCGTTCGCGTTTCTCGCGCTCGGCGCGTTCGTGGTGCTGCGCATCCTGCGCAAACGCAGCCGCATACCACTCGCTACCGACACGACTTCCGAGGAAGACTGGTAATGACCGTATTCATCCTGATCGCCGCGCTGATGCTGGCCGCGGCGCTGGCCTTCGTGTTGATGCCGCTGTTGCGCGGGCACCAAGCCACCCGCTCGGCCGGCGATGCACGCCACCTGCTCGCGCTGCTCGACGAATCGCACAAGAGCGGGATCTTGAGCGATGCCGAATACGCCGCCAAGCGCACTGAACTCGGCGAGCGCCTTCTCGGGTCGCTGAATACACCCGCGCCGCCGCGGCGCGGCTACCCCGCCGCGATTGCGATCGCGCTGTTGCTTCCGCTCGCCGCGATTGTGCTGTATCGACTCGTCGGCACGCCTGCCGCGCTCGCGCCCGGCGCCGAAACCACGGCGCAGGCGCCAGCCGACCACGGCGCGGACATGGAACAGGCCATCGCCAAGCTCGCCGACAAGCTCAAGCAGAATCCCGACGACGCCGAAGGCTGGACCCTGCTCGGCCGCGCCTACGAGGCGACCCAGCATTTCGATCAGGCGCGCGATGCGCTCAAGCACGCCTACGACCTCGCCAAGGGCGATCCGGATGTCGCCGTCGCCTATGCCGAGGCACTGGCGCTGTCGGGTCCGACCCGGCGCATCGAAGGTAAACCGCGGCAGATTCTCGACACGGCGCTAAAGGCCGCGCCGGACAACCAGCGCGGATTGTGGCTGCTCGGCATCAGCGAATACCAGGGCAAGCAATACGACGCGGCGATCGCCGCGTGGAAGCATTTGCTCGGCGTGCTGCCCAAGGATTCGGATATCGCCCCGTCGGTGCAACAGCAGATCGCGCGCGCCGAGGCCGAGCGCGACGGCAAGCCACTGCCGGCGGAGGAACCGCCGGAAACGAATGCCGCCGCGACCGCAGCGACTACGGCTCCTGAGCCAGCATCCGCTTCCGAAAGCGGCGCGCAACTGCACGTGGAAGTCGCGCTGGACCCCAAACTCGCCGGCAAACTCGCCGCCGGCGACGTGCTGTTCGTCTACGCCAAGGCCGCCAGTGGCCCGCCGATGCCGCTCGCGATCCAGCGCATGGACGCAAGCAAATTGCCGGTCTCGGTCACGCTGACCGACGGCATGGGCATGCTGCCGAGCATGAAGTTGTCGCAGTTCCCGCAAGTCGTCATCGGCGCGCGCGTGTCCAAATCCGGCAACGCGATGCCGCAGAGCGGAGACCTGGAGGTACTGTCCCAACCGATTGCGGTGACGACCACGACGCCGATCAAGCTGACGATCGACAGCGTCGTCCCGTAAAATCGCGGGATGCCCGACGCCCGCCAATATTTCGAACTCCCCTCTCCCTTCGCGATGAAACGCGGCGGCGCCCTCGTCGGCGCGCGCCTCGCCTATGAAACCTGGGGCAGCCTCAACGCCAGCCGCGACAACGCAATCTTCATCCTGACCGGCCTTTCCCCCGGCGCGCACGCAGCCGCGAACGCCGCCGACCCCACGCCGGGCTGGTGGGAAGACATGCTTGGCCCGGGCAAGTCCATCGATACGAATCGCTGGTTCGTGGTCTGTGCGAATTCGCTGGGCAGTTGCAAGGGTTCGACCGGCCCGGCCTCAGTCGATCCGGCGACCGGCAAAGTATACAAATTGACATTTCCGGAACTCGCGCTCGAGGACATCGCCAACGCCTCGCAGGCGCTGGTCCGGCACCTGGGCGTCGAACGCCTCGCCTGCCTGATCGGCAATTCCATGGGCGGCATGAGTGCGCTCGGCTGGCTGGTGAACCATCCTGGCAGCGTGCGCGCGCACGTCAGCATTTCCACCGCTCCGCAGGCACAGCCCTTTGCCATCGCCATCCGTTCGCTGCAGCGTGAAGCAATCCGGCTCGACCACAATTGGAACGACGGCAACTACGACGACACGCACTATCCCGAAGCCGGCATGTCGATCGCGCGCAAGCTCGGCGTGATCACCTATCGCTCGGCGATGGAATGGGTCGGCCGCTTCGCACGCATCCGCCTGGACGCCGAGGCGCGACCCGACGACGATCCCTTCGGCGTCGAATTCCAGGTCGAATCGTACCTGGCCGGACACGCGCGCCGCTTCGTGCGCAGCTTCGATCCGAACTGCTATCTGTACCTGTCGCGCGCCAGCGACTGGTTCGATGTTTCCGAATATTCCGGTGCGGAGCCGGGACACGGCAATGTCGCCACCGCATTGAAGCGCATCGATGTCGAGCGCGCGCTGGTGATCGGCGTGTCCACCGACATCCTGTTCCCGCTGTCGCAGCAGGAAGAAATCGCGGACGGCCTGCGTGCCGCCGGCGCACAGGTCGACTTCGTGGCGCTGGATTCGCCGCAGGGCCACGACGCATTCCTGGTCGATATTCCGCGTTTCGGCGCCGCCATCGCGGCGTTTCTGGCCACGTTGTAGAATCCGCCCATGCTTGCCCTCGAATTTCCCGGCTGCCGCGACCTGGTCGACGCGATCGACCGTGCCGTGTGCCACGACTGCGACACCGAAATCACCGGCGACCTGCGCAACGCGCTGTGCCGGCTGATCCGCGATCCGGCGGTGAAACTTCCGGACTGCGTGTTCGAACGCGCCGCCGATCATTACGCGCGGCGCGAGTTGTACCGCAGCGAAGACCACGGCTACTGCGTCATCGCCATGACCTGGGGACCGGGCCAGGGTACGCCGATCCACGATCACAGCGGCATGTGGTGTGTGGAAGGCGTCTGGCACGGCGAACTGGAAATCACGCCCTACGAACTCGTCCAGCACGACGCTGAACGCTATCGTTTCGAATCGCGCGGCACGATGAACGTCGGGCCCGGCTCGGCCGGCAGCCTGATCCCGCCGCACGAATACCACACCATCCGCAATCCCAGCGAAGACGACATCGCCGTCACCCTGCACGTCTACCGCGGGCCGATGACGCAGTGTTCGGTGTTCCGCCCGCTGCAAGGCGACTGGTACAGCCGCGATCAGCGCCAGCTGTCGCTCGACGCCACGCATTGAGCGGCGTTGGCCGCCGGCGTCCGATCACGTATACTGCGCGCCCTGCCACGGCGCCGTTCGCGCGCCGTATTCACATCAGCCGGTGTGGCGGAATTGGTAGACGCGCCAGACTCAAAATCTGGTTACCGCAAGGTAGTGTGGGTTCGATTCCCTCCACCGGCACCAGGACGATTCCATCGCACTTCACGCTTGCGCGTTTCGCCGGCGACGGAGTAGTGTTCGCCCTGGATTTCCACGCGGCGCGGGAGGACGTATGGACTGGCAGAAGGGTCGGCAAAGCGACAACGTCGTTCAGGACGATGGCAGCGGCGGTGGTGGCGGATTCGGCGGTGGTGGCGGCGGCATGCGCTTCGGCGGATTCCACCTCGGCATCGGCGGCACCATCATCGTCGTCATCATCGCGCTGATCTTCCCGCAGACGCGTCCGCTGATCATGAACCTGTTCCTCAGCGGCGGCGGCACCTCGGACATGACCCAGTCCGCGCCGGCGCCGGGCCAGCGCCATGCGGCGGATGCCAGCGATCCGCAAGTCAAATTCGTCTCCACGATCCTCGCCAGCACCGAGGATGTCTGGGATCCTTATTTCCAGTCCATGGGCAAGCAATACACGCGGCCCAAGCTCGTGCTGTTCCACGGCCAGACTTCGTCCGGCTGCGGAGCGGCGCAGGCAGCGATGGGACCGTTCTACTGCCCGGCCGACAAACTGGTGTATCTGGACCTGGATTTCTTCAAGGAAATGGACACGCGTTTCCACGCATCTGGCGATTTCGCGCGCGCCTACGTGATCGCGCACGAAGTCGGCCACCACGTGCAAGACCTGCTCGGCGTCATGCAGCAGGTCGGCCGCCCGACCGAGGGCGCGAACGGCACGTCGGTACGGCTCGAACTGCAGGCCGACTGTTTTGCCGGCGTGTGGGGCAACAAGTCGCAGGCGCAGTTGAACTGGCTGCAGGCCGGCGACATCGACGCGGCGCTGAACGCCGCCGCCCAGGTCGGGGACGATACCCTGCAAAAGGAGTCGCGCGGTTACGCGGTGCCGGATTCGTTCACCCACGGCACCTCGGCGGAGCGTTCGCGTTGGTTCAAGGCGGGATTCCAGTCCGGCGACATCCGCAGTTGCGATACCTTCAATGCCGCCACGCTCTGAAGCGTAACCGATGATGTTCGCGAAAGGACTTCGGCGCCGCCTCGTCGCGGCGCCCCTGCTGGCACTGTTGTTCGCGCTCGGCGGATGCGTGAACGCGCCGGTGCATCCGCCCGCGTATTCGCCGCTGATCCTGATTTCCATCGACGGCTACCGCAGCGATTACATCACGCGCGGACTGTCGCCGAACCTGGCCGCGCTCGCCACGAACGGCGTGCGCGCGACGTCGATGAAACCGGCGTTTCCCACGCTCACGTTTCCGAATCACTACAGCATCGTCACCGGCCTTTATCCGGATCATCACGGCATCGTCAACAACCGTTTCCTCGATCCGGCCACCGGCGCGAAGTTCGTCTACAACGACCGCAGTACCACGGACGACCCGCATTGGTGGGCCGGCGGCGTACCGCTGTGGATCAGCGTGGAACGCCAGGGCAAACACGCGGCAACCATGTTCTGGCCGGGTTCGGACGTGGACATCCACGGCGTGCGCCCGGAACATTGGCTGCCCTTCGACGGCAAGATGACGCCGGACGCGCGCGTGGATCAGGCGCTGCAGTGGCTGGATCTCCCCGCCGGTCAGCGGCCGGATTTCCTGACCCTGTACTTCGAACAGGTCGATCATGCCGGCCATAGTTACGGGCCGGATTCGCCGCAGGTCGATGCCGCGCTGCGCAAAATCGACGCCGCGCTCGGGCGCCTGATCGATGGATTGAAACAGCGCGGCATTTTCGGCAACGCGAATATCGTTGTCGTCTCCGACCACGGCATGACCGCAACCAGCGAAGACCGGCTCGTGGTGCTGGACAAGCTCGTCGACATGCACGGCGTAAACGTGGTCACCGCAGGTGTTGTCGCGGGCCTCGCGCCGAAAGCCGGACATGAAACCGAAGTCGATCGCGCCCTGCTCGCGCCGCACGAGCACATGCGCTGCTGGGATAAATCGCGGATTCCCGCGCGCCTGCATTACGGCAGCAATGCCCGCATTCCGCCGATCGTGTGCGTCGCCGATGATGGCTGGCTGATCGAAACGCAAAGCTATCTCGACCGTCCCAACCATCATATTTCCAGCGGCGAGCACGGCTACGACAACGACGACCCGAAGATGCGTGCGCTGTTCGTCGCCGAAGGACCGGCGTTCCGGCGCGGCGCCGTAGTACCGGAATTCGACAACGTCGACGTGTATCCGTTACTGGTGAAAATCCTGGGCATCCGCCCCGCCGCTAACGATGGCGATCTCAACGCGGTGAGCGCGGTGCTGGCGCCAAAATCCGAGTAATCGCCTGCCGGTAACGCGCCGCGATGGCGTCCTCGTCGCGGTGGCGGAAATCCCGCACGACCCATTCGCCGTCCACCATCACGTCGCGCACCAGGTTCGCGTTGCCGGCAAACAGGAAGGTATCGAGGACATTGTCCGCATCGCGTCCCGCGAGTAGCGGCGATTCGGCATTCAACACGATGAAATCGGCGCGCGCCCCGGATTCCAGGGCGCCGATGTCAACGCCGGATGCCTGCGCGCCGCCAAATAGCGCATCGCCCCACAGGTTCTCGCCCACGCTGGCGCTCGATTCGGACACCGCGATGTTGCGATGCCGCGTCATCAGGCGCTGGCCGTACTCGAGCCAGCGTAATTCCTCGATCGGCGAAATGGAAATATTCGAATCCGAGCCGATGCCGAGCACGCCGCCCGCTTCACGGTAAGCCGTCAGCAGAAACAGACCGTCGCCGAGGTTCGCTTCCGTGGTTGGGCACAATCCCGCGACCGCGCCGGATTCGGCGAGGCGGCGCGTTTCGTCCGTCGTCATGTGCGTGGCGTGGACCAGGCACCAGCGCGCATCGACCGACGCATTGTCGAACAGCCATTCGACCGGCCGCGCGCCGCGCACGTTCAGGCAATCCTGCACCTCGCCGATTTGCTCGGCGATGTGGATGTGGACCAACCCATCGGCAAGACTGGATTCCAATACCACGCGCATGGCATCCGGCGGCACGGCGCGCAGCGAGTGCAGCGCCATACCGACGCGCAATGTGGAATTTTCCATTTTGTGCAGTCGTTCGACCAGACGCAGATAGCCGTCCACGTCGAAACCGAAGCGGCGCTGGCGTTCGGACAAGGGCCGGCCATCGAAGCCGCCAGCCATGTACAGCACCGGCAGCAGCGTCATTCCGATACCCGCCTCGCGCGCGGCCTCGATCAGCGCCAGCGACATCGCCGCCGGATCGGCATAGGGCTTTGCGTCCGGCTGGTGATGCAGGTAGTGGAACTCGCAGACCTGCGTGTACCCGGCCTTGAGCATCTCCACGTACGACTGCGCGGCAATTGCGCGCAGATCGTCCGGGCCGACACGCCCGGCAAAGGCGTACATGGTTTCGCGCCAGGACCAGAAATTGTCCTGGGGATTCGACTGCTTTTCCGCGAGGCCCGCCATCGCGCGCTGGAACGCGTGCGAATGCAGGTTCGGCATGCCCGGCAGTACGAAGCGGCCAATTCGATTCGCGCCGGCACCGTTCGCGCTTTCGTCCACTTCGGCCAATGCGCCCGCTTCGATGCGCAAACGCGCGTTTTCACCCCAGCCCTGCGGCAGCCAAGCGTATTCGGCGAAACAATCGGTCATCGCGAGACATTCCGTGGTTTCGCCCAGTATGCCACGCCGTGCCCTTCCAGCATCCGGCACGAACGTGGACAATATGGCGATGAATCCGGCCTGGGATCACCTGCTCGTCGATTGCCGTCTCGCCACGATGACGGACAACGGCACTGCCTATGGCGCAGTCGACAAGGCCGCGCTCGCCTGGAAGGACGGCGTCATCGCCTTCGCGGGTCCGCAAGCCGGATTACCCGGAAAGCCGCAGGACCTGGCCGCACAGGTCGAATCGGCGGGCAACGCCTGGATCACGCCGGGGCTCATCGACTGCCACACGCACCTGGTTTTCGCCGGCAACCGCGCCGAGGAGTTCGAGTTTCGTTTGCAAGGCGCGAGTTACGAGGAAATCGCGCGCCATGGCGGTGGCATCGTCTCGACCGTGAACAAGACGCGCGCCACGGGCGACAACGAATTGTTCGCGCAGTCGCTGCCGCGCGCGCGTGCGCTCGTGCGCGACGGCGCGACCACCGTCGAAATCAAATCCGGCTATGGATTGAATCTGGAATCCGAATCGAAAATGTTGCGCGTGGCGCGTCGCATCGGCAGGGAACTGGGCATCACGGTGCGCACCACGTTCCTCGGTGCGCACGCGCTGCCGCCGGAATTCGCCGGGCGCCAGGCCGATTACGTGGACGAGGTCTGCGTGCGCATGCTGCCTGCGATCGCGCGCGAAGGACTCGCCGATGCGGTCGACGCGTTCTGCGAAGGCATCGCGTTCGCGCCATCGGAAGTGCGCCGCGTTTTCGAGGAAGCGTGCGCGCTCGGCCTGCGTGTGAAATTGCACGCCGATCAGTTGTCGGATCTGGCCGGCGCGGCGCTGGCCGCGGAGTTCGGCGCGCTCTCCGCCGATCACCTGGAATACACGAACGAAGCCGGCGTGCGCGCGATGGCCGCGTCCGGCAGCGTCGCCGTGATGCTGCCTGCCGCTTTTTATACATTGCGTGAAACGCAGCTTCCGCCAATCGCTTCATTCCGCGAACACGGCGTGCCGCTGGCGGTGGCGAGCGACGTCAATCCCGGCACCTCGCCGATCCTGTCGTTGCGCATGGCGATGAACATGGCTTGCACCGAGTTCCGCATGACGCCGGAAGAAGCCCTGCGCGGCGCGACCGTCAACGCCGCGCGCGCACTGGCGCTATCCGACCGTGGCGCGCTGGAAACCGGCAAACGCGCCGACTTCGTCGTCTGGGATGTCGATCATCCCGCCGAGCTGAGTTACTGGATCGGCGGCAGTCTCGCCCGGCGCGTCGTCGCGGGCGGTGTGGCCGTCTGAAAAACAAAGCCCCGCTCGCGGCGGGGCCTTGTGGAACCTGAAACGAGACTCAGGCCGATTTCTTCGGCGCTGCCTTCTTCACGGCCGGAGCGGCCTTCTTCACGGCGATCTTGGCTGGTGCGGCCTTCTTCACGGCGCCGCCGGCCTTCTTCGCTGCCGGTTTGCGCGGACGCGCATTGCCGAAACTGCGAATCGCGATCTTGCCCTTGCGTGTCTTGCGGTCGCCTCTGCCCATCGGAATCGTGCTCCAGTACTTTGTGGTATGAATCGGGTGCGTAGCTTACCAGCACGCGGCGCGCAAGCAAGGAAAATCAGTGCCCGCGATCGCCGTCGCAGTCGGCGGTGGCGCATTCGGTTTGTTCGATCTGCACCGTCGCGTGCGCGATACCAAAACGCTCGCGCAGCACGCGCTGGACCGCGGTCAACGCCGTGTGCGCATCCGCCTGTGCCGGCACTTGCGCGTGCAAGGTGGCGATGCGCCTGCCGCCGGCAAGCTGCCAGACGTGGACATGATGTATGCCGCCGATACCGGTTTCGCGTTCGATCGTCCCGGCCACGTCGGCG
>Ga0157370_10007476_pt1 | contig 11868 bp, 10 predicted proteins | sample C35metaG_FD_113463 | JGI IMG/M metagenome (GOLD analysis project Ga0157370, IMG submission 113463) | Corn rhizosphere microbial communities from Kellogg Biological Station, Michigan, USA - C3-5 metaG | ecosystem: Host-associated > Plants > Roots > Rhizosphere > Soil | place: USA: Michigan... | reverse complement strand
TCTGGGTCGAAACACATTGGGGAAGCTCCTTAAGGGAATCTGAAGCGAAGAGCCTTTAGTATTATACCATAGCCCAAAGCTATAGTCAAGGAGATTCGTTTAGCATGGCTGAACAGTTGGCGTTTCTGTTCCCCGGCCAGGGGTCTCAGGCGGTCGGCATGGGCAAGAACCTTGCCGAGCACCATCCCATCGCCAAGCAAACTTTTGAAGAAGCCGATGCCGCCCTCGGCGTGAAGCTTTCGCACCTCTGCTTCGAAGGGCCCGAAGACCAGCTCCGGCTAACTGAGAACACTCAGCCTGCCATTCTTACCGTCTCGGTGGCAGCATGGCGGGTACTGAATGAAAAAGGAATCAAGCCAGCCTTGGTTGCTGGACACAGCCTTGGCGAATATTCGGCCCACGTAGCCGCGGGCACACTCAGCTTCGCCGATGCGGTTCGCGCCGTTCACAATCGCGGCAAATACATGCAGGAAGCCGTGCCAGTAGGCACCGGAGCGATGGCGGCCATCATCGGTATGAGTATTGACGCGGTCGTGAGCCTTTGTGCCGACGCGGCGCAGGGCGAAGTCTGCGAGCCCGCCAACATCAATTCGCCCGATCAGATCGTAATCTCCGGCCATGCTGCTGCAATCGAGCGCGTAGTGAAACTTGCCGACGAGCGCGGGGCCAAACGCGCCAAAATCCTTCCCGTCAGCGCGCCATTCCATTGTTCGCTGATGAAGCCGGCACAGGATCGGCTGGCCATAGATCTGAACGCTTTGAACTTCTCTGCGCCTGCAGTTCCAGTAATTGCGAACGTTTACGCCAAGCCTGTGGAAGACGCAGTCAGTTCGCGGGAAGCCCTGATCCGGCAGGTTACCGGTGCAGTCAAATGGAGCGAGTGCGTGCAGGTGCTGATCAGTCGAGGCGTGCAGACCCTAGTGGAAGTTGGTCCTGGCAAGATTCTCAGCGGCCTCATGCGCCAGATCGACCGCACAAAGAAGACGGTCAACGTGGAAGACGAAGCCTCGCTGCACAAGACGATGGAGCATCTGGCGTCAGCTCCGGTTGTCCAATAGTGCTGGCCCACCGGCGGAACGATGCGGTCTGGCGCTAGATTGCCTTGAGGACCGGCTTTGATTCCTTCTGCTTCGCCCCTAGGAAAGCGTAGAACGCGATAAAGACATAGGCGACCAGAGGGACAGCATAGGCGGGAGCGACGTGGTGGAATCGCTCCGATAGCCATCCCATCGCTGGTGTCAGCACTGCGCCGCCAACGATTGCCATCACCAGTAGCGAGCCCCCGAGCTTCGTATTAGGGCCGAGCCCCTTCAGGCCCAGTGCAAAAATTGTTGGGAACATTAGAGACATGAAGAAGCTCGTCAAAAACACGCACCACACGCCGAACCAGCCTGGCCGTAGTACGCCGATGCCTACCAGAACGACATTTACGATGCTGTATAGTCCCATGAGCTTACTGGGCGAAACACTGCGCATTAGATACGCGGAGAAAAATCGCCCGACTCCGAACGCCGCCAGGGTTCCTGTCAGGAAATATCCGGCCACTTTCTCGGGCTCGTGGGCATACTCCTGCACGTATTGAATGAAGTAGCTCCAGGTCCCAACCTGCGCGCCGACATATAGGAATTGAGCCACAACCGCGAGCAGGAAGTGCCGGTACTTGAATAGCTCGGAGAAATGTCCGTGGCCCTCCGAGCTCTCTTCATGCTCACTTTGGATGGCAGGAAACTTGGTGCGCAGGATAATCAGCGCCCAGATCACGCAAACGATGCCGAGAACGACATATGGCTTAATCACTCGCAGCCGCTCGGCCTGGAGATAGGCGTTGTAGAGCCCGGCGGATTTTTGTGCCGCGATTTGTTCCGGGCTCAGTTCGATCCCGGAAAAAATAAACGCGGTCCCGATCAGTGCTCCGGTGATGGAGCCGATAGGGTTAAAGGCCTGCGAAAAGTTCAGCCGCTGTTCCGAAGTATCCGGATCGCCAAGTTGTGCGATGAACGGATTTGACGCTGTCTCTAAAAAAGATAACCCGCTAGCAATGACGAACAGTGCAAGGAGGAAGAAGCCGTATCTACCTGCGATGGCAGCGGGCCAGAACAGAAAACAACCTGCCGCATATAAAAAAAGTCCGGTGACAAAACCCGTTTTGTATCCCGAACGCCGCATGATGAGCGCGGCCGGCATCGCGAGCACAAAATAGCCGAGGTAGAACGCGGACTGTACGAGGCCAGCTTGAAGTCGATTGATCGCAAACGACTTCATGAACTGGCGGATGAGCACGTCGTTCAAGTTGTTGGGAATTCCCCAGAGAAAAAACAGCGCCGTCACGAGGATGAACGGCAGAAGTTGGCCAACCGGGAACAAATGATGCCGAGGTTTGACCGCGCTCGGCTTCTCCGAACTTGAGACCTGCATTCTGGGACTCTCCTCAATCTTGATGGTGCAACCCACTAACTCACGTTCACGATGATCTTGCTGAATCTGGTCGGGTGCTCGCTCCACTCGCGCAGCGCGTCTGGGGCTTGCTCGAGGGGCACGATAGCACTCACTGCTGCATCGACGGGGAAAGCGCCGGCCTCCAGCATGGCGATTACCTTTCGAAAATCTTCCGGTAACGCGTTACGCGACCCGAGGATATCGAGTTCTTTCTGTACAAACAGGCGCGTTTCGTAACGTACGTGTTCTTTGCCGTAGCCGATGTACACAACCCTGCCTGGGCACGCTACCTCTTCGACGGCCATGCGAAAGGTCTGCGGATTTCCCACGGCCTCAATCACAGCATCCGGCCCCAAGCCATTCGTGAGATCGCGCAACTTCTCTCGAACATTTTCCCGTGTGGAGTTGATCAGTACGCTAGCGCCAGCTTTTCTTGCAATCTCCAGTTTTGTGTCATCGAGATCGACCGCGATGGTACGGGCGCCGGCGTAGTGCGATCCGGCGATCGCGCCGAGTCCGACCCCGCCGCAACCGAAAACCGCAACCGTATCTGTGCTGGTTACGCACCCACGAGCCACGGCGTGAAAACCGACAGTCAGCGGCTCAACCACGCAGAGCTCTTTCAAACTGAGGCGCGCCGGATAGAGTTTCTCGGCAGGCATCGAGATGAATTCGGTCAGCGCTCCATCACGCTGTACGCCGAGCGTCTGATTGAACTGACACGCGTTCGGCCGCCCGCGCCGGCACGAAGCGCACTTGCCGCAACTCGTGTACGGAGACATGGTGACGTTGACGCCAGTCGCCAGGCGCGAATCAGTCTGGCTGCCCGAGACAATAGTGGCGGCCACCTCATGTCCCGGAATTCGCGGAAATGACACCAGCGGGTTCTTGCCACGGAAGGAATTCAGGTCGCTTCCGCAGAGTCCCACCATGCGCACCTGTAGCATTAAGTGCTCGCCGGAATTCTCCGGTGTCGGAACTTGACCTATACCAGCGTCTCCAGGCTGTCGAATGAATACCGCTTTCATCAGTCCTACTTTGCAGTAATTGCCGAGTAGAGCACACTTGCATGTGACGGCAGCTCGACGGTAAGGGAATCCGTGCGCCCGAGTTCTTTGTGATCCCAGAGATCACGAACGTCGAAACGATCGTGGTCGAGGCCGAGTTCCGTCCACTTGTAGCTGACCTTTTGAGGTTCAGGGCTGATATTAAACGCCGCAATGTAATACCCACGATCCGACTTGGCGCGCCAGATGACAACCTTGTCCGTCGAGATCACTGGACGGCTGTCACTCGAGTGCTGATCGACTGCCAGAACCTCAGGATTGGTGAGCAGCGAAGTGGTCCACGCATCTGCCGATGGAAGCCTCCCGCCAACCATCAGCGGAGATCGGAAGATACACCATAACGTCATGAATGTGCGTTGTTCATCGTGAGAGAGTCGGGTCTCGCGAGGTTTGCCCCAGCCCGGCGCCGGACCAAGATATCCAAACGGAAGCATGTCGGCGTCCGGCCAGTGTCCCGGTTGAGCCAGTCCCGCCCACTTGGCCACATTCGCAAACTGATCGCCGAGACCCTGCGGGTAAGGAGTATTGCTGTGCCAGATGTCCCAAATGTCATCGGAAATCCGCCACATCTGCGCGTACTTCCGCATCTCGTCGACTTTGTCGAGCGGCGCTGCGCCGGGCGACAGGCTGAGCACGATGGGTCGCCCCGTCTTCCTGAGTGCTGTGCTCAGCATCCGGATCTCGTCGCCTTTATACGGGCGGCTGGCGATGCAATCGACCTTGATGAAATCCACACCCCAGCTCGCATACAGGCGCATGATCGAGTCGTAATAGGCCTGAGCGGCGGGTTTCGACGGATCAAGATCATAGTTATCGGAATTCCAGGCGCACGTGCCAGATCTGTTTGCCGCATCGGCGGCATGAAGCGGCGAATCCTCAATCGGCAAGTTCTTCTCCACCGCTTCGCGAGGAATTCCTTGCAGAATATGAATGCCAAATTTCAAGCCCAGCGAATGCGTGAAGTCCGCCATAGGCTTGAATCCCTTCCCATTTTCGGCTGACGGGAACCGGCTTGCCGGGGGCACATAGCGGCCATTCTCATCCATGGAATATTTGTACGCCTTCGAATTTCCTTCCGGAGTGGGATTGGTGACGAACCACTCCATGTCGACGGTCACATACTTCCATCCGTAAGGCTTGAGGTGCTTCCCGAACCATTCGGCGTTTAGGCGGAATTCCTTTTCGTCGAGGGTGGTACCATAACTGTCCCAGCTGTTCCAACCCATTGGTGGAGTGTCGGCAAGAATTTTCGAATCCTGCCGTGCCGAATCCACAGCGGTGTTCTTGTTCTGAGCTCCTGCATTGCACAGCGCCATAGCCATTGCTGCGCAGCAAACAATGCTTTGTAAGCGGTACGAGTTCTGCATCGACGTCCTTTGGTGAAAAGAAATGCGTGCCCTCTCGCGCAAGCATGGTAACAAAAGCTTGAACTTTAGCGATGAAGTGCTTATAAAAAGTCTCGCAGTTGTCCGGAGATTTAAAGAGTTCGAATCAGGGGGAACTATGAAGCGCAGAGAATTCTTGCGGGGCACAGCCGCCGCAGCGGGTTGCGTTTGGGCGTATTCACCTAAGCTGGCGTTTTCGCAATCCGCCGACGCACGGATTGAGGTTCTCCTGGAGGAACGCCTCGGTACCATCTCGCCGAATATCTACGGCCATTTTGCCGAAAACCTCAGTGGCGTGATTTACGACGGGATCTGGGTTGGCGAGAACTCAAAGGTTCCGAATATTGGCGGCATACGCAAAGAGCTCGTCGACGAAATGCGGAAGATCAAAGCACCGGTCGTTCGCTTCCCCGGAGGTTGCTTTGCCGACAGCTATGACTGGCGCGATGGCATCGGGCCGGTGGACAAACGCCCTCGACGCACGAATTTTTGGAATGGAGGCGAGGCCGCTTCCGCTCCCGACGCGCACCGATATGATCCCAACCGCTTCGGCACCAATGAATTTGCGCATTTTTGCCAATTGATTGGCGCGCAGCCTTACTTGGCGGCAAATCTGCGCAGCCTTTCAGCGGAACAGTTCTATCGCTGGGTCGAGTACTGCAACTCGCCTGCGGGGAGTACAAGCCTCGCCGACGAGCGCAGTGCCGCAGGCTATAAAGATCCATTCAACGTTCGTTACTGGGGAGTTGGCAACGAGTCATGGGGATGTGGCGGCAATTTCACTCCGCAGGAGTACGCAGTAGAGTATCGCCGCTTCACCGCTTGGGTGCCTTCGTATCCAAATGCCAAAGATTTGTCATTCGTGGCTTCCGGCCCCAATGACGATCGCTGGGATTGGACCCGCGGCTTCCTGGAAGAGATCGTTCGCAAGGGCAAAGGGGAAGTCAACAACATTTACGGTCTTGCCTTGCATTATTACGCCTGGAACCTCAGCCGCGGAAAAACCAACGACTGGGAGAAAGGCAAAGGCGATGCCGTCAACTTCGACGCCATCGATTGGTATGAACTGCTACGGCAGGGTGATGTTATGGAGTCGCTGATCAAAGGCCACTGGCTGGCCATGGGGGAATTTGATCCCGAGCACCACATCAAACTCGTTGTGGACGAATGGGGACCCTGGTACAAACCCGGATCCGAACTTACCCCGGGAGATCAGCTCGAGCAACTACCAACGTTGCGCGACGCGGTTTTCAGCGGCATGACCCTCGACACCTTCAACCGTCATCCCGACAAAGTCGGTATCGGATGCTGCGCGCAGCTGATTAATTGCCTAAACAGCCTCTATCTCGCCCACGAGGACCGTTTCTGCGTTACTCCAGTCGGGTACACATTCGCGCTCTATGCCGCACATCAGAGCGGGCAAGCTGTACGCGCGGATTTCTCGGCGCCTTCCATCCACTACGATCGAGACGGCAATCCGGCATCCTTCTGGGGCCTCCAGGGCTCCGCTTCGTTACATGACAAGCAGTTAGTCGTCACCGCGGTGAACCCGAGCGTGAAAGATGCTCTTGAAGCGCAGATTGCCGTCCGCGGGGCTCGGATCAGTTCAGGCGAAGCCTCGGTTCTTACCGGATCCGACATTCACGCTCGCAACACCTTTGAGCAGCGGCAGTCCGTAGTTCCTAAACCCTCGCAGGTGCGTGTCGACAACGGCTCGGCAGTGTTCCGGTTTCCGGCGGCTTCTGTCGCGAAATTAACCTTGCAACTGGCCTGACGGCAACCTGCGACTACAGGAAAGCCTGTATCGACATGCGATGGAAATCACGAGACCCTGTTAGTTGGGGTTTGGCAGGGCAAGCACCACTTCGTTTTGTCCTCCGATGCGGATGAGACCCGCCTGACTTCTGCGGTTCGGACTACCCCTTCGGGCAAACATATGGCTACTCGCGTCTCCACCGCTACCAATGCGTCCAGTCCCGAGCTGCAGCACGAACGCATTTTTCGCATCATGGTGGAGTCGGTGCGCGACTACGCCATCTTTCTTCTTGATCCGACGGGCGTAGTTGCGTCGTGGAATCCCGGAGCGGAACGGCTAAAGCTATATACGGCGGACGAAATCATCGGGCAGCACTTCTCTGTTTTCTACCCCCAGAAAGAAATCGCAGACCGCAAGCCGGACTACGAATTGAAAGTCGCTGCGCAGGTCGGCCGCTTCGAAGATGAAGGTTGGCGCATTCGCAAGGATGGCAGCCGCTTCTGGGCGAATGTCGTGATTACCCGTATCACTGACGAACATGGAAAGCTGCTGGGTTTTGGGAAAATAACCCGCGATCTGACCGAACGTCGCGCTGCCGAGCAACGTTATCGGCTGCTGGTGGACAGCGTTCACGACTATTCCATCTTTTCCTTGGACGCAGAGGGATACGTCACCAGCTGGAATTCCGGTGCGCAGCGGATCAAAGGCTACACGGCGGAAGAGATAGTGGGCCGGCACTTCTCAACGTTCTACACACCTGAGGATGCGGAAGCCGGCATGCCGGAACGAGTTCTCAAAACGGCTCGGGAAACGGGTCATTTCGAGGGGGAGGGCTGGCGCGTCCGTAAGGACGGCACCCGCTTCTGGTCGAGCATTGTGGTTACTCCCATTCTCGATGGAGATGCTCGCCTAGTTGGTTTCTCGAAAGTCACACGCGACATTACGGACCGCAAGAAGCTGATGGATGAGCTGGAGCGCCATACCGAGGAACTTGAAATCCAGGTTGCTGAGCGTGAACGCGCGAATGCCGAGTTGGAAGCCTTCAGCTACTCTGTTTCTCACGACTTGCGCGCCCCCTTGCGAGCAATCGAAGGCTTTGCGAGTGCGTTGCGTGAAGACTATGGGCAGAAGCTGGAACCCGGCGCCGACGAATATCTGCAGCAGATCATAAAAGCCTCCACGCGTATGAATCGCCTGGTGCGTGATTTGCTGGAGTACGGGAGGCTAGGCAGAATTGAACTTCCTGCCACCAGAATTCCCCTTCTTCCGTTGCTTCACAGAGTTATTCAAGAGAACTTCTCTGGGCAGAACGTGGTGCCAGAGGTGCCGGAGTCCATTGCTGTCATGGGACACGAACCGACTCTGGCGCAGATATTTGTGAATCTGATTTCGAATGCAATCAAATTCCAGCAACCGGGAGTTCCCCCGGAAGTAAGAATCACAGCGCTTCATAGTTCCGACGGACTGGTCAGAATTTCCGTTATTGATAACGGAATTGGCATCCGACCTGACCATCTTGCCAGGCTGTTTAAGGTTTTTGAGCGTCTTCATGGCATCGAACAATATCCGGGAACCGGAATTGGCTTGGCAATTGTGAAACGAGGCAGCGAGCGGATGGGCGGACGTTGTGGTGTTGAGTCGAAAGCTGGTGTGGGAAGCACTTTCTGGGTGGAGTTACCCCAAGCGAGTCAGTCGTAAATGAAAGAGAATGAACCGATGCTGCTACTGGTGGAAGACGATCCCGCTGATGCAGTTCTAATTCAACGGTCTATCCAAAAGGTGGGGATACCTGCCCAGGTCGTGCATCTCAAGGACGGGGATGAGGCGGTGGCCTATCTCTCGGCCGAGACCTCGAAGTCTGGCGCGTCCCTGCCGTGGTTAATCCTGATGGATTTAAAGCTGCCGCGTCGCTCCGGGCTGGAAGTTCTGCAATGGATCCGCGAGCAAAAGTCCGATATCTCGCGCGTTCCGGTAATCATGCTGAGTTCCTCGCATCATTCAGTCGATATTCAGCGCGCCTACCAATACGGGGTGAATTCTTATCTCGTAAAACCCGAAACCACGGATGCACTGCTCAGCATGATGACGGTGCTGAAAACCTACTGGTTCTATAACAACCAGAATCCTCAGGTTGCCTCAAGACAGTAATTGAACGATGCCGCGTTACTCTAAATCGGTGTTGCTGGTGGATGACAATCCCGCTGATCGCGCGTTGTTTGGGCGAGATTTGTCTCGACTCGGCTTTGAGGTGATTCAAACTGGGTCGGTGGATGAAGCGATGGCCGCCATTGTAGGTGGCCGTGTCGGCTGCCTGGTGACCGATCAACTGATGTCGGTGTCCGGACACGAGCTTGCGAGCCTCGCCACCGGCGTGCGCGCCGATTTGGGGATCATTTTCCTATCGGGTGCTTCCGCGCCCCGACTGCCAATCCCTGAAGGAACCGTTTTTATTCAAAAGGATGATCGTGCCGGTTTGCGTAACGCTGTCCTTCACTGCATGAAAGGTTGGCGGATTGATGCTTCTCCAGAATGACTCCAGCGCACAATGAATGACGCTTGATGGCGATTGGGTCCAAATAGTAGGTGGCCATTTCCTTTCAAAGCTTCCCGCGACTTATACAGTAACGTTATTCTGACTCGAAAGATGTAGATGAGTGCCGTTTAAATATCGCACCTTACAACCAATCTTGCGTTTTCTGGATAGTCCCTTTCTCTAATATTTGTGTCACCTAACTTACAAAACCTTTTGCTTTCGACTAGAATCATCAAGCTGTTCTAACAGGGGGGATTTTATGGCAAATCTAGATCATGTGTTACAGCAGCTTCGTGATGAGCGAGGCCGCACACAGCAGCAGTTACAGCAGTTGGATTCTGCAATTTCTATGCTCGAAGGTCTAGGCGGAAATAACTCGCATGCTCGTACTTCCTCACGCGCAGGACGAGTTGTTTCGGCCTTGGCTCGACGGCGCATGGCCGCAGCCCAACGTGCTCGCTGGGCGAAAGTGCGGCAAGCTACCGGCAAGTCCGCAGGCAGACCGCGCGTCGTGCGGGTTCTGTCGGCAGATGCGCGCCGCAGAATTGCAGCTGCTCAGAAAGCGCGATGGGCGCGCTTCCGGGCAGAAAAGAAAGCTGCTTAAACCAAAACCGGACCATGGCAAAAGAGGCGCGGATTATCCGCGCCTCTTTTCTCTTGCTATTGTGTGCTCGGTCACGACGCTTCGATGCGCTGATACCCCGGATATCCAGGGGCCGACGCAAAGCTTGGGTGCTCCCAGGCCGCTGGCGCATCGAGCAAATCCACAACTGACACATCGTCAGGTACTCGCAACCCTGCCTGTTGAATCGCGTTCAGGGCCCGCTCGAATTGGCTGCTATCCATGATGACCAGCGCTCCTCGCATGCTCCCGACGCCATGTCCGGTATGCACCGCAGACTTACCTGTGCGCAATGCGCGGGCCAGCGGATTCGGGGAATAATTTAGCTCGCGCGCCGCAGTAATCACGCGGTCGCGTGTGTGTTGCGGAATCCTATCCGCTGCTCTCGTATTATTCAGCACAGCCGAAATGGTCCCGGGTGTGAGCCCGACGTGCTCGGCAATGGTTCTTAGGGTTACCCTCGTTGGCATCTTCGTAATGTCCTCCATCGTATTCTCCTCCGTTCAAAGTCTGTCGAATTTCGGCGAACGTGCGGCGTGAACGAAAGCCGTAATTGTTGTGGGCCTCGGATGTTTTGTTTTGCGATCACCAGGACAACAGGGCCGGACATCGGCAACGGGGCGGGATCTAGCTAAATGAGGCCGCTTCTTGGCAGCGAATATCTGTCTGTAATTTGCCAGGCACTGAAGAGGATGTCCAATTCAAAAATTCTATGAACTTCATGGGTAAACGAAGAATATCGTTGTGAGCGCGAAGCCCTAAGCGACCGAAGGCGAGGTCTTCTGATCGGCGAGGGTTTGCAGAAGGCGATCCAGTTGGTCCAGCAATTCCTGAGCACCTGCATTGCGGGCCATAAACTTCAACGTGCCGTCGGGAAGAAATTGGGAACCGCGGTGGGTAGAAACGAAGCTTGCCAGCTTCACAGGATCGATGGGCGCGTCCTGGCGGAACTTTATGCTCACGAGGTCTCGTTTACGTTCAATGCTGACCACGCCCGCTTCAATCGCTTTCATGCGGAGCGCCGCATAGCGCAGCAACTGTTGCACGGCCGTGGGCGGATCACCGTAGCGATCGCGCACCTCGGCGGCAACATCTGACAACTGGCGCTCAGTTTCCACGCCCGCAATCCGCTTATACATCCTTAACCGCTGGTTTTCTTCGGTGATGTATTCCGCCGGGATGCGAATGTTCAGGCCAAGATTGAGTTGCGCTGACGCCTGCGGCTCCGCTTCGCCTTTCATCTCGCGCACGGCCTGCTCGAGCATCTGCGTGTAGAGATCGAAGCCAACGGCTTCAATGTGGCCACTCTGCTCGCCTCCGAGCAAGTTCCCGGCCCCACGCAGTTCCAGATCGAGGGCAGCAATTTTGAACCCCGCACCAAGATCGGAGAATTCTTTTAGAGCCGCCAGGCGCCGCCGCGCGATGGGAGTAAGTTCGAACTCGGCAGGAATCAGCAAATACGCATAGGCACGGCGATTCGAACGGCCCACGCGCCCGCGCAACTGATACAGCTCCGACAATCCGAACCGCTCGGCCCGATTGATGAGGATGGTGTTGCAGAGCGGGATATCAAGTCCGTTCTCAATAATTGTCGTAGCCACCAGGATGTCGGCCTCATGATGCATGAATTTCAGCATCACCTTTTCGAGCTCTCCTTCCGACATCTGCCCGTGGCCGACGATGATGCGTGCTCGCGGAACGAGTTCCTGCAACTTGGCGGCGATCTCCCAAATGGTATCGACTCGGTTGTGGACAAAATAAACTTGCCCGCCGCGCTCCAGTTCCTGTTCAATGGACGACCGCACCAGCTTCTCGTCCCAGCTTGCGACCACGGTCTGAATCGCAATGCGATCTTTTGGCGGAGTTTCGATGATGCTCATGTCGCGCAGCCCGACCAGAGACATGTGCAACGTACGCGGTATGGGCGTCGCTGACATGGTCAGTACGTCGACTTCTTTCCGCATCTGCTTTAGACGTTCTTTGTGACGCACCCCAAACCGCTGTTCTTCGTCCACGACCAGCAAGCCGAGATCAGCGAACTTCACATCTTTCGACAGCAACCGATGTGT
>Ga0157370_10007471_pt1 | contig 11876 bp, 10 predicted proteins | sample C35metaG_FD_113463 | JGI IMG/M metagenome (GOLD analysis project Ga0157370, IMG submission 113463) | Corn rhizosphere microbial communities from Kellogg Biological Station, Michigan, USA - C3-5 metaG | ecosystem: Host-associated > Plants > Roots > Rhizosphere > Soil | place: USA: Michigan... | reverse complement strand
TGCAAATATAAAGTAATTTAGACTAAATACAAATAGAAAATGAAATATTTGTTTATGTGCTTCGAGAGCCTCAGCATGACATTCGACTAACAATGGTTTGTTTACGTGTTGTCAGTCTAAGGTTCTCGAAGACTATTTTAAATAAGGCGCCATTACTTTTGACCAGAGTTGATAGCCTTCCGGTTTCATGTGAAGCATATCATCCAGGAAAATATCGGTTCTTACTTTCCCATTGGCATCGTTCATCACTTTTGTAATGTCAATATAATCAGTTCTTTTTTGCGTTTTGAGATAAGATTCGATCATTTGATTGACTTCTGTTACGATTGGCCAGAATTGTTCACGGCTTGGGGAATATTTAATCGAAACATAAGCAACGGGAACTTTCGGATATTTTGTTCTGATCTTTCCAAAGAATGTTTTGAATCTTTCGAAAACTTGTACTGCTGTGGGATTATCCATTGCGACATCGTTTTCTCCGCAGTAGATGATGATTTGTTTTGGTTTGTAAGGATTAAGAAGTTCGTCAGCATAATTATTAAGGTCTAATAATCTGGATCCTCCAAATGCACGATTTACGATTGTCTTTCCGGGAAAATAATCACTGACATCTTTCCATTTTGTGAAAGAAGAACTTCCTACCAAAAGAATTGGCTTTTTCGGAATTCCGTTTTCCTGATCAAGTTTTTTGAATTCCTGAATTTCTTTCCAGTAAGGTTTATCCTGAGCAAAGAATAGGAGAGAGTTGAGAATTAAACCAATGAATAAAAATTTAAATAAATGCCTGTAAAGTCTCATATGTTTTGAAATTTTGAAACTTCAAGGTACAAAAAAACAGCTGCCAAAAGCAACTGTTTCATTAGTTTTATAATTTATTAAGACTATTATTCTACAATAAATTTCGTGTTCAGTTCACCGGTTTTCAGGATATAAATTCCTTTTGGTAAATTGTTTAAAGTAATTGTATTTCCGTTTTGGAAAGGATTTTCAATCGTTTGAACATTTTGTCCCACCATATTGTAAATCATCGCTTTATTGAATTTTTTCAAATCTTTGTCACCAGTTACGTTGATCACATTTCCTTTTAAAGGATTTGGAGCAATAGTAAGATTTTTTGAAAAAGAAGCGTCATCAACTGCTAACGGTGCTGCACCCCAGATCGAAGTGATCCATTCCGGGTGATCTATGAAGGGATTTCTGTTTCCCTGGTAAGCATAAACAGCATTATTTCTATCAATCTCTTTCTGAGAAATCGGATCTTGCTGGTTCCATTTTAATAGCATTGCTAAGAAAGGTTCTGCAAAAACTTTGGTTTTAGTTCCGTCATACATATCATAGTTGAAAGTCTGAATCTGATTCTCATATCTTGTAGCAAAATAGAAATAGATTCTTGCGATATCACCTTTGAATTCATTGATTGGTTCGAAAACTGTTCCTCCATAACCGTTAAGTTTGCTGCTTCCCAACTTTGAGCCATTTTTAGAAGTCCAGCTTGCAGTACCCACTTCTCCGTAAGGCCAGTTGCTTCTTTTGCCATTTACATACCCATCGGTTGGCAATAAGTGATGATAATCATTGTGCATTGGCGTTTTATCATCAAATGTAGATTTGGGAATTGTGTGCTCTCTGTTGTAGCAAGAAGCTTCCCCACTATAGCTTCCACATTGGTTGGTAGCAATTGTGTATTTGTAAGGATCTGCACCAGTTGGATTTTCAGAATAAACGTCTAAAACACTATTGTCGTTTTCATAATATTTGTCTCTGTCAGAAGAAGCAAATACAGCCCAGTTGTAACCTTTGTCCTGGTGCCCGGCAGTAATAATCTGTGACAGCTTTGACTTCAGTGCAAAACCAGTCAGACTGGTAGTTCCGTCGTAATAGCCTGTTGGACCTTGAGAGAATCCTAAAGTAGAAATCGCAAGTCCTAAAAGTAAAGTTATTTTTTTCATTAAAATTAATTAGGGCGGCTAAGGTATTGATTATTATGAAAAGTAAATGATTAAGTTCCTAACATTATAGATAAGTTATAACTGTTAAATAAATAATTTTGTTTATTAATAAACAAAATATAGATCATTATGATTGTAAAATAAAAAAAGACAGGAAATAATTCCTGTCTTTTGATTATAATAAATTTGAGTTAACTATTCGATAATGAACTTAGTGTTTAATTCTCCTGTTTTTAGGATATAAACGCCTTTTGGTAGATTATTAAGTGTAATTGTACTTCCGTTTTGGAAAGGATTTTCAATTGTCTGAACGTTTTGCCCAACCATATTGTAGATCATTGCTTTGTTGAATTTTTTCAAATCCTTATCTCCAGTTACATTGATTACATTTCCTTTTACAGGATTTGGAGCAATGCTTAGGTTTTTAGAAAAAGAAGCATCATCTACAGCCAATGGAGCAGCGCCCCAGATCGTAGTTACCCATTCCGGATGATCGATGAATGGATTTCTGTTGTTTTGATATGCGTATGCAGCATTGTTTCTTGTGATTTCTCTTTGAGAAACTGGGTCTTGCTGATTCCATTGCAGCATCAGATTAAGTTCCCAATCTGTAAGACCTTTGTTTACGTTGCTTGTATTAAGAATATTTCCGCTGGAGAAACCAGATAATTTTGTCTGATATCTTGTGACAAAATATAATAATACCCTGGCAACATCACCTTTGAACTCATTAATTGGTTCGAAAACAGTTCCTGAATATCCTGCCGAAGTGTTAGGGCCAACTTTAGAGCCGTTTTTGGATGTGTAAGAAGGATTGGAGACTTTTCCGTAAGGATAATTACTTCTCATTCCATTTACTTTACCATCTGTTGGCAATATATGCTGGATATCAGAAACCATTGGACTAGCTTCATTAAAAAGACTTTGAGGAATAGAATGTTCTCTGTTATAACAATCGCCTTCTACCGAGTAATTTCCACATTTCTTTACACCATGCTGGTAATTGTAAGGATCTGTTCCGGTTGGATTTTCGGAGTAGATGTCGAGAACACTACCGTCATTCTCGTAGAATTTGTCTGTATCCGTTGAAGGATATCCGTTGTAGAGATTATCATAGCTTTTGGTTTGATAACCAGCAGTAATGATTTCTCCAAGCTTAGTTTTTAAGGCAAATCCGGTAAGTCCGGCTGCTGCGCTGTAATAACCCGTTGGCTCTTGGGCATTTGCAAAGCCGAAGATTCCAACAAATAAAATAAGGATAGATTTTTTCATTTCAAAAAATTAGGGCGTAAAGTTAAGATTTAATTTGTTTGTTTTGTCATCATTAATATTTTTAAGCAAAATTTAAGATGATATAATATTCTGTTAAAATATTCGCAACGATAGGTTTATTTTTCAACAAGATATCTTTTGTTGATTTTTGAAAATAATACAGAAATAATGATACCGAAAAATAAAGCTACTACTGAAACCACAAAGTAATTCAGCATTTCGATTTTCACAGGAAAAGCCAGATTTTCGCTCGCTTTGAAAAAGCCTGTCCGGATTTGTATAAAAGAAATGGCAGAGCCAATGATGAGTCCGCAGACCAAACCAAAGAATACAATCAGCAATCCAGTAAAGAAATACGTTAACCTTAAATCTTTTCTGCTGAAGCCCAACGCAATTAATGCTTTTGCCTGCTCTTTCTTGTCAAGCTGAAGAATAGTAATTGCACCAGCTAAATTAAAAGTAGTAATAAAGATTACCAAGCCGAATATCAAATAGATCATCAACTTTTCTGTATTGATCATTTTCCAGAACGCTGCGTTTTCCTCAGATTTTGTATTTACAATGATTTTATCTCCAAACTCTTTTATGAGGTTCGATTTTACCAATTCAGAATTCGCTGAGTTTTTAAGTTTGATAACGACCTGATAACAAGCTGCTTTTGGAAGCCCCAAAAGTTCCCGAGCCAATTCTATAGGAGCAATAATATAATTGTCAAGCTGATCATTTCCTGGGAAAATCCCGCTGACGTAGATGTCTTTTTTGTTGAAAATGTCATTTTCCTGCTGGATAATTCCTTTTCCTGGTTTTGGCATCAGAATCGTTGCAAAGTCCTGACTCGAGTTCACGGGCAGAGATAATCTGTTGTCCAGACCGTTTTCCATAATGACTTCATTGCTGTATTTGAAGTCAGGATATTTTCCGTAAAAAATACTTTCGTTGATAGGATTGACATGAATGTAAACAGAGTCTACACCTCTCAGATAGGCAATTTCACCGTTGTCTTTGTAGCCGAGATAGACTTTCTCCTCAATCACTTTTGAAAAATTGGCAACATCGGAATTGTTTCTTAGTGATTTTTCCAGCTTATCAATATCGGGAAGAACTTTTCCTGTTTTGCTTTTTATCGTAAGATCCGCATGCAGATTGGCTATCATATCTTTATTCAGTTCTTCCAAACCAGAAAAAACCGAAATGATAATGAACATTGCCGCTACAGCAGCCACCATTGCAAAAGCAGCTAGCCATGTAATAAACGTAACCGCTGTGCTGCCTTTTTTAGAAATAAGGTATCGGGATGCTATGTAGAAAGCATTTTTCAATCCGGGAAAAAATTAAAGAATTGGGTTGTCGCCTTCGCCTTTCAGTTCTCTTTCGATGCGTTCTACATCATCAAGACTTGTATCAATATAAAAAGCTAATTGCGGAATGATTCGCACCTGCTTGGACATTTTTTGTCCAATGTAATTGCGGTAAAAAGAATTGTTGGTGTTGATTTCCTTCATAATTGGTTTACGCAATTCTGCGGGAAAAATACTGAGATATATTTTTGCAATGCTGAGATCTGGTGTTACTTTTACATCAGAAACCGAAACCATAAAACTTTGTTTGCTTTCTGATGCCTGCTTGCGGAAGATTTCCGCCATGTCTTCCTGAATGATTTGCGCTACTTTTCGTTGTCTGTTACTTTCCATAAATGCTGCAAATTTAGTGTTTTTGTTTTGATTTATATCAAGCAATTATTTTCAAGATTTTAAAATTGATGTCTTTATCATTCCGCAGGAATCTAAATTAATATTATAGAGATATTTTCGATGAAAAAACGTATTCAACTATTCGGCTCTTAAATATTTAATTGCTTAAAATCTTATTTCAACAACCAGATCAGGGATGCTTCCAGTTCCCGCTTCCAATAACTTTCGGAATGTGTTCCGTCCTCGTCTATTTTCATAAAAATGTTTTTTTCAGGAACAGATTTTTTCAATAATAATTTATCTACGTTTATGATTTCCGGAACCATTGTTTCATCTTCGTTTTTTCCTGCCACAAAGTAGAATTTGGAATTCCTGAGATTGTTTTTATTAAGATTCAAATACATTTTCAAATCCTTGGAAACAAACCAAAAGGCAGGACTGAAGATCCCGGCTTTCCCAAAAGCATCCGGATATTTTACAGAAGCGTAAAGTGAAATCAATCCACCCATAGAACTGCCTAGAATTATAGTTTTAGAAGCTTGCTTTTCTGTTCTGTAAGTCTTGTCGATGTAAGGTTTAAGCGTTTTCGCAAGAAATTCAACGTACAAATCTCCTTCTCCTTTGGTCTTATATTTATCGTTATTCCAGGGAGAATATTCGGCTAAACGTTTGTCGCCGCCGTTATCAACTCCTATGACAATTGCTGACTTTCCTGTTTTTTTATAAATGTCATTCAAAGTTTCATCTACGCTCCATTCTCCGGAAAAACTTGTGAAATTATCGAAGAGGTTTTGTCCGTCGTGCATATAGATCACAGGGTATTTCTTCTTAGAAGTTTCATAATCGGGTGGTAGATAGATCCAGATCTTTCTGGTCGTTTTAAGTTGAGGAATGTTGAAATTCTCACTCAGAATTTTAACATTAGAACTTATTGTATGTTTCTTTTCCTTTGTCGAACTCCAGCCTTTGATTTGTAATTCTATTGTTTGTGCTTTTTCAGGACTTTCAACAATTCGATTTTCTATGGAATTACCTTTGTCATCAGTTTCTGAAATTTCCCAACTCCCTTGCGTGATTTTATATTCGGTTTTTTGATTCTGGGAAGGAATAGTCAATGTATAAATGCCCTCATTATTTTTACTGAATTCGAATTTTGGATCATCGGCTTTCCAATTATTAAGATTGGATGCCAAAAACAATCTGGAATTTCGATTTTTATCTTCCGGAAGCTGAGTAATTTTAAATGTAATCTGCGCATTCATTAATGCAAATATCAGAACTGAAACTAGTGAACAAAATATTCTGAAAAAAGTACAATTAATTTTCATTGGTTGTATGAGATTTTATAAAATCTACAGTTTTCCTGGATACATCCTTAGCTTCATTCAGATTGATGTTTCCGAATGAGTGTTTTGCATTTTCCACTGTGTGCAGTTTATACGGAATTTTGTTTTTCTTAAGAGCTTCTTCCAATTGTTGTGACTGCGCATAATTTACGATTGTATCTTCGGTTCCGTGAAAGATCAGGGTCGGAACAGTAGATTTCGAAATATACGAAATAGGAGAAAATTCTGCGGATTTTTTTATGACTTCTTCTTTATTTGTATTGATATCATAGCCAGTCAGTTGTTTGATCTTCTCGTGTCGTATTTTGAATCTTTCAGGAGAATAGATCTTGAAAAAACTCAGGAGCAGGCTGCTTGCTTCTGTTTTGAAGAGCTCATTAAGATCTGTTGGCCCGTAAAAATCCACAACATATTTCAAATTTGGATAAATGAAATCTGAATTATTTTTTTCATTATTCTGATTATAGGCTGTTAATAAAGCAATGTGAGCGCCTGCAGAACCGCCCCAAATCCCCATATTGTTGGTGTCAAGATTATATTTTTCAGCATTTTCCTGTATCCATTTCAAAGCATCTTTTGTATCTTGTAATGGTTTTTCCAAATGTGTTTTGTTATCGAGTAATGTATAATTAATACTGATGACAGTGTAATGATTATCAAGGAGTTCTTGCAAAATATACTCCCTGAAATTCTTTCTGATCATTGTTTTATCACCTTTATCCCAAGCTCCTCCATGCACATAGACTACAACAGGTGATTTTCCCTTAACAACTGTTTTAGGTTGATAAATATCCAGTTTTAAAGAACTGTTCTTATATTCAAGATCATTGTACAGGTTGAATTCCAACTTGGGATCTGGCAAAGTAATATCAGATTTTATTTTTTTCGAACTGATTTTATAACTTAAAATACTAAGAAAAATAAGAGAAAAAACGAGTATGACTTTGTATGTAGTATTCATCGAGGCTTATGGGAACTCAAATATAAATAAATTAAACGCAATAGTATGTTAAATCTTATTTTATGAAAAATTTAAGTCTAAGTTTTAAATTTAATCTTTTTAGGTTTTGTAAATTTGGGACACTTTTTATCCATTCTTTTTTTTTTGCAAGAAGAGATATTTAATTAAAATCAAATTTAAAATGACTACAAAATACGAACAGATCCCGAGTTCATTATTCGTAAAAAACAGAAAGAAATTTGCTGATTCATTATTGCCAAAATCTTTAGCAGTTTTTAATTCCAATGATATTTATCCTATCAGCGCAGATTCTACGATGCCTTTTCAGCAGCATCGCGACATTTTTTATCTGAGTGGTGTAGATCAGGAAGAAAGTATTTTGGTAATTTTTCCGGATGCTTATCTGGAAGAGAATCGTGAGATTTTGTTCCTGAGAGAAACCAACGATCATATTGCAGTCTGGGAAGGCGAAAAACTGAATAAAGATCAGGCTTTTGACACTTCAGGAATCAAAACTGTCTATTGGCTGAGTGATTTTGATAAGATTTTCAAAACATTAATGTACGAAGCAGAAAACGTTTACCTTAACAAAAATGAACATTACAGAAGTTCTGTAGAAACCGAAACCCGAGAAGATCGATTTATCAAAAAAATTAAATCCGATTTTCCAATGCACAATTATAAAAGAAGCAATCCGATTCTTCAGCGTTTAAGAAGCATCAAAGAACCGGAAGAATTGGCCTTGATCCAAAACGCTTGTAACATCACGGAAAAAGGAATCAGAAGATTGCTAAGTTTCATTAAGCCAAATGTTTGGGAGTACGAAATTGAAGCAGAGTTGATCCACGAATTTGTGAAAAACAGAAGCAAAGGTTTTGCTTATACACCAATTATCGCAAGTGGAAATAATACTAATGTTCTTCATTACATTGCTAATAATCAGCAGTGTAAAGATGGTGATGTAATCCTTTTGGATGTCGGCGCAGAATATGCGAATTATTCATCAGATTTAACAAGAACGATTCCTGTGAATGGTAAATATTCCGACAGGCAAAAAGAAGTTTATAACTCGGTTTTGAGATGCAAAATAGAAGCAGAACAGCGTTTGGTTGCGGGAAATAACTGGCACAGATTCCATAAAGAAATGGGCGAAGTTTACACTGCGGAATTACTTCAATTAGGCTTGATTGACAAAGCTGATGTTCAAAACGAAGATCCGAAATGGCCGGCTTACAAGAAATTTATGATGCACGGAACGTCTCACCATATGGGATTGGACACGCACGATTATGGAATCCTGACGGATGATTTTGTGGAAAATATGGTTTTCACAAACGAGCCGGGTTTTTATATTCCGGCAGAAGGATTTGGAGTTAGAATCGAAGACGATTATGTGATTCAGGCTTCCGGAACACCTTTTAATTTGATGGCTAATATTCCGATTACTATTGAAGAAATTGAAGATCTGATGAATTCTTAAAATAGAAATTAGATTTTAGATGTTAGAATTTAGAATAATTCAGCATTAAAAATTTTACATAAAAAAATCCCGATCATTACTGTAATGATCGGGATTTTTATTTTAATTAAAACTGATTATTTCTTGAAGAATTCCATCAGATCCATATAATTTTTCTGATTCACGCCGTGTCCGGCCATATATTCTCTGAACGAAAAATAAGCGCTGAGATCATACAACAATTCTGCACCTTTTTTCGCCCATTCAAGAGGAATCGCCGCATCATCTGTTCCGTGAGAAATGAAGAATCTCAAATGCTCCAGTTTCTTCTTGTCTTTCACAATATTTTTTAGAAGTCTGTCTTCAGGGAAAGTGCTTAAAAGAGCCACTTTAGAAAACAATTCAGGATAATGCAAAGCCAAAGAATAGCCAATCATTCCACCTTGGCTGAAACCACAAAGATGGGTTTTATTGTTCGTCAATCCGTAATGATTTGAGACTTTCATGATGTTTTCCAGAACCACTTTCACAGCTTCTTCAGCCTGAGTCTCATCAAGAAAATTCTCTTCACTCATAAAATCGATATCAAACCAAGCATATCCGCCATTATTCGCATCTCTTGGCGCACGGAAACTCACGACCAACCAATCTTCCGGCAGAGTCGGAACAAAGCTGAAAAGATCCTGCTCATTGCTTCCGTAACCATGAATCAGAAACAAAATTGGCGTTTCCGGTGTGATATTTTGAGGTTCTCGTACGAGGTATTGTAAGTCCATATTTTAAAAATTATTTGGGCAGCTTTTCCGCCTTCCGTTCCCGCTTTTTTATTTTTTAGCAAAAAAATAAGAAGAGCTCCACTCAAGTCGGGCTGCAGATTCGCTGTTAATTTACAGAAACGATGAAGTAATTCTTTTTCCCTTTTTGAATCAACAGGAATTTCCCATCAATCAAATCATTTTCAGAAACCGAATAGTCTTCTCCAACTTTAGTTTTATTAATAGAAATTGAATTTCCTGTAAGTTCTCTTTTGGCTTCACCTTTAGATTTAAGAAAACCTGTTTTTTCTGAGATCAGATCAACGATATTAGTTCCAATCGCTTCTGATTTTGATAATTCTTTTTGAGGAACGCCATCAAAAACCTGAAGGAATAATTCTTCATTCAAACTCACAAGATCTTCCGCAGTTGACTGTCCGAAAAGTATTTGTGAAGCCTTCAAAGCTTTTTCGTACTCTTCTTTTCCATGAACCCAGATTGTGACTTCTTCTGCTAATTTCTTTTGAAGTTTGCGTTCGTGAGCGGCAGTTTTATGATCTTCCAATAAAGTGTAAATCTCTTCTTTTGGAAGGAAAGTGTAGAATTTGATAAATCTTTTTGCATCTGTATCGGTTGCGTTCAGCCAGAATTGGTAGAATTTATAAGGCGACGTTTTTTTAGCATCAAGCCAGTAATTCTCGCCACTTTCTGATTTTCCGAATTTGGATCCGTCAGCTTTTGTAATTAAAGGAACTGTCAAAGCATAGGCTTCACCACGAGCTTTTCTTCTGATCAATTCTGTTCCGGTAGTGATATTTCCCCATTGGTCAGATCCGCCCATTTGAAGCTTTACACCTTCGTTTTGGTAAAGGTGCAGGTAATCATAACCTTGCAAAAGCTGGTAAGTAAACTCTGTAAAGCTCATTCCGTCAACACCTTCTTTTCCGGATAATCTGTTTTTTACAGAATCTTTCGCCATCATATAATTGACAGTGATGTGTTTGCCGATATTTTTGGCAAAATCCAGGAAGGTGAAATCCTTCATCCAATCGTAATTGTTGACAAGAATTGCTTTATTGTCGCCATCACCATCAAATTCCAAAAATCTGGATAATTGGTTTTTAAGACAATTTACATAATGGAGTAGTTTCTCTTCACTAAGAAGATTACGCTCTGCGGATTTTCCTGATGGATCACCGATCATTCCTGTTGCACCACCGACTAAAGCGATTGGCTGATGACCGTGTTGCTGGAAATGTGCCAAGATCTTAATCTGAATAAGGCTTCCGATATGCAAAGAATCAGCTGTTGGATCAAATCCTATATAGGCTTTTGTAAGTTCTTTGTCCAGTTGTTCTTCCGTTCCCGGCGTCATATCAGAAAAAAGTCCGCGCCATTTCAGTTCTTCTATAAATGCATTCATTGTCTTAAAAAATTTCGTGCAAAGATAAGAATTACAAGTTGTACTTCATTTGAAGATTTTAGAAATCATTTATCCTGTTTTGTATTGTATGTTTTATAACAGTATTTGATTATGTTTAATAATTAAATGATTAATATCATAGTATTAATGATTTATCACAACTTTAATCAATTGTTTGTTTAATTTTTATAATTTTGTGAACCACCACTATGGGTGAAGAGTCAAAATCTTAACAATAATTTTGATAATGAATCGGATTTCAAAAACAAGTTTACTATTTTTAATTGCTATTTTTTCAAATAGTTTTTTTTATTCCCAACTCAGACCTACTGCAATTTTTGGAGATTACAATAATTACTGGACTTCACAAAATAATACAGCCACTTACGTTACGGCTCAGGATACCAATAACTTATTGGGTCTTACAGTCGGAGGTACTACTTATTCTACAGGTGTGAATAATGCAAGATTAACTGCGAATGGGATTAGTTTTGTAAATGAGAGCTATAAAGCTTTCCCTACATCTTTTAATACTCTCAATACAAGTCAGAATTTCCTTATTGGAATACCGAGATATGTGAATGGAGTGTTGCAAAATCAAACCAATACTCCTTCGCTTAGCTGTGATATTTCATTAGGATATTATTTAAGAGACGGAACCAATGGTTTGGATCTGAGTACGGCAGTTTTCAATATTCCAAAACAGGATTTGACATTTTATGTCAATGTATTAGCAGATATTAATCCAAATTGTATCAATGATGATATTCCTGATATCATTGTAACTCAGGTTGGTGAGCCAAGTACAACTTTTGATGTTTTTAAATTTACCGATGCTTCAGGAAACACCATCGGAGTGCAAAAAGATGTTAATTTTTCTACTGTATCACCTTCGGGGAAGGCGCTTTGGAGCTTTTACTATGCAGGTAGTTGCCCGCACGGTTACAACACGGGAAGCGGATTTTCCGGAACTACAAGAGATATTCGTGTATTGACTTTTAAATTGAGTGATTTTGGGAT
>Ga0157370_10007469_pt1 | contig 11880 bp, 7 predicted proteins | sample C35metaG_FD_113463 | JGI IMG/M metagenome (GOLD analysis project Ga0157370, IMG submission 113463) | Corn rhizosphere microbial communities from Kellogg Biological Station, Michigan, USA - C3-5 metaG | ecosystem: Host-associated > Plants > Roots > Rhizosphere > Soil | place: USA: Michigan... | reverse complement strand
GAGCCAAGCGCGGAAGACGGCATGCCGCCGATCGCCTCGATCGTCCCGGCGTCCTGCGCGTACAAATCAAACAGGTCCTCTTTAAGGATTCCTTCGATGCCAAACGCGGCGCCGTACATCCCCGTCACCTCGGGATGAAAGCGCGCCTCTTCGACCAACCCGGCGAGACTGGCGTTGATGACCGGCGTCGGTCCGCCGCTATGAACAATGAGCCCCCTCAAGCGGCGATTTTCCAATCCAGCGGCGGTTTGTTTTCCATGTGGATCGCTTGCTTTTTCTTTCGCAAGTTACCATCGTAAATGTCTGGCGTCCGGTTTTCCATCCCGTCTTGTCTTCCTGCTCGCGTCGCCCGCGCTGGCGATGGCCGCAGTCACCTATAACAAGGACATCGCTCCCATCCTCTTCGAGCACTGCGCCTCCTGCCATCGCCGCGGCGAGGCCGGCGGCTTCTCTCTGCTCACGTACGCCGATGCGCGAAAGCGCAGCCGCCTCATCGAACAGGTCACGCGAACCCGCTATATGCCGCCATGGCTGCCGCAACCCGGGTTCGGAGAATTCGCCGATGAAAACCGGCTCACCGCCCAGCAGATCGCAACCATCCGCGAGTGGGTTGGCGCGGGCGCTCCCGAAGGAAATCCGGCGGATTCGCCCCGGCCTCCCGCTTTCACGCCGGGGTGGCAGCTCGGAAAACCGGATCTCGTCCTCACGGTCCCGAAGCCGTTTTCCGTTCCCGCGGACGGGCCGGACCTGTTCTGGAATTTCGTCATCTCACCCTCAATCGCGAAAACCCGCTTCGTGCGCAGTGTGGAGGTGCGGCCGGGCAAAGCGGCCTCGGTTCATCACGCGAACTTGCTGGTCGATCGCTCCCGCTCCGCAAGGCGGCAGGAGAAGAGTCCCGGCGCGGGCTTCCCCGGCATGGACCTCAACATCGAAACGCCCGTCTTCGACCCCGACAGCCACTTCCTGTTCTGGAAGCCCGGCGGCCGCCCCTGGGTCGAACCGCCCGGCATGTCGTGGCGGCTCGAACCCGGAAGCGATCTCGTGCTCAACGTCCACTTCCACCCGACCGGAAAACCGGAGCTGGTGCAGCCCTCCGTCGGCTTGTACTTCACGGACGAGCAACCCACCAGGTCGCCGATGCTGCTGCAGATCGAGCGCGACAACACCATCGACATCCCGCCCGGAGCCCGGGATTTCGTAGTATCCGAAGATTTTCGGCTGCCAGTGGATGCGACGGTGATCGCCGTTTATCCGCATGCGCACTACCTGGGGACCCTGCTCGAAGGGTATGCGACCCTGCCGGATGGCTCGCGCCGCTGGCTCATCCGTATCCCGCGGTGGGACCTGAACTGGCAGGCCGTCTATCACTACCGGAACCCTGTCATGCTGCCTCGCGGCACGGTCATCTCGATGCGATTCCATTACGACAATTCCGCGCAGAATCCGCGTAACCCGAACATCCCGCCGCGGCGCGTAAGGGCCGGCAACCAGTCCACGGACGAAATGGGTCATCTATGGCTCCAGGTGATCGCGGACAAACGGGACACGCTCGAAGAAGCGCTCATGCGCCGCCGTCTCGAGAACGATCCGTCGAACGCGGCGGCGCACTTCAGTCTCGGCTCGCTCCTGCTGGGCCGCAAAGACGATACGAACGCGATTCCCCATCTTGAGGACGCGCTGCGCATCAACCCGGATCAGCCGCTTGCGCTCAACAACCTCGGAGCGGCGCTCGAAGGCGAGGGACGCCTCGCCGATGCGGCCGGGCGCTTCGAGCAGGCGCTCCGGCTCGATCCCGGTTATTCCAGCGCTCGCTTCAATCTCGCGAATGCGCTCGCCGCCGAGGGTAAATGGAAGGAGGCGGAAGCCGGGTACCGGCAGATCCTCTCGCTCCATCCTTCAGATTCCGAAGCGCGCGAACAACTGATCGCACTGCTGATCCGAATGGCGAATACCGCCGCTGAGGAAGGGCGGCTCACCGATGCCGCTACGTATTTCCGGGAACTCGTCGCTGAACGCCCGGGCGATGCGGACCTGCGGAATAACTTCGGCGTCATTCTGGCGAAGCTGGGAGACTGGAACGCCGCCGCCGCTCAGTTTCAGGCCGCCGTCGCCGCGAATCCTTCCCACGAAGCCGCCAGGAGAAATCTTGACGCCGCCCGACGGAGACTGTCCCAGCCCTGAGGCGCTTCGTTTCGGTTTCCTGTATTCGCTTGTTATAGCTTTCCCATGCGGTTTTTTTTCTTGACCCCCATAGCCGATTCGTGTAGCATCGAAAAACAAATTCAGCGGCGTCGTGTCTTACTGCTCTCAGCGTTGCGAGTAGCAGTGCCCGCACAAAGGAACGAAATCATGAAGCGCAGCAGATGTGTCCTCCTTTCCTGTTCTTTCGTGGCTCTGCTTCTAGCGCCCGCAATGTGGGCGCAGGGCGTTCAGGCGACGCTTCGCGGCCGCGTGTTCGATAAGTCGGGCGCGGCCGTGCCCAACGTCCAGATCGAAGTCAAGAATACCGGTACTAATGTTGCTGTAAACACGACATCGGATAGCGCGGGCCTCTATACCGCCCCCTATCTGAATCCCGGGGATTACACCATCACTGCAACGGCATCCGGCTTCAAGACTTTCATCCGCAACAACCTGGTCCTGAACGTCGGCGAAACCGTCGATGTGGATCTCAATCTCGAAGTCGGCTCGGTAACGGAACAGCTCGTGATCACCGCCGAATCGCCGATGCTCGAGACCGCGAAAGCAGACCGCGGCACTCTTGTCGACCAGGCAAGCGTGACCGAACTGCCGTTGAATGGCCGTAATCCTTTCATGCTGGCCAGGATTGTCGCCGGCGTGAACTTCAATGGCTCGACGATCTACCAGCGTCCGTTCGACAACGGCGCGATCGCGCAATGGACCATCAACGGCGGCCTGTACGAAAGCAATGAATTTCTGCTCGAAGGCTCACCGAACAACGCGCAGGCCGGAACAAACAACATCGCTTATGTGCCTCCGGTGGACGCGGTCCAGGAGTTTCGGATTCAGACAAACTCCTATGACGCGCAATACGGGCACACGAGCGGCGGAATCGTGAACGTCTCGCTCAAGAGCGGCACCAACGATTTTCATGGAACCCTCTACGAGTACTACCGCCGCAAATTCCTCGACGCCAACTCGTTTCAGAACAACGCCACGGGCAGCGAGAAAGGCAATCACTATCTGGATCAGTTTGGCGGCCAGATCGCGGGGCCCGTATGGATCCCGAAAGTCTACAACGGGAAGAACAAAACATTCTTCCTCTTCGCTTACGAAAGATACAGGGAGGACACGCCCCGTCCCTATACCTTGTCGACGCCGGCCCCGGAATTCGCCAATGGCGATTTCTCAAAGCTCGTAAACGGAGTCGGACAACCGGTCACGATCTACGATCCGACGACCGGCCAGAACGTGAACGGCAACTGGGTACGGCAGCCTTTCGCCGGAAACATCATTCCGACCAGCCGGATCAACCCCGTTGCGAAAAACATAATGGGCTACTTCCCTGCCCCGAATACCACGACGGCCGGCCAGCCCTACTCGCAAAGCAACTACTACTTCGACGCTCCGGATAAGGACTCCTTCTATAACGAGGTGGTGAAGGTCGACCAGCAAGTCGGAGACCGGAACCACTTCGCCTTCCGCCAGATTCGCAGCAACCGCCACGAGATGGGGTGGGATGGGTCGAACGCCATCATGGGCCCCGGGGAAGCCGGCTCGCTTCCCGAAATCCGTACCAACGATACGCTCGGGCTCGAGTGGGTTGGAATCGTTTCACCCCAGGTGGTCGTAAACGCGCGTGTTTCGTTCGCGCGGTATCTGGGCGAGGATCGCGGCGACTCCAACGCGGGTTTCGATATGACGAAACTGGGCTTTCCGAGTTCGCTCGTCAGCGCCCTTCCCGGCGGCGCCTTCTTCGGCGTTTACAACTTCAACAATTACTTCAACCTCGGCCAATATCCGACCGGCGACATCACCAACACCGGCTCCTTCGAAGGCAGCGTCAACTGGACCGTGAGATCGCATGCGATCAAGTTCGGAGTCGATATCCGGGATATCCAGTATGTGACCCAGAACTTCAGCAACGCCGTGAACTTCACTGCCGATCCCACCTGGACGCAGCAGAACTACGCGCAGTCCGACCCGCTCAGCGGCAACACCATGGCTTCATGGCTGCTCGGCACTCCGCAAAGCGGCTACTCCGGCTATAACCTGCTAGGCCTTTATCAGGAGCATTATTATGCGCCGTGGATTCAAGATGACTGGCGCGTAACGGACAAACTGACCCTGAACCTCGGTCTCCGCTGGGACTTCAACGTTCCGCCGTACGAACGTTTCAATCGCATGAATCGCGGCTTCGATCCGAACGCGGCGAGCCCTATCGGGCAGCTCATCAATCAACAGCAGTTCCCTGGCTACGACGTGAAAGGCGGACTGCTCTTCGCAGGGGTCAACGGTCAGCCCCGGGGGGCTGCCGATCTCTACCTGAAGACAATCCAACCGCGTGCCGGATTTGCTTACCGGCTGCGTGAAAATCTTGTGATGCGCGGTGGCTGGGGCCGGTATTACATCAATCCGAGCAACAACTGGATTCAAAGCTACGGATTCAACACGCAGACCCAGCTCGTCACCTCAAACGACGGTGGCCGCACGCCCATTCCGAATCTGCTCTCGAATCCGTTCCCCAGCGGGCTTCTGCTTCCGGCTGGCGCATCGGGTGGCCTGAACACGTTCGTCGGCCAGAACATTACCGTCGGGAATCCCGGCTTCATTCTGCCGCACATGGATCAGTTCTCGTTCGGTTTCCAATACCAGGTCAGCAAGACCTCGACAATCGACGCGAGCTACGTCGGAAGCCGCGGGGACAATCTGGAAGCGACCCTGTCGAACCCGACGCAAAACAAGAATGCCATTCCCCTGGGTCTTCGCCAGCAGTGCGATGCCTGGGAGGGCGGCTCGGCTTCTTACTGCCAGGCGCTGATCGCCAATCCGTTCTATCAGCTGGCCCCCTTCGCCGGGACATCCTTTTACACAAGCCCCACTCTTCCTCGCGCGACGCTGAGCACTCCTTTTCCGCAGTTCGGGACCATCACCCAGGTCAAGCAGAACGCGGCAAAGTCCTGGTACAACTCCATGCAGGTCAACTACGAAATTCGGGCTCGCGGCGATCTGACCCTGATCGCCAACTGGACCCTCTCGAAACAGGTTTACCAGAACGGCTACACCGATCTGCAGCAACTCGTGCCCGAACGAAGCATCTATCAGTACGACCAGCCTCAGGCCGTGAAGGTCACGGCGGTTTATCAGCTACCCTTCGGTCCGGGCAAGCACTTCGGCGGTTCGACCCACGGCTTTGTCGGCCGCGTGATCGGCGGATGGGAAGCCAACATCATGTACAGCTATCACTCCGGTCTTCCGTGGGCGCTCCCCACCAACCCGTTCATCTTCGTGGGCGGCAACCCGAAGGCGCCCAACGTCAACTGGAGTTCGCCGATTGTGCACGTGGTTCAACCCTGCGTGGCGCAGTGGAATACCAACGGAACGATTACCATGCAGTCGTATAGCGTTGCCGCAGGCTGCAGTTCCTACAATTTCCTCAGCCTGCCTCTCTATGCGCCGAACGCCGAACCCAGCTATTCCGGCCAGATCCGCACGATGAGCTCGCCGAACCTGGATGCTTCGCTGAACAAGAGCATCCGCATCACGGAACGAACCAATATTCAGTTCCGCGCCGAAGCGTTCAACGCGACGAATACCTTTAACTTCTATCAGCAGCAGCCGAACGCGACCCTGACCAGTTCCAGTTTCGGCACGGTTGTTCCGGCCAACGTAAGCAGCGGCCGGAGCAGCGCTCCGCGCTACTTCCAGTTATCACTGAAATTCAACTTTTAAGGTTGCGTTAAGCTTCCCCGGGGTCACCCGATCCCGGGGAAACGCTAACCACCTAAGTCCGACCGCATCCTACCACGCCCACGCCAAAATACGTGCAGTGCGCAGCACTTGCGGCCGCTGAAAAGGCCCAAATGACGAGGAAACAACAGCAGTACGGCTCACTGCTTTCGTTGTGACCGCCTGCACCTCGGGGTCAGGCGATCCCGGGGAACCAGCGGACCGCGTTTTCGCGGAAGATCTTCTGCAGGATCGCCGGTGGCAAACCGAGACCGGTCGCCTGCCGGCGATTATAGGTCAAAGGTCCGGTCGATGAAAAATACTGCCAGTCGCGACTGTGCTGCGCCGTGAAACTGTCGGCGGCGCGCTGTTCGTCGCGCGCCTGTCCAAGGGTAAAATCCGTGCCGTAGGTGATCCGGTCCTGATATTTGGTGAGAAACTCGCGGACCTGGTTCTGATCGCCCGCGACCAGATACCGGACCCGGGCAGCCAGATCGACCGCGAAGTTGGGAAAGCGGCCCAAACGCGCTGCGAGAGCCTTGAGATCGCTTTCGTTGCTCCCGAGATGACAACCCACCACGCGCAGTTTCGGGTAGCGTGCGATCACGCGGTCGCGAGCGTTCAGGATATCCTCTTTGGCGGGCGCATCGGCTTTCCCGTACATGCTCCACTCCGGGTGGGAACCGTAAAAGCCTTTCTCCGGATTCTTATCATCGATCGCCATCCACGCGCCATTCGGCTCGGCCAGGTGCGCCACCAGCGTGCGATCCGCCTTCAGGACCACCTGATAAATGGGCTGAAAAGCGGGATCGTCCGGCATCACGTAGCGTCCCGTTTTCGTGCGCAGAGACATGCCGATGTTCTTCCAGATCTTGAGCGCAATCGCGCCCTGCCGGAACTCCTCGTTCACCTTTGCAACAGTGCGCGCGGCGAAGTCTTTGTCGCTCCACTGGCGCGCATCGAACCCACCGGCCCAGAAGACGGACCCTCCGCTTTCGCGGCTCAATTTCCGGGTTCCGCGGATTTGCTCCTCGATATCGGACGGATCGTTTCCCGTGGCTCGCGAGACACAGATACTCAGTATGTGAAACCCCGAGTTCTTCAGGCTGTTCAGGATGGCCTGGCTGGGCCGGTTCACATGAGCGTGCGTATCGATTCGCGTGAACGAAACCGATTCCCGGGATGCAGCGGGAACCTGCGCGGCGGCGACTCCGGCGGGTACAAGGGCGAGAAATTCCCGTCGATTAAGCATCTGAAAATCTCCTTCAGGACCGTAACCTTATTTAGATGAGGCAGCGCTCGAACTGCGGCGAGCAGCGATACAACGTTGCGCTTCGGCTTCATCGGGCTGCGCAGCGGTACCGCCGACTCCACGGGTGGAAAGCGAGCCGCATACCGCGGCAAAATGAAGGCAATCCGAGATTGGGTCGGCCCGTTTCCACGCATGAAGGAAACCGGCGTCGAACGAATCCCCAGCCCCGGTTGTATCCACCACCTGAACCGGCCAGGCCGACGCGCGGAAGATCTCTCCACGATGGCTCGCAAGACAGCCCTCGGCCCCCAGCTTTACAACCAGCAGTAGGCGTTCGTTCTCGAGCTTTCGGATCCCTTCTTCCACTGTGCCGGCTCCGGTAATGCCAAGAATCTCTGATTCGTTCGGCAGAAAGACATCGACCTCGGAAAGCGTATCGAGCAGGTCCTGCGACCAGGTTTCCGAAGGGTCGTACCCGCAATCGAGCGAAGTGGTCAGGCCGGCACTGCGCGCCGCCGCGAATCTGTTTTTCAAGCCCGGCCGCAACGCATCCTGAAGAAACCAGGAGGAAACGTGCAGGTGATCATAGCCGGCAAACAGATGGTCCGGCAGATCTTCGCCGGTGAGAGCGGCAATCGCGCCCGGGTAGGTGACCAGGGCACGCTCGCCATGTGACGTGATGGAAACGGTAAGCCCGGTCTTCCAGTCCCTGCGACGCTGCACCTGAGAGACATCGACGCCTTCACGGCGCAACGCATCCGTGCAGAATTCACCATAAAAATCATCCCCGACGATGGACGCGAACGTCACCGAATTCCCGAGGTGGGCGAGGCCGGCCGCGCAAATGGCGGACGAACTCCCGAGGCTAAGTTCCAGGTCTTCCACCTGGACTTCCTTTCCCAGTGCGGGGAAGATCCTGCAATCCCGCATGATGAGATCAGGATTCAGTTCGCCCGCGACCAGGAATTTCACTTCGTCAGGCTCTCCGGAAAATGGATTCGGAAATCCCCGACGACCCGGCTGATCACGCCCGACTCGGAAGGGGAATCTGGCTGCAGGCCTTCCTGGCGGCAGCGATGGAAGCCGAGGATCTGGCCGATCATGACGTCGAGCAGCGCGAGATCCGCATCGTCCGTCTGAGCGCCGGCAAAGTCATAGGAGATTGCGAGGTCCGCGCTGTTGCACAGACCCGCCCCGGGATCTTCCACACCCACCACCATTTTGCGGGCGCCGAGATGCTTTGCATTCAGTTCCGCGATCAGGTCGCACTCGTAGGCCCGGACCAGCGGATCGGAAGAGACGAAGCAAACCACGAGCGTCCTGTCGTCGACGAAGCACATGGGGCCGTGACGCAGGCCTAGAAATGTCTCGGTCATCGTGGCGACTTTGCCGCTCGTCATCTCCAGCATTTTTAGAGCAGATTCGCGAGCGGCTCCCAGGCGGCACTCATCGCCCAGATACACAACGCGGTGAATATCTCCCGAAACGAAACTGCTCAGGCGGTCGGGCCAGAGCGTGAGCAATTGCCGGGCGGCGGAATCGAGCCGCGCGGCCAGGGCTTCGAACTCCCCGGACCTTTCCAGCCATCCGAGAAAACGCGCGCCGAAGGCCAGATTGGTGAAGCTGCTGGTCATTACAAGGCTGCGGTCGTGAACCTCTTCGCTCAGCGACACGACGCAGACTCTCGGATCATTTGCGAACTCGCTCGCCAGCCGGCTCTTCGAGTTGCAGGTGATGATCAGGTGCCTGGTCTGTGGTTCCGTGTCCAGCAGTCTCTGAACTACGGCCGCGCTTTCGGGGCTCTGGCCCGAACGCGCGAGCGAAACCAGAAGGGCGGGCTCACCGGCAACGGAAGCGCCGCCGCCGAGGAGCAACGATCCCCCGCCTTGTACGTCAACAGGCAGACCCAAATCTCTGCGAAGCGCCGGAGCGACGCACTCGCCCGCATATTGAGAACTGCCGGAACCCGTAAGTACGATTCTTTTCGAACCGGCGAGAAATTGCGCGATTCGAGCACGCGATTCGTTCATCCGGCGAGCGGTTTCGGGCCACGTTGCGGGTTGCTGGCAGATCTCGCGAATGGTGTGCCGGTACCCATCAACCGGGTCCTGCTCGGCGTTGCGCAGGATTGCGGAGAATTGCCCAGACGTTCCGGAAAAGGTACGAAGCCATTCGGGCAGAGAGGGATACCGCAGCATGCCAGAGTGCGGGTCGGATACCATGATAAGCCTAAGTGTAGCATCGAATTGTTTTTTTGTCTTTCTATATCTTGTGTTTTGCGTTCAATAAAGAGGATCCGGACGGGACGATCAGAAGATTCTCTGAACGCTATTCACGTAGGAGGGCTGATCATCTAGACTGGTTTTCGGTGAAACGTAGCGCAACAATGCCCCGCCCAGAGCCCATGCTGGCGGAAGAGAGGCGCCAGAAAGTCCGGGAAATAATCGAAGAAAAAGGCAGGATCACTGTTGAAGACATTGTGACGAGGTTTCATGTCTCAGCGGTGACGGCGCGCTCGGATCTGGATGTTCTGGCGAAGCGCAGAGAAGTGATGCGCTCGCACGGTGGCGCGGTGCGGCAAATGAACACAGTGGTGGACTATCCACTGCGGTTCAAGGAAAGCATTCATCACGCCGAAAAGGTCCGCATCGGCCAGGCCGCAGCGCAGCTGATTCGTCCGAATCAGAGCATCATCCTCGATTCCGGAACGACGACGGTGCAGATCGCGCGGCAGATCAAATCGTCGCGGATTCATCCGCTGACGGTCATTACCAATGCCCTGAATGTGGCATACGAACTGGCCGAGACCGAGGGCCTGACGCTGATCGTGGTCGGGGGACTCCTGCGGCCCGCATCCAGCTCGATGGTGGGACCTCAGGCCGAACGCATGCTGCAGGACCTCCACGCCGATCACCTGTTCCTCGGCGTGGACGGCCTCGATTCCGAGGTGGGGTACTGTACTCCCGACATTCTGGAAGCGCAACTGAACGCGCTGATGATCCGGATCTCGAACGAGGTGACCGTGGTGGCGGATGCGAGCAAGTTCGGGAGACGGAGCCTTTCGCTGATTGCGGCGATCGAATGCGCGCGGCGCATCATCACCGATACCAGGGTGGATGCGCAGGTTGCCGAGGCGGTGAGAGGCAGAGGCGTCGAAGTGGTTGCGGTTTAAGCGCCTGAGCCTGTGCGCGACAGGTGCTGAACAATGCAATGAGCCGCAGATCAGCACAGACGAACAAGCGATGCCAAGCGACCGCTCCCGACAGTACGGGAGGAGCGCTTTTCCCGCAGTACCGTTTATATTTCTCCCCTGATTTGCATGGGCAGGGGCGCTGCTGGGTATCGGGGCTGTCTCGACCGGCTGGGATTGGGTTTGTTTTGCAGAATTGCGTGGAGCGGTTTCGGCAGCCTGTTTCGCGATGGCGCCTGCGGTGAAACCGGTAGAGGCGTTCGGGCTAGAGGCGGCGAAGTTCCTTAAGAGAGCGATGGAAGGTGCGCTGCGCGGAGGAGCGAGCGCGGTCAATGGACACCTGACGGCGCCGGGTTCTGAGGATGCGTCGTGGAAGAGTTCGAAACACTATCGGAGCAAGTGACGAGGCTGACCGCAGAGTGCGAGCGCCTGGGTGAAGAAAATGAATGGCTTCAGAGATTGCTCTCGCAGCACCCGCGACCGGAGACGGAGCCTCAAGCCGAACCGCCGCCGCAGCGAATCTCTGATGTGTCCGCTTCCCCGGTAGTCGCTCCGCAGTCATCCGACGCTGCTGGCTTGTCCGTGCCAGAGAAGATCTCGCTGTTTCGTGGTCGTGAAGACGTATATGCAATTCGGTGGGAGAGCGCTGATGGGAAATCCGGCTATTCTCCCGCAAGCATCCGCGACTGGAAGGCTGTGATGAGCGCTCCTCCGGCGGAACGGAAGAAGCTCGATCAGGCCACCCCTCGATTATTGCCGCTTACCGACGATGCCATTCATCAGCATCTTTCCGGGAGAAAATACGATCGGCCTTTATCCTCTCCTCGCGGACGAGACCTGCTGGTTACTGGCGGTCGACTTCGATCAGGAGTCGTGGGAGTTCGATGCCGTTTCGTTTATGGCGTTGTGTCGCGACATGGGTGTTCCGGCAGCACTAGAGCATTCCCGTTCCGGTCAAGGGGCTCATGGATATTCTTTAGCGCGCCCGTCCCCGCCATCCTTGCGCGGAAGCGGAGGACAGGCCTTCTGACGAGAACCATGCAGCGACGGCACCAGATTAGTCTCAAATCCTACGACCGGCTCTTTCCGAATCAGGACACGATGCCGACCGGCGGATTCGGAAACCTGATTGCACTTCCGTTGCAGAAGATCCCACGCCGGGCAGACAACAGCCTATTTGTTGATGATCATCTCGTGCCGTTACCGACCAGTGGAGTGATCTGTCTGGAATACCCAGAATAGAACCGCTCGCAGCCGAGCGGCTGGTCCGCAGCCTGGAGCGGAATGGAAACGTCGTCGGCGTATGGATGAGTCTGGCGGATAACGCGATTCGGGAGAAGACCCCTGGCTGCTTCCGCCATCCCGCCGAATACCGGAGAAGCCCATAGCTGGTCTTTTCCCCGCGCTAGTGGAATATTTCACTGATAACGTAACCAATTAGTCATGGCGCGCGCCTGGGTCTGTATGAGAGGCTGCAGGCAGTGATCGAATTGACCGAGCAGGAGCGGGAGGAACTGACGCGATGGTC
>Ga0157370_10007466_pt1 | contig 11886 bp, 17 predicted proteins | sample C35metaG_FD_113463 | JGI IMG/M metagenome (GOLD analysis project Ga0157370, IMG submission 113463) | Corn rhizosphere microbial communities from Kellogg Biological Station, Michigan, USA - C3-5 metaG | ecosystem: Host-associated > Plants > Roots > Rhizosphere > Soil | place: USA: Michigan... | reverse complement strand
TGACCTGCCCCCAGGATTAGATACAAAGCTCAGTTAGTAATGTCGGATCCTTCACTCTCAGAATTACCCTTTCTCCAGCTCGCTGCAAATTCAGACGGCGTCTGATAATTCAGCGTGGAGTGCGGGCGACATTCGTTATAATCCTGACGCCATTCGCTGATGGTTTTCCTGGCATGATTGACGTCGCTGAACCAGTGTTCATTCAGGCATTCATCGCGAAAGCGTCCGTTAAAACTCTCAATAAATCCGTTCTGCGTCGGCTTGCCGGGCTGGATAAGTCGCAGCTCCACTCCATGCTCAAAGGCCCACTGATCGAGCGCGCGGCAGGTAAACTCCGGGCCCTGATCGGTTCTTATCGTAGCCGGATAGCCGCGAAACAGCGCAATGCTGTCCAGAATACGCGTGACCTGCACGCCTGAAATCCCGAAGGCAACAGTGACCGTCAGGCATTCCTTTGTGAAGTCATCGACGCAGGTAAGGCACTTGATCCTGCGACCAGTAGCCAGCGCATCCATGACGAAATCCATCGACCAGGTCATGTTGGGCGCCGCCGGGCGGAGCAGCGGCAGACGTTCTGTTGCAAGCCCTTTACGACGACGTCTGCGTTTAACGCCCAGCCCGTTCAGATGATAAAGGCGGTACACGCGCTTGTGATTAACCAGAAGCCCTTCACGGCGCAGTAACTGCCATATGCGGCGGTAGCCAAAACGCCTGCGCTCCAGTGCCAGTTCAGTAATGCGCCCTGATAAATGGGCATCAGCCGCCGGACGCTGAGCGTCATAGCGGCAGGTCGACAGGGACAAACCTGTGAGTCTGCAGGCACGACGTTGCGACAGGGGGATTCATTTCTGCTCGCATCCTCTGCTGAGCGGCGTTAACAGCAACCTGTGGTTTCCTGTCGGTGAGAATGAAACCTGGTTTTCGGCGGTTGAGCGGGTTCTTGTCATGAATGGCCTGGCTGAAAACCTGACGGCGCTTGATCCGCTGCGTGACTGCAAAGAGTACACCGACTGGAAAGCCACTTATAACCGCAAAGTCATTATCTGATAAAACGGGGCCGGACACGTCCGGCCCGTTCTGACACGAATGAGGTAGGTCACATGCATACTGTTTCATCATCCGAAGATCATGCCCAGACAGCGGCTGAAACCCTGTACGTTGCCGATTTATCCTGCCTGGCGGAACAGGTGACGGATCGCCTGCCGTTTGATGCTGACAATGCCAGTCGTGCAGGCGCTGCCGCTGCCGCTCTGACTGCGTTCGCCCGCTATACCGGACTGAATACCGACGGCGAATCTGCCGAAACCGTTATTGTCGATTTCCTCACTGACCTGATGCATTTATGCAGTGAAACCGGCATGCCGCTCTGCGAAATGCTCCTTTCGGCCAGTCGTCACTGGCAGGTTGAACAGGACGCGTAGCGCACCAGTCTGCGCGGGCCATGTAACAGCACGACAGCTACAGCGTTAATATTGCTTTCGGAGAAAGGCGATCATGAACACATCACTGAGCTACACAGAACAGAAAAAGAAAGAAATGATGGCGAGTCTCTGTTTCCTGCGCGAACTTGTGAGCCAGCCGGATGAGGAAAATCGTGAGGAACTGATGCTGGGTACGCTTTTGAACTTAGCCGGTGAGATCACAGGAACCGTGACTGACTGGACACTGTCCCGGCCCAGGCTGCCCCTTTCTTCCGTCCAGGCGTGGGCAGAGGCGCTCAGGCTGGTGCGAGCAGAGCCTGATGGCCTCGGTGATTATCTCTGCCGGTCGGCAAAAAAGGAACTCAAAACGATGCTTCAGTCTGATTCCTGGAAGGGAAATGTGTGCATCATCTGAATACTTACGCGTTATATCTGAACGAAAACAGGAGATTTAATCGCCGATAAAGTGTGACTTTGTTTCACACTGTGCTATCATAAGTGTGACAAAGTTACACACACCGGAGGGCGTATGACAGTAACAAAACTGAGGCAGCAGGGCGGGGCGGTTGTGCTGACCATTCCAAGCGACATTGCAGCCAGAGCAGGCTGGAGCGTTGGCACACTGCTGGACGTTACCGCAGACGGGGATGCCGTGAGTATTCGTCCGTCAGGTCGTGTTGCCCGTGGCCGTAAGACGGTGGCACAGCTACTGGCAGGGATTGACCAGGATGAAATCCGCCAGTTCAACGACGAAATCAGCGACGGCGCGAATGACAGACCACAGGGAAGGGAGTTTATCTGATGGTATCGCGCAGAATCCCGCAGAAAGGTGAAATCTGGCACGTTAACGGCGATCCGGTTGAGGGAAAGGAGTTTAAAGGGCCGCACTATTACCTTGTGATTTCTCCCAGGGAGCTTGTTGCGGCGCTGGGAACGGCGGTATGTATACCGATAACGAGTGGCGGCGGGGCCGCGCGCGCGCAGTCCGTGACGGTCTGGTTAGACGGAGACAGCACCGAATCGGGTAAGGTGACGGGCGTTGCACTTTGCTATCAGTTACGTTCGCTCGACCTGGCTGCCCGTAAGGCCACTTACAGCACAAAGGTGGCTCCCCACATCATGGACGAGATCCTGTCGATGGTCGTGGATTTAATCGACCCGCGCTGAAAGGCGCGGTTTCACTTTCTGCATTCTGCGCGGCGCAGTTCCGCAACAAAAAACGCAAGGGCCGGACAGCGCCGGTGCTGCCGCACCGGCCTTATCCGTTTTTGTGCACATCAAAGTAATCCGTTTCCTGGTATCCGTGTTCCTTCTGACTTCTGTTTTCTGTTCCTTTTTTAAAAGCCACTTCACGGGCAGGGCCATGGCCCCCTTCGGCTCCTGCCCTGGCGGGCAGTCGTCAGCCTCACTCCGCTAAGGCGGCAGAGCCGCCAAGCTCCGCCGAACCCGCAGGCGGGTTCGTGTAGAGTCTGATGGCGAAGGTCAACGTCAACGGCTGCTGACGGCTGGCGCCGTCGCTTTCACCGCCCCGGCAAAGGACCGCCGTGGCTCTGTGGCCAGCCCGCGAGGCGGGCTGCAAATTCCCCTCCTGACGCCTTTTCCGCTGTTCCGGCCGTGCCTTGCGCGGAGGGCTGGTCGTAGCACCGCCGGTTCGGGCAGAAAGGGGTGAAATGTACGCCGCCAAAAACTTTTCGCCAGGGGCGGCAAAAACTTTTTGTCGTCGCCCCTTTATGCCCTCTCTTCGTCGTCGCAACTCTGCCCTTCGCCGCGAAAGGCCAGACCGGAAAAAGAAAAAAGCCGCGTCAGAGGAAGTCTTTTTCGGCACCCGCAGCCCTCCGGTCAGACCGCAGCGCGCTGCACAAACCGGATCTCACAGCATGAGGACATCATGATGAAAAACGTATCAGCTCCCAGCATACAGGACACGCAGGATTTGCCCGTCGATGCCTTTATGGACCTGTGCGACTACGTATGGACGCACGGCGAATTCCTGGGACCGTCTGGTCTTGCGAGTAACGATTTTAACGGGCTGGAGGCGTTTGATGAGCCGACAGAAGAACCGGATGCACGGAAGGTTTATATGCGCGATGGCTGGCCGGTTGCCGTCTACGAATTTGATATCGGTTACACCGTTATCCGTCGTCAGGTCTGACAGGTAGCAAAGAAAAAGGGCGGAAATTCCGCCCGTTCACCCCGGACGCCACGACCAAATGACCGTCCGGAATGTCAACAGCAATAAGGAGTAAATCATGAAAACTGCTGACCGCAGCATCATCACACCCTCCGCCGGATATGTAAAGCCCGGCGGGAAATCATCTCATACGCGCCATCGTCACACCGATCCGGATGTGCGTGAGATTCCGGATGAAATGCGTGCGCGTGTCCGTCACGTAGCGCACTGCGTCCGTAAGCACAGAGCCGTCCGTGTGCCTGCCATGAGCAGCAGTGAATGGGGACAGTTTCTCCGTTCGCTGGAGATCCACCGGGCTGTTGCCTGACTGATTGCCTGCCGTCCCTAAACGGGGCGGCATTAAACGATAATCTCAAATCCGGAGTGTGATAATTATGGCCCGTTTATTTAATGGTTTTCGTTCTGCAAACAGCATTCGCCGCGACCGCCCACTGACTGATGATGAGCTTCGCCAGTTTGTTCCCAGCGTGTTTTCTGAAGATAAACATGACTCCCGCAGTGACCGCTACACCTGGATTCCTACAAGCCACATTCTGACACGCCTGCGTAAAGAAGGTTTCGAGCCGTTCTATGCATGCCAGCAGCGCGTACGCGATCAGGGACGTGTCGGTCATGCTAAACATCTGCTGCGCCTGCGTCGTCGTGATCAGATTCTTGCCTCAGAAGTCTCGGAAATTATTCTGCTGAACAGCCATGACGGCAGCAGTAGCTATCAGATGATACCCGGACAGTTTCGCAGCATCTGTTCCAACGGCATGGTGTGCGGAGAAGTGTATGGCGAAATCCGTGTGCCGCATAAAGGTGACATTATCAGTCAGGTGGTTGAGGGGGCTTATGACATCCTTAATCGGTTCGAGGCGATTGAACATTCACGCGACGAAATGAAGCTTATCCCGCTTGATCATCGTGAACAGGTAGCCTTTGCCGAAACGGCGCTGGAGTTTCGCTATGACGGCCAGCATATTCCGGTCACTGCTGATTCAGTTTTGCAGGCGCGCCGAAAGGCAGACAATCCGAATGACCTCTGGACTGTTTATCAGCGTACCCAGGAGAACATCATTCGTGGTGGATTACGTGGCCGGACCGTGAAGGGATCAGTGACAAAAACCCGTGCGATAAACGGCATTGACGGCGACATAAAAAACAACCGTTTTCTCTGGTCCCTTGCCGAAAAAATGAAAGAACTTAAATCCTGATTTGTGGAACGGGGGCACTGAAAACCCCCGTATTTTTTTGAACATTATCACTTCATTATTGCGGCACGCCCTCATTACCCGCATCCGTTCCCGTCTTTATTACCTTTCTGTCACGTTTCTGTTTTTTTCCCTTATTGTTATCTTTCAGGACATCGGAAATTGCCCTTTCACTGAAACCGAACTGCATGCCATCCAACACCGATTTTATATCTTTTGCGTTATAACCTTTTTCCTTTGCCAGCATCAAAATCGTTTCCCGAAGACTGTCTAGTGCTTCATTTCTTGTGATTCTTTTTGGCGACAAATCCGGAAGATTTTCCAGTTTTAACTTCGCCTCTTCAATCTGCTCTTGTGTGAAAAACTGCTGTGTGGCCATAACCCCTCCTGTGAGAACCATCAAAAATGGTGATTCTGCCTGGTAATAGTGAAAATTTCCAGCTTCCACCCCCCATGACGCCAATTTACTTCTGGCTACTAAAGTGCCAAAATACAGCTATGAATAAAAAGTCGGGACAGGAAATGTTTTGTGACCACCGCCAGCACGCTGGCAGTGATTCCCAAAACGACCTGCTCAGGGCTCCGCCCCGAGACCCGGGTTAAGTGCCAAGGTTGAGTTATGTCGAAAAGTGAAAAGCGTCAGAGGGAAAAGCTGGTTAAATGTCGTTGCACAGATGCTGAATACGAGGCCATCAACAGGAAGGCCATTGCAGCAGGGCTGACGACATCTGAATACCTGCGCCGATCCGCGCTCAACCGCCGCATTACCGTCCGCACAGACATTCGGATGATGAACGAGCTGCTACGCCTAGGCGGTCTGCAGAAGCATCTTTACACCCAGATGCAAACGAACATGACGACCGAACTGAGCCTTCAGTTTTCTGAAGTGCTGACCAGTATCAGGGACGCCATTAACGCGCTGGATATGACACCCGTCCCTGTCGAGGAAATGAAAGACTAATGAACGTTATCATCCCGCCGAAGCGCCGCGATAAGAAGACCAGCTTTAAGAAGCTGGTTGACTACGTCAGCACGCGTGAGGAAAAAAAACCAACGGAAGCCGCAACGCGTGAAGTGATTCATGATGCCAGCACTGAGTATGTTTCCACGCCGGGTTTCGGTCAGCTGGTCGACTACGTCGGCCGCAAAAAGGTTGCTGCGGCTCCACAGATTATCAGCATTTCACCAGAGGGTACTCAGCGCGTTCTCTCTGGTGAAGTGCTGTGTGAAACAAACTGCTTCTCGCTAGACACTGCCGCGTCAGAGATGAATCTGACAGCGTCACAGAACCGTCACTGTAAAGACGCGGTCTATCACTTTATTCTCTCCTGGCAGGACGATGAAGACCCATCACCTGACGCCGTGTTCAGTTCCGTCCGCTATTGTCTTAAGCAACTTGGCATGGAAGAACATCAGTATGTTGCTGCTATTCATCGCGACACTGATAACCTGCACTGCCATGTCTCAGCCAACCGCGTACACCCCAACACTTTTACTGCGCAGAACATGTGGAACGATGCCGACACGCTGCAAAAATGCTGCCGCGTGCTTGAACGTGAGTTTGGTTTCAAAGTGGATAACGGCAGCTGGCATATGGATGAGACTGGTGAGCTTCACCGCACCCGTCGCGAGATGCCTTCAGCTCCGCGTGGTGCTGCAAAACGCGAAATCTTTTCAGACAAAGAAAGCCTGCACGGCTATGCAGTACGCGAAACCCGCCAGATGCTAAACGACTTTGCCGAGCAGGAATGTCTGGACTGGACGCTGTTGCATAACGTGCTTTACACACGTGGACTTGGTCTGCGCGAACAACAGGGTGGACTTGCTGTTTACGATTTACTTAACCCTGACGGTGTGAGCGTCAAGGCTTCTGACGTGCATCCTGCTATCAGTCATGCCGCGATGGTGAAACGCTGGGGGGACTACCAGCCCGCACGTCCGACTTCAGATCCTGATGACCCTGAGTCAGGGATGCTCTTGGTTGATAAGTTTTATATGCCACAGTTGCATGTCCGCGACCAGGAAGCACGACGTGAACGGCGTGAGGCGCGCGCGATAGCGCGTGACATTCTCCGTGCACGTTATGATGCCTATCGCTCTGGCTGGGAAAAACCAGACCTGCGTGCAGGAGAACGCTTCCGTCAGATTGCGGCGCACTGCATGGTCGTCAAAGCCAGCGTGCGAGACCGCGTCAGGGACCCGCTTATGCGTAAGCTGATGTACCGTGTCGCCGAATTTGAAAAGATGAAGGCGATGGCTGAACTTCGCCTGCAGCTGCGTGAGGAGCGTCAGGGGCTGAGCGAAACCGGCGCGAACCGACCCCTGAGCTGGAAGTCATGGGTTGAGCGAGAAGCGATAAAAGGAGATGCGGCGGCGCTCAGTCAGATGCGCGGCTGGGCCTATCGCGAGAAACGTGCTGCCCGTAAGCAGGGAAGTGCGTGGCCAGAACCGAATGCCGTCATTCACTACGGTCCGGGCGACAATGTTCCGGCAATTAAATCCAGTGAACATGAAACGCGAGTGCTGCGTGACGGCACAGTCAGCTATCTGCGCGACGGTAAACCCGCTGTAACCGACTTCGGTGACAGGCTGGAAGTTTACGCTGCGTCTGACAGCATATCAGACCGCTTCAATAACGACCTGGCCGCAGAACTTACCGCCCGGCGAAGCGGAGACAATACGACTCTGAGCGGGGAACCGAAAGCCGTAAACCGCGTTCTGTATTCCGGCGTAATACGCAATGTGAATAATCGTGACGACCACGTATTTAAAGTCAGCGATCCCAAACTGATGGCCAGCGTACATGCCACGGAAGACAGCCTCCGTAATCAGAATGTACAGCCAGAACTGAAACAGGACGGTCCCCAACTCTGGGAAGATGAAAACGCACGCCCTGCAAAGAGGGATTTACCACGACCATGAGGAGAGTAATGGACCAGAAATAAGCAAAGCGGAAGTACTTAGTCGCTGATTGCACAGGCTGGAACCCTGTACAACCAGCTAACCTTAACAACCTGTCTGGAGGCTGCTATGGCTGCCATGGATCCTATTCATTTTCATAAAGCGATCAACCTTTTTCCTCAACTTTCACAAACCCAAGCGGAAAACTGTTTTATCTTTTCAACCAGTGCCACATACCACGAAGTTTCGGAGATAAGGGGAAAATCCCCGGTTTCTATTAAAAAAACGCTGGAAAAGGCTCAGGCCAATCTTGAGCTTCATACGGTTCAGAGTATTCGCCCCGTTTTTTTAACCCGTCTCATGTTCAATACTTTTTACCTTATAAGAACAGGTAGAAAGAGAAGTTTGTCTTTGAAAGATGATGTTGAAAATTTTCTTCTGACATTTAGCAATGAGCAAAAATCAATCAGGTTATTCCCTGAGCTTGATATTAAGCATGCTCTGCTAATTTGCGCTTTTTGCTCTGGTGAGACTGTGAAAGATATCTGTTTTGCCTTTTCGATTAACGAACTTAAGGTTCAAAAGACTATTGATACTTTCCTGAGGATAATGAATATAAATTCTCTTCAGACGCTCAGGATCGTTGTTTTAGTAAGGCTCGAAGCGTATCTGGCGAGTATTACAATCTCATAAATTTTATTAAAAATATGCCCATGTGATATTGGGCATATTTTATTCATCTTGGTTTTTTATTCTGCAAATTTAATTTTATCACTAAACGGATATCAATAACGCTTGAATCCACACTTCCTTGATTTTGTCAATGACCTTATTTAGGTTATTGCGCGCATTAGGACCAATCCTATTTAATGCCTGCATTGCTTACACGATTTATACATTCGGTTACGGAAGAACACAGATGCCTGCACACGTTAACAAAGAAAAGGGAATTAAAGTCCTGCTGCGCCTCTCCCCGGAGACAACCGCTATTCTGTGCCAGGCCGCAGACCGCTCCGGTCGCAGTAATACAAAAGAAGCGCTTGTGCGCCTTGAAGACCACCTTAAATCTTTTACTGACCTCGCCACACCAGGGCGCCGGTTCAACGCTGACATCAGCGAAACCACAATTAAATAATATCTAAAGCCGGCACTCATTATAACCGGCCTTATTTTTATGACTGATACATGCGCGTATGCGCAGGGCATCGTTTTGCCTGAAAACTCATCTGCTCTTTAACAATGTGCCCGCTTTTATATTCCCGACCTCAGGGTCCTCTCTTGCCGGCATGCTGTACCGGTGCGCGGAAGATGTCCGGAGGCTACGTCATGGCCTGCACTACGTCGGGAAAACAGTAAAGCTGCAGAGAAACGAATTTACGGCATTACTGGCGGGCACCGCGCAAAGTCGGAACAGTGAAGCGTAACCGTTATACCCCTACGTACAAATTCGATGTATCCAGTTCGACCGGTGCAGTTTTACTGCATCAGGCCCCGGCGCGTTCCGCCGGGCACAACCTGTATCTGGAGAAGATTAGCCCTGCACTTGTGTGCGGTCGTGAACGGGCAGCCCTGACGGTTTCAATTCACAAAACGCACAGTGACACAGAGCAGTCTGTGCCGGCCCACTCTCGCGAGTGGGTCAGCCCGGAAAGTCTTAAACGTTTAATTAAGCGAGCGCCCGGGGACGCGGGCGTATTTAACGGGGTGATACATGCATCTTTCAAAAACAAAGCGCAAAGCGCTACGGCAGCAATTTAAGGGATGCTGCGCTTACTGCGGGGCATCACTTCCCGCTCAGGGCTGGCATGCAGAATCAATCGGTAAAGAGTTTGTTGAAGAAGGCGTTGTTCCTGTCTGTGCTTTATGTCGGAAAATAAAAGGGAATGCCTCACCTGAAGAATTCAGGGCGTTGCTCGCTGAACAGGTAGAAAAGGCGCTGCGCCACAGTATCAACTTCCGGACGGCGATGCACTTCGGCCTGGTAAGTCAGCAGACTAAAAAGGTTGAATTCTGGTTTCAGCGCTGTAACCCGTCGCGTAAGCCGGAAGTGGAGCAGGCGACACAGACCACCGCTGGCGATAACCGATATTCAAGAGAGCATTGCCCTGTGTTGACTGTTACGGGAACTGTCGGTAACAGCTTATGAAACGCTCTGTGTTCCTGCGTGCGTCCCTTCGTCGGGCGCTCCGAAAATGCCATCCGGAATTTACCGCTTCCCGTTCAGCCTGTTCTGACAAAGGAAAAACAGAGATGCCGGAGGACCTTATATCACGCAGTCCGTCGGCCCTCAGTAACTCCATTAAGCGCGAGTAATCACTTTCAGGGAAATCATCATGAAACCACTACTAATGGCTGGTCTGTTCCTGTCATTCAGTCTTTTTCTGCCAGCTGACAGCTTCGCCAGTGATACCCCGGTTAAACAAAGCGCTGAACCCACACCGGGTGCGTTTATCTGCCATGACTGCATTAACGTAAATGTGTCCGTATGGCAGTTTAAGCCTTCTGATTTGAAAGCGCAGATCGATATGCTTACCTCACTTTCTAAACTGCAGTCGCCCCCTGTTTTCTATGGCCCGGGAAGTACGGGAGGTCCGACTGTCATCTCCCCAGGATCGGGACACGCCTTTATAGACAAGATTGACCATCTCGGTTCGCTTCAACAGAGGCTTGACTGGAAGGCTGTTACAGTGTCCGGTCATCCGCTGCCTCTGGCCATTAGTTCTTTAGCCGGGAATTACAGCGCCGTTCTCACCATTAAAAACTTGCGCCAGTCATGGAGTCCTCAACCTTTTAACGGACTGATTCGTTTATCCCTTCGTGCTGATGCTCCGGCAAATGGTAATTTTGAGACGCTGGCCAGCGCGGGGCAGGTGTTGGTCATTAATGGAAGTGAGATCCTCAACATGCAGCCCTTATCTGATGGCAGTTACCCGATAATGCACGACAAAGTCATCATCACCGACGGCAGAAATGTTGAGTTAGGATCCTTTAACTATTCCCGCGCCGCGGCCGAGTCGAACTCCGAGAACGCGCTGGGTGTGCGTGACGTTCCCGCTCTGGCACAAACCTACCTTGCGCACTGGCAGTCGCGGTGGGATGGAGGAAATGACTGGCATTCAGGCTACTGAGTCCCCGATCCGAGAAAACAAAGATAAGGAAACGCCAGTGAAGCTGAGAAAAATCCTGATAACGGCCGCGGTATGTTTTGCGACTGTGTTTTACCTGAGTGTGTTTCTGGTACTGGTGTTTTCCCCTGACGAAAAATGGAGAGGTCACAGTGATTATCTGGCACCGCTGCGTCATACTGCTCCCCGCTAGTTCCCCCTAGCACGCCCGGAATACACGGGTGGACATTCAGCGCGCCAACGCCGGTGTCCACATCCGGGAGTGTCACCATGACAAATCGCCTACAGTCAAACATCCTGCAGGAACTCTGTTGTTGCTTTTACCTTCTGTTTCATCTTAATCGCGCGCTACACATCGACCCTGCCCTGCAGGGCAGGGTCGATGTAAGTAAAGATCTGTAGTATGCTCATTCACCATGATCCATGCCTGTGTCATGAGGAGCCGATATGCCACAAACTCCAACTACAGAATCGTCCTTAACAAAGCGTCTTTATCGCAAAGGTAATCCTCTTTCTGCATCTGAAAAACAGCAGGCGGCGGTAGCGCGTAAGAGGATGACGCATAAAGAGCTGAAGGTTTTTGTACGCAACCCTCTCAAGGATAGACTTCTTGCTGTATGCGAAAAAGAAGGTATCACGCAGGCTGAATTTATCGAGCGACTCTTATCTGATGCATTAAATGAGAGAGATTAGTCAGTAAGGACATTACTTTCTTGTCGAATACCGGCGTTGATGATAGATTCCGGATCGTTAAGAATTCTGGCGGGCCACGCCGCAAGGTGGCAGGAGACTGGTACTGAAGCACGACTGAAGGCCAGAAAAAAGAAAACCCCGAAAATCTTCGACAAGTTTGGCGACTGAGAAGATTAACGGGGCCCACTGAATCTGCATAGAAGCTGTTGCTCTATGCGGGGAGTATAGTTTTATGCCCGGAAAACTGCAATACCTTCTGTGCTTACTCCTTCTGTGCAACATAAGCGCAGGAAGGCGTGGCTGAACAGGTCCTTGAAAACACATCAATTTACCGGCAGGTAAAAAATCCGAATCCGAAATTT
>Ga0157370_10007463_pt1 | contig 11889 bp, 9 predicted proteins | sample C35metaG_FD_113463 | JGI IMG/M metagenome (GOLD analysis project Ga0157370, IMG submission 113463) | Corn rhizosphere microbial communities from Kellogg Biological Station, Michigan, USA - C3-5 metaG | ecosystem: Host-associated > Plants > Roots > Rhizosphere > Soil | place: USA: Michigan... | reverse complement strand
GGGCCCCTCCGGCCTTGTTGCTGTAGTGACGCTCCACCTTGATCGCATAGTCGGCGAGCGTCAGCACGTCTTCGTCCGATACGCAGAAGCGCTCGCGCTCCGCCGCCGACGTCGGGACGTTGCGCGTGGTCTCTCGAGTGCCGCCCTCGGCGTACACCATCTTCATTTTCTTGGCGCCCAGTACACGCCTCAGCACCGCCCGGTGACCGCGTTCGAAGGTCGGCTTGAATACGTAGAACTCGTCCGGATCGACCGCGCCCTGCACGACGTTCTCTCCCAGGCCGTACGCGCCGGTGATGAAGACGACGTCGCGAAAACCGGATTCGGTATCGAGCGTGAACATGACGCCGCTCGACGAGAGGTCCGCACGGACCATTTTCATCACGCCGACCGACAGTGCGACCTTGAAGTGATCGAACCCCTCGTCGATTCGGTAATGGATGGCGCGGTCCGTGAACACGCTGGCGAAGCACCGCCGGCACGCATCCAGCAGCTGGTCCTCGCCGCGCACGTTGAGAAACGACTCGTGCATCCCGGCGAAGCTGACGTGCGGCAAGTCTTCGGCCGTAGCCGACGACCGGACCGCGACGCTCATGTCTTCGCCGTACTGCGTCTTGAGTTCGCCGTACGCCGCGATGATCTGGCGAACGAGCTCGTCCGGCAGTGGAGCACCATACACGATTTCGCGCATCCGCCGGGCGCGCGCGACGAGATCAGCGACGTTTGCCGGGTCGAGGCCCCGAATCGCCTCGCGCAACGCGGGTAGTGCGTTTGCGCGCTCGAGCACGAGCCAATAGGCGGCGGCGGCGATCGCAAAGCCGTTGGGGACGGGTACGCCTGCGCTCCCAAGGGCGCGATACATCTCGCCGAGCGAGGCGTTCTTACCGCCCACCAGCGGCACGTCATCGATCCCGATGTCGTTGAAGAACCGAGTGTAGCGAGACGTCATGCCAAGTCCCCTGTTGCGCGAACGATCGATAACCTACCGCGCACCGACATCTGCCGCTTTGCGCTTCGTCAACCGCTTGGCTCGCCCGGCGCGGCCGATCGCGCATTGCTGCAATGCAGACGTCCAGCGGTCGGCCTCGTCAGCGGTTCTTGACGTGCATCAAGCGGCCCTCCCTCGCGGCGAGAGAACATGCCGCCATGCGTCATGTTGCAGCTTCGATGTCGGTGGAGGACGTGATTCGTCGTCGCGCCTCGGTGCGCGCCTATGTGCCGGGTAAGCTGCCATGGGCGACGATCAGCGATATCCTCTCCGCCGCAGTACGCGCATCCACCGCCATGGATACCCAGCCTTGGGCGTTTGCCGTCGTTCAGGATGCTGATTTGCTCAAGCGAATTTCGGATCGTGCCCGGCTTCTGTTTGCCGAGGAACCACATCCGGAGCTCCTGCACCGAGGCGTACATGCGCTCGACGTCTTTTCGAAACCCGACTTCAACGTATTCCACGATGCCGGGACTCTCATCGTCATCGGCTCACAGACGCAAGGACGATTCGTAACGGCAGATTGCTGGCTCGCCGCGGGAAATCTGATGCTCCAGGCTTGCGCCATGGGACTCGGCACGTGCGTCATCGGATCCGCAATCGACGCGCTCAACCTCAGCGAGGTGAAGGCCGAGATCGGTGTGCCCGACGACTTCACTGCAGTCGCGCCGGTCGTCGTGGGCGAGGCGGCGGCGTCCGTACCTCCAACGCCGAGAAGCGAGCCGCGCGTGTTGACATGGATTGTGTAAACGGCTGACGACTCCGGTCTTCAACCTACCGAGCATTGCGGGTCTCGCCCGAAGTGCGGGCGCGGCTGCGTGTTATCGTCGCTGCCCATCATGAAGCGCGCGATGCTCGACGACTTCAGCGAGCTCTCGGGCTGGAGTCCGCTGACGTCGGGACAAGCGCAACTGAAGATTTCCCGGGATCGCGGGCCCCGGGGCAGCGCCCTGCGGCTCGATTTCGATTTCAGAGGGGGTGGCGGCTTCGTCGTCGCCCGCAAGCGCTTCTCGTTTCGGCTCCCGGAAACTTACGTCTTCACCTTCGACATCCGTGGAGTGGCGCCCGCCAACAAGCTCGAGTTCAAGCTCGTCGATCCCAGCGGCCACAACGTCTGGCGGCATCAACAGGAAGGCTTCGCCTTCCCCGTGCATTGGCGCACCTTGCTGATCCGAAGCAGCGAGATCGATTTCGCGTGGGGACCGGCAGGCATTGGCCCCATGCGCCGGGTCGGCGCGATCGAGTTGGCGATTACAGCGCCTCCTGGCGGGAAGGGCAGCGTGTGGATTGCCGACCTCGGCTTCGAGGATCACAGCTATGCGTCGATCCCCGTCGCTTACGCGTCGAGCGCGCTGCCGGGGCACGCGGCGCGGTGTGGCGTCGATGGCCGCACGGACGCGAGCTGGCAGAGCGAGCACTCCGATGAGCCGCAATGGTTCCGGATCGATTTCAGCGAGCCCCGGGAATATGGAGGCCTCGTCCTCCACTGGGATCGGACGAGGCCGGCCCGGCCATTCGACGTCGATATCTCGGACGATGGCGAGATGTGGAAGACGGTGTATTCGGCCGGGCGAACCGACGCTCCGCGCAGCTACATCTACCTGCCCGGGAGCATCTCACGGCAGCTTCGGCTTCGCCTGCATCGCGGCGGCGGCGACGGCATGGGAGTCGGCATCGCCGAGATCGACGTCCGGCCGCCGGAGTTCTCTCGCTCGCTGAATGCGTTTTTCCACGGGATCGCCGCGGACGAGCCGAGAGGCAGCTTTCCCAGATATCTCCGGGGCGAGCAGGCTTACTGGACATCGGTGGGCAGTGCGCAAGGAGGCTTGCTGCACGCGCTGCTCAACGAAGACGGCATGCTCGAGGCAGACAAAGGCGGGTTTTCGATCGAGCCTTTTCTATGCATCGGCGAAGAGCTCGTCACGTGGGCGGACGCCGCTGTGACACAGGAGCTGGAGCAAGGATTCGTTCCCATCCCGTCCTCGGTATGGCGGAAGAACGGCATCAGCCTTCGCGTGACCGCATTCGCAAGCACCAGGGGCGGCAAGGACATCTTGTACGTTCGGTACCGTCTGGAGAACGCAGGCGCCGCGCGAATACGAATGCGATTCTTCGCCGCGGTCCGCCCGTTCCAGGTAACACCGCCCTGGCAGGGGCACGATGAGTCCGACACCGTCAGCCGGATCACGATGCTCGAATACGCGGATGGAGTCGTATCGGTCAATGGGCAGAAGCTCGTCGTTCCGCTCACCATCCCGACTGCGTTCGGAGCCGCATCGTTCGAGCGCGGCGATGTTACCCACTATTTGCGCATGGGCGACGTACCGCCCGATCACGCGGTGAGCGACCGCTCCGGCCACGCGTCGGGAGCACTGCGCTTCGATCTCGATCTTGGCGCGGAGTCGGCACGGGACGTTTATCTGGCGACATCCGTGGAAGCAGCGGCTGCTGCGCTCGCTTCGCCGTCTCCAGTTGTCGATATTGACGTGGAGCTCGCTGAAGCCGTTCGCGCGTGGCGAGCGAAGCTGGGCCGCGTCGAGATGCGCCTCCCGTCATCCGCTCGAGCTTTCAGCGACACGTTCAGGACGGCGATCGGACACATCCTGATCAATCGCGATGGGTCTGCGCTGCAGCCCGGGCCGCGGCGTTACGCCCGATCCTGGATTCGAGACGGCGCGACGATGGCGGCCGCTCTGCTGCGCGCCGGGTGCATTGAGGAGGTACGCGACTATGTTCGCTGGTACGCGCGCCAGCAAGCGGGGGACGGCACGATCCCGTGTTGCGTGGACCGCGATGGACCGGACTGGCTCGCCGAATACGACAGCCAGGGCGAGTTCATCTACGCGGTCATGGAGTACTTCCGCTTCAGCGCAGATCGTGCCTTCCTCATCGAGATGTGGCCTGTCGTCACGAGATCGGTCGACCGGATCGAGGCACTGCGCAGCCAGCGTCTCACGCCCGAGTTCCGAAATCCCGGGAAACGGGCCTGCTATGGCTTGCTACCGGAGTCGGTAAGCCACGAAGGGTACATGGCGCATCCGGTGCACGCGTACTGGGACGACTTCTGGACGCTGCGCGGGCTGCAGGATGCGGCGACGATGGCACAAGTGCTGGCCGACACGGAGCAGGCGGTGCGCATGACCGCCCTCCGCGATTCGTTTCACGAGACGCTGTATGCATCGATCGAATCGACGATGTCGGCGCGGAAGCTCGACTACATTCCCGCTTCGGTGGAATTGGGCGACATCGATCCCGCTGCGACGGCAAACGCCGTGGGGATGCTCGACTTGGCGCGAGCAATGCCAGCCGCGGCGCTCGAGCGGACGTTCGACGAATACCTTTCGAATTTTCGGATGCGACGGAGCGGCGAAATCGACTGGATCAACTATTCTCCGTACGAAATGCGCATCATCGGCGCGCTGGTCCGCCTCGGAAGACGCGAGAGCGCGTTCGAGTTGGCGCAATTTTTCCTCGGCGATCGGCGTCCGTCGGCTTGGAACCAATGGCCGGAAATCGCATGGCGCGATCCGCGGAGCCCGGCGCACATCGGCGACATGCCGCACACGTGGATCGCCGCCGAATTCGTCCTGGCCTTTCGCAGCATGCTGGCATTCGAGCGGGAGCTCGACGACGCTCTCGTCTTGTTCGCAGGGGTACCGGCCGGGTGGCTCGCAAGCGATGACGGTATCGCTGTCGACGCCCTGCCGACCTGGTATGGAACCTTCGGCTTTGCGATGAGGCGCGCAGGTGATGCCGTCGACATCGATCTCACGCCCAGGGGTAACGCCGCGGTGCCCCCGGGGGGTATCATCGTTCGACCGCCGGTCGAATCGCCCTTGCGCGCGGTGGTCGTCAATGGCAAGCCGATCGCACGCTTCAGTGGGGTGGAGGCGACGATCGAGCAAGTCCCTGCAAAGGTTCGAATGATGTGCTGAGGCCACAACGGACCGGATGACCGAGCAGCGTGTCCCACTCACACGGTTGACGTGGCGCCGGTTGGGGCGGGAAGTCAACGATTTCGCGAACTGCGAGGTCGGCTGGCGCGCGCGCGCTTTCTTTGGCCTGCTCATCGCGCTCCTGCTCGCCTTCAATGGGCTGAACGTCGTGAACAGCTACGTCGGTCGGGATTTCATGACGGCCATCGCGAACCGCGACTCGCCCGGATTCATCCGGCAGGCAATCGCTTACGTCGGGGTTTTCGGAGCGTCGACGCTCGTGGGCGCCTTCTATTCGTTCAGCGAGCAGCGACTGGGCCTCCTTTGGCGGGAATGGCTCACGCGGCGGCTCCTCGGTGCATACCTCCGCCAAAGGGCCTTCTATCGCCTCAGCGCCGCTGGCGTGGTCACCAATCCCGACGAGCGCATTGCCGAGGACGTCAAGGCCTTTACGGCCACGACGCTCTCGTTCGTGCTGTTGCTCGCCAACGCAACGGTCACGGTCATCGCGTTTTCGGGCGTGCTTTGGTCGATCAGCCGAACGCTGTTCGCCGTCGCAATCGTGTACGCCGCTTTCGGTTCCGCCCTGACCGTGCTGTTCGGCCGCCCGCTCATCTGGCTCAACTACAACCAGCTCGACAAGGAAGCCGACTTCCGGGCGAACCTTCTCCATGTACGGGAAAACGCGGAATCGATTGCGCTGCTGTACCGCGAGGCGTCGCTTGGCGCTCGGCTGCGACGCCGGCTCCACGATCTCACCGAGAACATGCGGCGGCTCATCGGCGTCAACCGTAACCTCGCGTTCTTCACGAACGGGTACAACTACCTGATCCAGATCATCCCGGTGCTGGTCGTGGCACCACTCTTCTTCAGAGGCGAGGTGGAGTTCGGCGTGGTCACCCAGTCGATGATGGCCTTTTCCGTCTTGCTGGGCGCCCTCTCGCTTGTCGTCACGCAGTTCCAGTCGATCTCCTCGTTCGCTGCGGTGATCACGCGGGTCGGGTCGCTCGCGGACGCGCTAACGCAATCACACGACAGGGCTGACTTCGAAGTGCGCGAAGACGAGGCCCGAGTCGCGTTCGAACGGCTGACGCTCCGCTCGCCGCAAGACGACCGCGTTCTGGTGAAAAACCTGTCCGTGTCGGTTCCGCGAGGAACGAGGGTATTGATCCTCGGCGGGAACGATGCCGCGAAGGTCGCGCTCTTCCGCGCAACGGCCGGGATCTGGGAGAACGCAAGCGGAACGATCGTCCGGCCCGCACTCGACGCCATGCTGTTTCTCCCCGAGCGGCCGTACCTGCCTCCGGGAACGCTGGGCGACGCGTTGCTCCCGGCAGGACGCGAGCGGGCCGTCGCGGACGAGCAGGTCGCAACTGTGCTGCGTGAACTCGGCCTGCTGGGAGTGCTCGAGCGCATTGGCGGCCTCGATGTCGAGCGGGACTGGGACGACGTACTCTCGCTTCGCGAGCAGCAGTTGCTCTGCATTGCGCGGGCGATCGTCAGCGCGCCTCGGTTCGTCTTTCTCGAGCGACCGCGCGCGACACTCGGAGCCGTGCAGACGGATCGCGTCCTGCGCCTGCTCGACGAGCGATCGATCACCTATCTCACGCTCGGGGACGGAGGCGAGCGATTGGTAGACCACGACGCCGTCCTCGAGATCGGTGACGATGGCGCGTGGACGTGGAAGGCGCTGGCGGCGGGGCGGGAAACGATCGAGCAGCCCTCGTTGTAACGCCCTCGATATAAGTCGACGTCGCCGGAGTACGCATGCGAAGCGACATACGTCCATCCCGTCTCGTCGACGGCACCGATCGCAAGCTCCGGGTCGTACGGCGCGCTGAGCTTGCGGACGAGCACGATGTCGAGCGAGCCGCCGAGGCGCCGCGCAATGATCGCCAGTCCTGCCTTTGACTCCGGTCAAACGTCTGATCCTCCGCCGCACCATACTGAGCTCCGATCTCATCCGGACGGGACATACCATGGAAACAGGAATCGGCAAGTTCTGCGTTCACAACGTCGTGACGGTCACGCGCAAATCGAGCATCATCGAAGCTGCAACCCTCATGCGGCAGCACCATGTCGGCGCACTAGTCATCGTCGAAGAAACCCACGCCGGCACCGTACCCGTCGGCGTTCTGACCGATCGCGACGTCGTCGTCGAAATCGTCGCCGCGGGTCTTTCTCCTGAAACGATGACCGTCGGCGAGATCGTCGATCGGCCCGTCATCACGGTTCGAGAAGATGCGGGTTATGCGGAAACGGTGCGTCGCATGTCCGTCGGCGGCGTGCGACGCGTGCCGGTGGTCGATGCGCAGGGCGCACTCGTAGGAATCATCACCATCGATGACATGCTGCACCAGCTCGCCGGCCCGCTGCTTGCGCTCGCGGAACTTGCTGGACGCGAAAGGCATCTCGAAGCGGGGACGCGCCGATGAGCAGCTGCCGGGAAGCAAAGGTCGGGCCGTGAGGAACATTACGGTCCGCTGACGACCTCGCAGCTCCTTGATCCAGATCAAGGCGCGACGCCGAGGCGGCGCTCATCATGTAACTGCCGGGGGGTGTGACTGCTAGGTGCCGGACGCGCCTGGCTTGGGGATGGGTCGATGAATCGCTGGGTACTGGCAATCGCCCTTTCGCTCCTGTCGCTCGTTGCACCGCCGCGGGCGTTTGCGGTTCCCGCTTATGCCCGGCAGACAGGCCAGGAATGCATCGCGTGCCACGTCAGCTTTCCGGAGCTCACGCCCTACGGCCGGTACTTCAAGTTGACGGGCTACACGATCGGCAAGCCAGCGATCACGTCGACCGGCATCAACTACATGCCCTTTGCGCTGATGGCGCAGATCGGCATCACGAATACGCGGCACAATCATGCGTCCGATCCGGATACCGGCGAGACGGTCGAGGTCACCGGAAAGAACAACCAGCTGGCGTTCAGCGGTGCGAGCCTGTTTCTCGCCGGCAAGGTGACGGACTACCTCGGCGGGTTCGTGCAGTGGACCTATGACGATCTCGCGACAACCGCCGATGGAACCCTCGGCGGCCACAGCGGCATCGACAACACCGACATTCGTGTCGTCGGCCGCTACAGCGGTCCGGCCGCGGCCGAGCCGGATCTGATCTACGGATTCACGCTGCGCAACAATCCAACCGTGCAGGACGTCTGGAACAGCACGCCGGCGTTCGGCTTTCCGTACACCGCGGCACCGCTCGCCAACACGCCGGCCGCAGCGACCCAGATCGACGGCACGCTCGCACAGCAGGTGGCGGGGCTCGGCGCGTATGCGTTCTGGAAGAAGACGCTCTACGGCGAGGTGTCGTTGTACCGCACGGCAGATGGTGCGTTCTCGTTCCTGCGCGCTGGCCAGGACACCGGTACCGAGGGCGGCGTTGCGGCGCTCAAGGGCTACAACCCGTATTGGCGGCTCGCGTACAGCCACGACTACGGGCCGAACTCGTTCATGGTCGGCACGTACGGCATGATCATCGATCGCTATCCGAGCAACCTCGACCAATCGACGCCGACCGATCGCTTCCGCGATATTGCGGTCGACTTCCAGTATCAATACATAACCGATCCGCACACGTTCACTGCCCAGGCGACGTACATCCATGAGAAGCAGTCGTACGGGGCAAGCTTTCCGGTCACCGAGGCAACGGGAAGCGGGATCGGTGCCGGGCCGACACCGGCCAATCCGAACGACACGCTGCGCACGTTCAAGGCGAAGGCCACCTACTATCGCGAGCGCAAGTACGGCGGAACCGTTGCCTATTTTTCGACGACGGGCAGTGCGGACGCTGGCCTCTACGGTAGCGACGCAGACGGCAATCCGAGGAGGCCGGACAGCAGCGGCTTCATCTTCGAGCTCGACTACCTGCCGGTGCAGTACGTGCGCCTGATGCTGCAATACACGATGTACAACAAGTTCAACGGCGCTTCGACGAACTACGACGGCACGGGCCGAAACGCGCGGGACAACGACACGTTGTTCTTCAATGTCTGGGTGGCCTTCTGAGAGGCGGGATGTCGTGAGCGTGCCACATGCTTCTGCGACGCGTGCGAATGCATCCATCGCAATTTTGCGAAATTTCCTTGTCGCATGCGCGGCGGCAACCTCGACATATGCGATCGGTCAAGGCGCACCGCCATCGGATGCCGATCTCGTCAAGGCGGGCGCCGACAAGGCGATCAACTTGTGCTCCACCTGCCATGGACCTCGCGGCGTCAGCACGTCACCCGAGTTCCCCGTGCTCGCGGGACAGCAGCACGATTATCTGGTCGCGCAGCTCGAGGCGTTCCGTTCGAAAACGCGCGCCGAGCAGATCGCTCATGATTTCATGTGGGGCATCGCCGGCGGGCTGGACGACCGGATGATCGACGCGGTGGCGCGCTACTACGCGGCGCAAGCGCCCGCGCCGGCCCGGCCTGGCGATCCGCAGCTGATCGAGCAGGGCAGGCAGTTATTCGACAAAGGGGTGAGCGGCCGAGGCATTCCGAGCTGCGCGACGTGCCACGGCGCGCAGGCGCAAGGCGCGGGCACGTTCCCGCGTCTCGCCGGTCAGCACGCGAAATACGTGCGGAAGCAACTCGAGTACATCCAGGGACTCGTTCGCAACGCACCAGTCATGCACGGCGTGATCAAGGGCCTGACGCCGGTCGAGATCGAGGCAGTGGCCGCGTACGTGCAATCGCGATAGCCGTCCCGGTCCTCCTCGGCCAACGATGCGCGGATGTCGGTGGCAATGACGGTACGTTGTCCCAGCAGTTAGCCCTGCCACTCATCGATTGCTGCATCCTGAAATCGTTGAGCAGCTGGCGGTGCTGCGCGCTGGCGTATTGGCTACCACGATCGGAATGCAGGATCACTCCCGGCAGCGGCTTGCGACGCACGTAGGCCACCTTCAGCGCTTGCCGTTGCAGACTACGGCACACCCGCTCATGGCCCGCCTTCAGGCCCTGCGCGCGCAGCCCGTGAACGATGCGCGGACGCCCATAGCTGCTCTTATCTGGCGCGTGCAGCGCCGCCACGTGCACATCCAGACGCGCATTAGCCTGCGCGCGAGCGCTCGGCGGGCGTCGCCGCCATTGCAGAAAGCCAGTGCGCGACGCCGCCAGCAATCGGCACATCCTGCTCACCGCATACTCGTCGCGATGCTGCTCGATCCAGGCGTATCTCACCGCGACTCCTTCGCGAATACGGACCCGTCACTTGAGCCTCATCGCGTTCTTGACCGACTTCACGCCCGGGACGCTGCGCGCAACCTCGACCGCCTTGTTGATGTCCGCTTGGGAACTGACGAAGCCGCTCAGTTGCACCACGCCCTTGAAGGTCTCCACGTTGATTTCCGCAGACTTGAGTGACGGCTCATTGAACACTGCCGCCTTGACCTTCGTGGTGATGACGGTGTCGTCCACATATTCGCCGGTTCCCTCGTGCTTGGGCGTCGATGCGCAGCCCATCGCCAGCGCGACGATCAGCACGACGAAGAACGCGGCGAACGTGCGGGTAACCAGCGTCCGATTGATGTTGGTCATGTTCTTTCCTTTGATCTGAAAACGATGAGCAGTTACAAGCGTCCCAGCACGAACAGGACAATCACGATAATCAGCAGCACCCCGACAATTCCACTGGGAGCGTACCCCCAGCTGCGTGCATGCGGCCATACGGGTATGACGCCGATTAATATCAGGATCAGAACAATCAGCAGAATGGTGCCAAGACTCATGACTTGCTCCTTGGTTGTTCACCGCTAACGATGCCAGCGCGCAGCGCGCTGGCGCTGCCTCATTGGTTGCGTTCCCCACCTGGCTGTTGACCTGCCCCACCGCGTTGTTCCTGGCCCCGCTTGGGTTCGGTTGCGGGTCCCTTCCCTTGCGGTCCCTTGTCCTGGCCCTGTCCCCTTGGCCCTTGCTGCTGACCCTGCGGGGCCGCCTGATGCGGCTGCTGCGCCTGGGGCCGCCCCTTTGGTGCCTGCGCGGGTCCCGTGGTCTGGCCTTGCGCCTTTGGCGGCTGCTGCTGACGCTGCTCCACCTCTTGCTGTCGCTGCCGTGTGCGGGGCGCCGCGGGAGTCGCTTGCGGGCGTGAAGATGGCGGCCTGGAAGCACCCTGGCCCTGCGGGGAACGTCCTTGCTCGGGCGCTGCCCGCCTTCCCGGCGGAGAAGCCGCGGGCGGACTTTGCACTTGCTGCGCCTGAAAGTGCTGCCGCACGACAGGGTCGCGCGGCTGGTAACGGTAGTGCTGCCGCTCAAGAACGTGCTGCTGCTCGGCAGGCGGATATCGATCCCCTGCATATTGGCGCTGGTATGTGGGCAGCGGGGCTGGCGCAGGTACCGCGCGACGGTTCCAGTTGTCCCATCCGCTATGGCGCTGTTCCCATTCATGGCCCCAGTGATCACCCCAGCGCGGCGGCGCATCCGAACGCCACCCGTAAAAGTACGCAGGAGGTCGCCGGTAATAGCGCACGGGGATACGCAGGATGAACAGCGGCACCGCTTCCGGCGCCACGAGCATCCAGGGCCCGTTGTACCAGGAGCTCGCGTACCAGTTGTCGTCCTGGTAGACCCAGTACATGCCGTCGTAAAAGAAATAGTTCGAATTCATTCGCGGCGCGTAATAGACGGGATAGCCGGGGACGCGAACCAGGTCCGGATACGCCGGCAGATTGATCCCGATGCTGATCCCGGGAAGCCCGATGCCAATGCTCACCTGCGCAGAAGCCGTCGTGATCGGGACAAGCAGCATCCACAGGACAATGAGTGCCTTGCGCATTTTCTGTCGGTCAGTTCAGCTTCGTGGAGCCATCATCCGCGGGCTCGGTCGCCGCAATGGCCAACGGTAGTTGACCTGCGCAACCCACACATCACCGGCCCGTCGCTGTCCTTCTGACGATCGACGAAACCTTGGCAAGCGCCTCCGCGCCGGCAGCGTCGCTCTTTCCTGTTCGTCGCGATGATCGCGCCGGATTGGC
>Ga0157370_10007462_pt1 | contig 11889 bp, 5 predicted proteins | sample C35metaG_FD_113463 | JGI IMG/M metagenome (GOLD analysis project Ga0157370, IMG submission 113463) | Corn rhizosphere microbial communities from Kellogg Biological Station, Michigan, USA - C3-5 metaG | ecosystem: Host-associated > Plants > Roots > Rhizosphere > Soil | place: USA: Michigan... | reverse complement strand
TTCCCGCGTTCTGGGGCCGGCAGGTGGCCCAGGCGATACCCGACCTGATTCTGCAGAACGATTTCGATATCGAGCACGACCGCAAACTGCGCCAGGGGTTCTATCCCTCACGCGTAATTGTTGCGCGAAAGTAAAACTTCATTTTGCGTTATAATCGGCGACTGAGGGGTCGGGATTCTGGCAGAATCCCGACCCCTTGATCAGCTAACGAACCTTGCGGAACATCATGCTGACCTCAACCACGAAGACGAACATCGTGATTTTCAGTCGCACAGTGACCATTTAGATCACCGCCTCACCGTCCCTGGATTTTCGGGTGGACCGGCGCCGTTAACGCCGGTTCCCCGAAGGGACTTTGCCCTCCACCCGCCGGGAACAAGTTCGCTGAGTTTTTATCGTAGCTGTTCGGAACCCAAGGCCTGGTTCTTAATGGAACACCGGTTGCTGCCTGAACAGCGGAGGTAACCATGGCAGATCAACCGAAGAAGTGTGCCCATCCTTCGTGCGAATGCACCGTATCGAAGGATCAGAAATACTGCAGCACCTATTGCGAGGGCGCGAAAGATACTACTGAACTCTCCTGCGGCTGCGGCCATCCCGGCTGCGAGATCGTAGCCATTTAAGTCTTCTGGTAGAGATGCACGCACGGCTCGAGACGGCTTTCACCACCCTCATTCACAGAGAACGTACGTGACCAGTTTCCATCCGGGCGCCGGCTGTTCCATAGAGTGGCGCCCGCATACTCGCCATCCCGCCGCAAAGCGTAGAAGTTGATATCGATCTTCTCCAGCCGCTTCTGGTCGTTGTCGAAATTACGCGCGACGCGTTTCAACGCGTCGAGACAGGCTTCTTTCGGCGACATTCCGTGGCGCATATTCTCGACCACGGTATGTCCGCCGGCGATGCGGATGTTTTCTTCGCCGCGGCCCGTCGAACCTGCTCCGCCCACATCCTGATCGACATAACAGCTTGCGCCAATCAGCGGCGAATCGCCCACCCGGCCGGGAATCTTCCAGGCGAGGCCGCTCGTCGTAGTCGTTCCCGACATTTCCCCCTTCGCATTCAGCGCAAGACAATTGATCGTGCCCGTAGTCGGGTGCACGGCCATGGTCCACGCCCAGGCGAGTAGTTCTTCGGACGCGTCCGGAAACGCCCGCCGCAGATCCGCGACGGGAGCTTTCGCCGGAGGCGCATCCAGACCCGGCCCCCAGTTGTTGTGACCGCCGGCATCGCGCAAAGAACGCTTCCACACCAGCCATGCGAGCCGCGATTCTTCGGTAAGCAGATTGGTTTCCTCGAAACCCATGTCGCGCGCGAATTTCAGCGCTCCGTCGCCGACCAGCATGACGTGGTCGGTCTGCTCCATAATCGCCTTTGCGACCTTCGAAGGCGTTTTGATGTTTCGCAGACTCGCTACCGACCCGCATCGCCGCGAAGGTCCGTGCATGACGCAGGCATCGAGTTCGACCACGCCTTCTTCGTTCGGCAGGCCGCCATAGCCGACCGAATGATCCTGCGGATCCAGCTCGACGATATTGACGCCGGCGATCACGGCGTCAAGCGTATCCGCGCCGGCCTTGATCATTTCCATGGCTCTGGCGCATGCGCGCAACCCGTTTGCGCTCGAGATGACGATATTCCGCGGCGCTGCTGCGGCAATTGCGTGTTCCGCAATCGCCCCCGCCAGAACGGCGCCGCCTGCAAACCATTCTCTGCGGCTGATCATGCGTTTCATCCTAACGCCAGTCCGGCGCTGGCTTACGCGGATTGAGCAGCGCGAGTGCGCGCCTTGCGGGCTTCGAGCACCGCGGGCACAAGCGAGAGCACGATGACGCCAAGCACTACCTTTTCGAAATGCTTCTGCACCAGAGGCACCTGCCCGAGCTGATAACCGAGCGTCGTCATGAACGCGATCCAGAACACGCCGCCGCATATGCTGAAGAGCAAAAATCGCGAGTAACGCATGCGGGCCACTCCGGCAATAAACGGCGTGCAGGTACGGACGATGGGAACGAAGCGCGCGTAGATCACCGCGCGGCCGCCGTATCGGTTATAGAACTCCTGCGTGCGCTTCAGATGCTCCGGATTGAAAAACTTCGACTTCGGCCGGCTGAAGATCTTCGGCCCCGCTTTGCGGCCAAGGAAGTACCCGGTGTTGTCGCCAATAATAGCGGCGCACATCAGCATGGCGCCGAGGGCGAATACATTCACCCCCGAAGCGCCGCTCGCCACCCCGACGCTGAACAGCAGCGAATCACCCGGAAGGAAGAACCCGACCAGCAATCCGGTTTCGGCGAACACGATTCCGAACAGGCCAGTAAGCCCGAGCGGACTCGCGAGAAGAGTTCGCACCAGCTCCAGAAGCCGCTGGGCGCTATAAAGCGACTTCAGGAAGTCGATGAAAGGCTGCATTCGGATTATGAACTTTTCTGCGCATAGTTCTGGATAATCCGCGAAAGAACGTCCTGGTGGATCTTGAGCTTGCCTTCCTGTTCGAGGCGTTTGCGCAGACCGGATTCGAAGATCTGAACGCGATCGCGCACCTTCTGCTGCTTCAGTTCCTCACGAAGGCTGGCCTGCTGAGCCGGCAATTGCGACATATCGGCCGGGGTCTTCGAGACGATCTTTGCCACCACCTCGCCACCGCCCGCGGAGACTGGTCCAACCAGCGAGTTCACGGGTTTCGTGAAAGCCTCCGGGAATGTGGAGACAGCGCCCAGGTTTTCAATATTGCCGTTGCGATCGAGATCGCCCGTCGTCTTGACTTCAAGGCCCATTTCTTTCGCGGCCTTCGCCAGATCGCCGCCATTCGCCTGCGCCTTCTGGGCGAGCTCCTGCGCCTTCTGGGCGAGAATCTTCTGGAGTTTCTGCTGGCTCACCTTATTGCGAACGTCGTTTCTGGCTTCTTCGAACGTAGCCTGATGCGGGGGCTGCACATCGGTAATGGATGCCAGAACGACCTTCTTGTTTTGCAACACGATCGGCCCCGGCGTGACTTCTCCCTTGCGCAATGAGGCGACGGCGTCATTGAATTCCTTCGAAACACCGACGCCCGGAACAGGATCGCCCGCCTGAACATTATTGGCCTGCTCGAAACTTGCTGCCGGTCCTAGATTGGCTGCCGCCTTCTCGGGATGCAGCGGATCTTTTCTCAGCTCCGCGACGGCTTTGTCGGAGAGCGTTTGCATCTGCTTATTGGCGGCGCGGTTTTTGTAATCGGTCGCGAGCTGCGCCTTCACCTCGTCAAACGGCTGGAGGTGCGCGTTCTCATGCTGCTCGACCTGCAGGATGTGGTACCCGTACATGGTCTTGATGAGGCCGCTGGTCTGGCCCGGCTGCAGCGAGAAAGCAGCTTTTTCGAATTCGGGAACGGTCTGGCCTTTAACGATCCAACCCAGCTCGCCACCGTTCTGAGCGGAACCGGGGTCCTGCGAATTGTCTTTCGCAAGCTTGGCGAAATCGCCGCCGGCCTGGATTTGCTTCAGAATGTTTTCGGCCTTCGATTTCGCTGTGGCGTCGTTCGAGCTGTCGGACTTGATAAGGATATGGCGCACCTTGACCCGTTCCGGCACGCGATATTTGTCCTGATTGGTGTTGTACTCCTTCTGCAATTCCGCGTCGCTTACCGGAATGCCGGCGGCAATCTTATCGGGATCGAGCACGATGACTCCGATGCTGCGCTTCTCCGGAATCTGGAATTCGGCCTTGTGCGAATCGTAGTAGCTCTTCATCTCCGCTTCGGTGGGCTCGGCTTCGCTCTGGTATTTGGCCGGCTGAAGCTGGACATATTCGAGCTTGATCTTCTCGTTGCGCTTGCGGAATTCGGCTTCGACGTCCTGCGGAGTCACTATGACGCCGCGGCTGACGATGTCGCGAAGGTGCTGAATCAACAACTGGCGCGCGGTGTCGGATTCGAATCCGGCGACCGTCATGCCCGACTGCGAGAGTAAGGCCTGGTAGGTTGCGGTATCAATCTGGCCATCTTTAAAGAGTTGGGGAGGCAGCTGGCTCCGGATGGCTGCGGCGGTATCGCTGTCGCTGACCTCGAGACCCAGGCGTTTCGCTTCGTAGACCATGGCGCGATCGACGATCAGCTGCTGGACCATCTGCGGCACGTAAAGGGCGAGGAGTTCGGCCGGCATCTGGCGGCCGCGCGACATATTCTGGACGGCGCGGGAAACTTCCTGAGCCGTGAGCTGTTCTTTTCCGACCTGCGCCACCACGTTCTGGTCGGTGCTCCCGCCATAACCCCCGCCCGAACCGGGGATCAGGTAAGTGACCATGGAGAGTGCTACCAGCACTAACAGGCCGGTGAGCATGGCGCGAACAGCCTTATCTCGGCTGCGAAACAAATCAAACATGGAAAGGGAAGTCTCCTGCTGTGTTACGACGAACCGCTATTGTACCGCGCCGCGCCGGAGGGGCTGTCGCGACGCCGCCGCGCGAGTTTTGCAAAACAACCCAATTGCGCCGCCAGGCCAGGAAAATCTGCAGGTTACGGCGCTAAGGGCTGAGCCCGGAAGTATCTTGGCATAGAGCGATGGATTAGCTCCGGCAAAAGCCGGAGATGCCCGTTTGAGGTTGCCCGGTTGTGATCGGACTCGGGCGGCAAAACCCCGAACCGCTTGCAGTACCACACCGCGTCGCTGCAGAGAACATTTCAATCTTTATTTCGTGCTTATGCCCAGTAAATAGTGTTACAATTCTCACACTTGGACGATGAGGTTGTGAACTCAGGCTCCCCGAAGTCCTTTCGTCAGGTCTCCAAAGCACCACCGCGCACTGCAGCTTCAACCTCGCGAAGCGCTTTTAAAAAGGAACAACAGCGTGATTGAATTCATTCTCGGTCTCAATTTGGTCGGAATACTCGTGATCGTAGGCGTTCAGTTCGCGATCATGCGTCGTGCGGCGGCTCCAGTTGCTTTACCCGAAATCGGAGAACTGCGCGCATCGCTCGCCAGGCTTCAGGGCGCAGTCGAATCCCTGGAGCGTGGGGGAAAGGATGATTTCTCGCGACTGCGATTGGAATTGGCTGGGCAAAATCAGGCATTCAAGCTGGAGGTCGCAAACGCCTTAAAACAGGTCGGCGATTCGATAATTCAAAAGCTGGACAGCTTCAACAGCGATGCGAATCAGAAGATCGAGTTGCTGCGGCGGTCGGTAGGAGACTCCGGGGTCCACTTGCAAACACTCGTTGGCGCTGAGTTGGAAAAACTTCGCGTGGGGGTCGGCCAAACCGGCGAGCAGATGCGCGCTGCAATGGGCGAACGATTGGAGCAGATGCGGCAGACGGTCGATGAGAAGCTGCAAAACACACTCGAAACACGACTCGGCGAGTCCTTCCGCACCGTAACAGAGCAGCTCAATGCCGTTCACAAGGGCCTCGGCGAAATGCAATCCCTCGCTGCCGGCGTCGGCGACCTCAAGCGAGTACTCACGAATGTTAAAGCCCGCGGCACCTGGGGCGAAGTGCAGTTAGGCAGCTTGCTTGAAGAAATCCTCAGACCGGAACAGTACGACCGCAATGTTGCCGTCACCGGAACAACCGAGCGGGTTGATTTCGCAATCCGGCTTCCAGGTGCCGACGATGGGCAACCACGATGGTTACCGATTGACGCGAAATTCCCGGTAGAAGACTATCAACGGATACTGGAAGCTTCTGAAGCGGGCGATACGACCGCCGTCGAGAAAGCGTGTCGTGGGCTCGAATCGACCGTGCGCAATTGCGCGAAAGATATTCGCGATAAATACATTTTTGAGCCCAGGACTACAGGGTTCGCAATTCTGTTCCTCGCAACTGAGGGACTTTACGCCGAGGCGCTCCGTCGAACCGGCCTCGCTGACAGTCTGCAGCGGGAGTTCAGTGTAATGCTCGCCGGTCCGAGTACCTTCGCCGCACTCCTGACCAGTTTGCGAGTGGGTTTCCGGACGCTCGCGATCGAGCAGAAGGCGGGCGAGGTCACCGAGCATCTTGCTGAGGTCAGGACGGCGTTCTCTCGATACGCCGGACTGCTCGGAAAGGTCAGGACTAAGCTCCAGCAAGCGAGCAACGCCGTCGACGCCGCCGAGAAGGGCACAAAGCGGATTCAGAAAGTGCTTGGTGAAATCGAGAGTGGTAGCGAGATTCTTCTGTCCGACGATTTGGGATTGGGCCAAAGAGAGCTAACCGCGGCGGGTGAACTGTGACACCCGCTATCGAATCAATCTACCTTTCGGAATCCTCGATCGCGAAAAAGCTTGAACGAGCGCGAGACGAATTGCTGGATCTGTCTGCTCGAAATCGCCTCCTCAACATGCCTCGACAGTCACGCGCGTCGCGGATCATCGAGGTTGTTGATGAGAAGTCCCCGGAAGTCTACCGCCTCCTCGTAACAGAAGGCAGGACTATGACATTTCTTCCCGGACGGGGGAACACTGCTCAGTCGGACGACGCTGAGACCGACGAAATTAAGGAGCTTGCACAACCAGAGGATGACAGCCGGGATGACCGTGGCGTGCTGCGTCGCCACGCCGATACCAGATTACAGACAAGACTAACTGCTGTCGGACTACAGAAGAGGCTTCTCGAACTCTACCTCGACGCTCGGACACTCGAAGACGAACAGGGCGTCAACATTTTATACCTCGCCCTGGGCACGCTGCGCTGGGTAGATGCGCATAACAAGGAAGTTGAGAGATACGCCCCGCTGGTTCTGGTCCCTGTTTCGCTCGAGCGCGCAAGCGCCCAGGAGCGCTTTCGCTTGAAATGGCGACAGGAAGACTGTTCTTCAAACTTGTCGCTTGAAGCCTTTCTGGACCGAATCCATCTGCTCAAATTACCTGCTTTCGCAGCCGGTGATGACTTTGACTACCCTACTTACGTCAGCCAGGTTGCTGATGTCGTTGCTGCCAAAGACGGCTGGTCGGTGCAGCCGGACGATATTGTCGTCGGCTTTTTCTCCTTTGCGAAGTTCCTCATGTATCGGGACCTCGATCCGGCTAACTGGCCAGCCGAGGCTCAACTTACGGAGAGGACGCTGATACGGACTTTGTTGGAGAGCGGATTCGCTGAAGAAACCGAGCGGATCAGCGACGAGGCCCATCTCGACGAAAGCATTGGCCCCGCCGATATGCGCCACATTTACGACAGTGATAGTTCACAGGTGCTTGCCGCTTTTGAGGCCAGGAAGGGCGCGAGTCTCGTTATTCAGGGACCACCAGGCACGGGCAAATCTCAGACGATTGCCAACATCATCGGCGAGGCTGTCGCGGATGGCAAGACCGTCTTGTTCGTGGCCGAAAAAATGGCCGCACTTGAAGTCGTGAAACGAAGGCTCGATCTGGCTGGCATTGGTGATGCCTGCCTGGAATTGCACAGCAACAAAGCGAACAGGAAGGCTCTGTTGGCCGAGGTACGACGCATCTGGGAACTTGGAGCGCCGAGGGGCGCATCGGCTGATGTGGCTGACAGCGGTCTTATACGTACGCGCCATGCACTGAACGGCCACGCATTCCTCATGCACAGAATGCTTCCGTCAAACGGCCTCACCCCGTACGAAGTGATCGGACAGCTTGCACGCATTCAGCGACTGCACGGAACTGGTATCGGAATTCAGGTCGAAGGAAGCCATCAATGGAATGCTGAGGACCGACACGAGAGGTTTCGAATCGTCCGTGAGATTGCGCGCTGGATCGAAGCTGAAGAGACGCCAGCGAGGCACACCTGGTGGTGCGTCGATCTTGAATCGATTCTCCCAATTGAGGCGGAAAGAATTTCGCGGACCGCGGCTGGGCTGAGTGCCGGTCTCACAGAGATCGCCGCTCTCCAGGCAGAGCTTGCCCGCGAGCTTGACATGGGCATTCCTGAGAAGCTGAGGGACTTTGCCGCGATTGCGACACGCGCACAAAAAATAAGCACGGCGCCTGTGTCCGTCGGCGCCGCGCTCGCCTCGACGGATTGGGAGCGTACTGAGGACGTGCGGACTCTGATCGAGATCGGCAAACGATTCACCACGCTGAACTCAGAACTGCAAAGTCGGATCTCCTCAAAGGGATGGCGGACAAGCACAAAAGCAGCTCGGGCGATCTTAGAGTCTTTGTCCGGTGATTTGGACACGCAGTGGTTGGCGCGCGTGCGGAGACTAGATCAGCTGATTCCCCAATTGATCGAGGCTGCGAACTCAGTGCGGACGTCTATTGGCCTGGCTGATCACAGCGAGAGCGTGGCTGCTGTGAGACAGATGCTCGAAATGGCTCGTCACGTTGCAGCCGCTCCACCGGCGGCTCCCGAGATCTTCACGGCCGCGGCATGGGATCACGGCGTCGAGCAGGCAATCGACCTTGTGAATGCGATTGCCTGTCTCGAAACTGCACAGCAGGAAATCCGGGATCGATTATCGGACTCCGTATGGGAGCTGGATTGCGGAGCCTTGCGTCAAATACTGGCGCGGCACGGAAGCGGCCCATTGAGATGGTTAAGTACCCGGTGGCGTCAGGCAGATCGAACAATCAAATCGGTATTACGAAGTCCGGCAACGCCGCTCACGGAAGTGGTGCGTTTGCTCGACGAGGCGATGAAGGGGCAGAAAGCTCGCCTTCTGATTCGGCAGTCTGACGCTTTCGGTTCCTCGGCATTCGGCCAACAATGGCGGGGCGAACGGTCCACCGCGGCGCCACTTCGCGCCATCGCCGAATGGGCGAGATCACTTGGGACGAGTTCGCGGGAGGTGCGGGCACTCACGGCGAAGGTCCATGATTCCACGCAGGTTCGGGTTGACGTTAGCTGCCTCGACGCGATTTGGACAGAGTTTGAAGCCTTGCTCTCTACTGTTTCACCCGGCTTCAATAAGGCGCTTCTGGCGGACAGAGGCCAGATTTGTCTGAAGGATCTCGGGCGCTGGGCGGGTGAAATTGTCGCGGCCAGTAGCATCTGCGATGAGGTTTTTACGAATGTCCCCAAACTTGTATCTGACCAGGTGCACTTGTTGAACGACCTCAATACCTGGCAGGTAACAGAGCAGGCTCTGTCCGGTCACTTTACCCTGGGAGCGAGTTGCTTCGGAGGACTTTGGAATAGCAATGAGTCGGATTGGACGGCTCTGGAACAGGCGTTCAATTGGGTCCATCTGAATGGTGATATCCGGCATGTCGCCGCTCGATTTGAAAGACCTCAGGCTGCAGCCGTTCGTGGTGATCGAATTTCCGGTGACATTGAGAGTCTTGTCGCTGGAATGGCCCGGCTGTTCCAGGACCTTCGGCTGGCCACAAGTCGTCTGTTCAACTCAAACGACGCTCGCGATATCGGAATAGTAGAACTGAAATCACGCCTGGACCTCTGGGCCGCGGGCCGGGAGGAGTTATCAAAATGGGTTGCATATAGCGGGCGTGTCAAGCGGGCGCGAAGCCTGGGAACGGGCGAGATCATAGACCGGCTCGAGTCGGGCGCGCTGGCGCCGCAGCGAGCGCTGCCGGAGCTCGAAAGGGCGTACTACACCTCGGTACTGATGTCGATCGCACAAGAGAATCCCGAGCTGGTGCGCTTTGACGGGGAAATACATCAGGGGTATGTGGACGAGTTCGCCACACTTGAGGAAGAACACCGATTCGCGGCGCGAATTGGCGCCATGCGCGCCCATCATAAGCGAATCCCGCACGGGGGACTTGGCCCTGTAGGCGTGCTGAAAGCGGAAATTGCCAGGCGACGTGGACATATGCCCATCCGGCAGTTGATGTCACATGCGGGCGCAGCAATTCAGGCTCTTAAGCCCGTTTTCATGATGAGTCCCTTGTCGGTGGCGCAATTTCTGGCTCCGGGAGAACTCCAATTTGATGTGCTGGTTATGGACGAAGCCAGCCAGATACAGCCCGTCGACGCCTTGGGGGCGATTGCTCGCTGTCGACAAGCCATTGTCGTCGGAGATGAGCGTCAGCTTCCTCCAACGAGGTTCTTTGCTCGCATGACGGGTGGCCAGGCTGACGAGGATGATTCAGAAACTGCGCAGGTAGCGGATGTGGAGAGCATCCTGGGCCTGTTTCTTGCAAGAGGCGCGCCGCAACGGACGCTCCAATGGCATTATCGGAGTGAACATCATTCGCTGATTGCGCTTTCGAACCGCGAATTTTATAACAGCAAACTTTTCATCATTCCAAGTCCCTGGACGAGTGCAGCCGGTCGCGGAATTCGGTTTCATCACATACCAGAGGGCATCTACGATTCTGGAAACACTCGCACCAATCCTATGGAGGCTAAGCGCGTAGCCGAGGCAGTGATGGAGCACGCACGAGTACACCCAGGTCAAACGCTGGGTGTAGGGACATTTTCAGTGGCGCAGAGGCGCGCGATTCTGGATCAGCTTGAGCTTTTGCGGCGTGCGCAGCCGCAGGCTGAGAGTTTCTTTTCTTCGCACCCGCACGAGCCCTTCTTCGTCAAAAATCTTGAGAATATACAGGGTGACGAGAGAGACGTAATTTTCATTTCCGTGGGCTATGGAAAGAATTCCGCCGGGCAGATGAGTATGCGCTTTGGTCCGCTCAGCAGCCAGGGTGGTGAACGACGGCTCAATGTTCTGATTACGCGAGCTCGGCGGCGTTGTGAAGTGTTTTCTTCCATTACAGACCGCGATATCGACTCGGAGCGAGCATCGGGCGCTGGTGTAGCTGCATTTCAGCTATTTTTGCGGTATGCGCGAACAGGCCAGCTGGATGCCGCGGATGCGCGATCAGAAGATGGAGGCGCATCTTCTATCGAGGAGGAAATCGCAAATGCCTTACGCGCGCGTGGGTACGAGGTTGACACGCGTGTCGGTATGAGCGGCGCCTTCGTTGACGTCGCGGTCCTCGACCCGGATCGTCGGGACCGTTACGTCATTGGAATCGAGTGTGATGGTTTGTCGTATGCGAGCGCGCGGTCCGCGCGAGACCGCGACCGGCTGAGAAGAGAAGCACTCGGCCGGCAGGGCTGGAAGCTTCACAGGATCTGGAGTATGGACTGGTTTCAGCGCCCAATAGAACAGTTGGACCGCGCCATTTCTGCAATCGAGGCCGAAAAACAGCGGCTCGCGGAGGATGCGGAAGAGGAGAAGGGCAGGTTTGCGTCCGCGCCAATCGAGCGGGAGGACAACGAGGACGTATTCGAGGATAATCAGGCCGGCGCTGCTACTTACACGGAAGCATGCCCTGTCAAACCCTTACCCGACCGCGATCTGCTCGACACTTCCACTCAGGCGATCGCCACAATGGTGAAGGAAATCGTCGAGGTTGAGGGGCCGATCCATCAGGATGAAGTCGTTGTGCGAGTAAGAAGCGTTTGGGGCCTGCAGCGGGCTGGTACGCGAATTCAGGATCACGTGGCAAAAGCTATTCGGGCTGCTCGGATGTGGGGAGATATCGAGCGTGAAGGAAAGTTTCTGAATGTTCCCGGACGTGCCGCACATTTGAGAAACCGAAGTAGTGTGGCGTCACGCAGTTTACGACTGCCTGAGATGTTACCGCCAGCTGAAATACGCGCCGGGATTGAGGACGTCATCCGCGAAAATTTTGGAGCGCGGGAAGAGGAAATAGCGAGCACCGTCCTCCGGCGGCTGGGTTATGCAACAACGAGTGCCAATCTGCGTGACGTAGTACAGACCGCGATCAGAAAGATGCGCGCCAGCGGTGTACTCGCTGAGCACGGGGACCTGTTGATACTGGCCGAATCTGCTCCCGTGAATCACGGTGATTTGACGAGATAGCGCGTTCAACTTCGCAGCGTGGCTCAGCGCGATATTGATGCGCGAAAACGAATCCTGTACGATACGTTTCCGGTAGTCCGGTCACAAAGACAATAGCGACAACTATGAAAAGACTCGGCGTTCTACTGACGCTTACGTGCGGCATTGCTTTTGCCGGAGACCTTCGGATCATCCACGAGGG
>Ga0157370_10007461_pt1 | contig 11889 bp, 5 predicted proteins | sample C35metaG_FD_113463 | JGI IMG/M metagenome (GOLD analysis project Ga0157370, IMG submission 113463) | Corn rhizosphere microbial communities from Kellogg Biological Station, Michigan, USA - C3-5 metaG | ecosystem: Host-associated > Plants > Roots > Rhizosphere > Soil | place: USA: Michigan... | reverse complement strand
TAGTGCTTACGTTTGCCTATGGAATTTGTGTTTGCATTTGAAGTTTTCCCTTAGCAATACAAAGGCTCATAAATCAATTTTAAAATTCAATTTTAAATTCGCCTTAAAAAGATTTTATAGGGCGTTTTTCCGCATGCTCCAAAACTTCTTAAATCTAGATTAAACTCTTTTTCATTGAGTTTTAAATACGCTCCGCATTGATTTCTGATCGATATAGTATTGCTAAAGGTTAAAAACCTCAGACGGCAAAAAAAATTGATTTTTCAGCTCGTATTCGGGATTATTACTTTGACTCTTTACAGAAAGTTTAACGTGAAAATTAAAATAAAGTTAAAATAAAGCTGTTTTTTAATATTCATTAGAATCTAAAAATGAAACCCTTGTAATGCAATTTGATAAAACTACCCGATTGCTTAGATAATTATTTAGTAGTTTTCCGTAACCCTCTCATTCTCTGTATCCTCATATTACAACAAATTTTCTTTATTTTTTTGAGCACACATTACACCTAGTTGCAACTGAATTATTCACTATATTTGTCAGTATTTGACAAGTCTGATAAAGGAAACTTATGAATTTCGGAAACCGAATCAAGGAGCTCAGAGAAGCCCAAAAACTGCTTCAAAGAGAGTTAGCCGCTAACTGGATATAGACACTCCTATGTTCAGCAAAATTGAACGTGGAGAAAGAGGCGCCAAAAGGCAGCAGGTCATTCTGCTGGCAGAATTACTGCACACCCCTCAAAACGAACTATTATCTGTATGGCTGGCCGATAAGGTATACGAACTCATAAAAGACGAACCTACAGCAATAGAAGCATTAGACCTTACCATATACAAACTAAAGACAAAAGAAAAATAATATAATGACAGCCGAACAATTAAAAGAACTGGAAGATCGCTTATGGCAAGCCGCTGATAAGCTACGGGTAGACAGCGGGCTAAAAGCCAGCGAATACGCCACCCCTATTCTGGGGCTCATCTTCCTGCGCTTTGCCTCTATACGATACAACAAAGTTAAAGCACAAATCAAAGCGGAGCTCGAAGCTCAGAAAAATAGCAGAATGCAGCGTGAGGAATATGAAATAGCCATCGAAAAATGCGGTTTCTACCTTCCACCCGAAGCAGAATACGACTACCTGCTAAAACTTCCTGAAAAAGAAGACATCGCCAAGGCTATTAAAGTAGCCATGGAAAAAATAGAACTATACAAACCTGAGCTAAAAGATAGTCTGCCAAAAGATGAGTATTTCAAGCTCATTAAAAAAGAGGATAACAGTTTGCCCAAAACATTATTGAAAATCTTTGCCGATATTCCGGAAAATGTAACAGGCGACATATTTGGTAAAGTATATGAATATTTCCTGAATGAATTTGCATTGGCAGAGGGCCAAGGTGGTGGAGAATTCTTCACCCCTACCAGCGTGGTAAAACTCATGGTAGAGATTATAGAACCCTACAAAGGAACCATCTTTGATCCGGCTTGTGGCAGCGCTGGTATGTTTGTGCAAAGCTCTCAATTCGTTGACCGTCGCAGAGAAGAACTGCACGACACAGATACCAAAGACCTGATGGTATATGGAGCCGAACGTACACCGGAAACCGTAAAACTAGCCCGTATGAATCTGGCTGTAAATGGTCTCCGAGGCGTAATAACCCCAGCCAACAGTTATTATGAAGACCCCCATGACAGCTATGGCCGTTTTGATTATGTCATGGCAAATCCACCTTTCAATGTAGATGATGTTAACCTGGACAGAGTAAAAGGACAACGACGCTTTAACGAATACGGGATACCGCAAAACAAAACCAAAAAAACAGGTACAAAGAAAGACGACCCCAATACAGTACCCAACGGAAACTATTTATGGATCAATCTCTTTGCCACCTCTTTAAAGCCGCAAGGTCGTGCAGCACTCGTTATGGCCAATTCCGCCAGCGATGCCCGCAACAGCGAAGCTGACATCCGTGAAACTCTCATCAAAAGCGGTGTGATCGATTGCATGCTTACCCTGCCTAAAAACATGTTTTATACCGTTACCCTACCTGCTACCCTATGGTTTTTTGACAAAAGTAAAGAAGGCAGCGAACCCAAAGTATTGTTTATCGATGCCCGCAACATCTTCCGGCAAGTAACCCGTGCCTTACGTGAATTTACAGAAGAACAGGTGCAAAACATTGCCACCATTATGCGACTTTTCCGTGGCGAAAACCATCGTTTGCAGGAACTTATTACGGACTATAAGCACAAAGCCGATGATTATAAAAAACGAGCTGAAAAACAAGCCGTGATAATTGAAAAAACCGAACAGAAAAAACCGGAGACAACTCAGGAAATAAAACGTTGGGAAAAACAGCTGGAACAGGAAAGCAATAAACACAAAGTATTAGCAGAAAAAGAGCAATATTATTATGACCAGATCCAATGGTTGCAGGAACGCTTCCCTAATGGGGTCTATGAAGATGTAACCGGCCTTTGTAAAGTTGCTACATTAGCCGAAATAGAAGAACAGGATTGGAGCCTGAATCCCGGACGTTATGTAGGTGTAGTAATTGAAGAAGACGGATTGACGGAAGAAGAGTTTTTAGCTGAAATGAAAGAAAGACATAAAAAGTTAAAAGAATTAAATTCAATTGCAAATAAATTAGAAAGTTCAATAAATATTGATTTAATCGACCTACTGAAATGATTATTTTTAACGAAAAATTTTTCGATGAGTGCGTTAAACTCAATAGAGGATTTGATTTGCCAAATAACAAGATAAAACAGGGTATATATCCAATTGTTGCTAGTACAAATATCAAAGCTTATCACAAAATATTTAAAGTTAAAGGTCCTGGAGTAGTTACTGGACGATCTGGAAGCTTAGGTGTTGTTCAGTACATTTCAGATGATTTTTGGCCACTCAATACTAGTTTATATGTGAAAGACTTTAAGGGTAATGATCCTAAGTACATCTTTTACCTTCTTAGCACAATGCAACTAGAAAATTTTAATTCTGGCTCAAGTGTGCCTACTCTAAATCAAAATCACTTACATAAGCAAAAAATTAAAATTCCTAATTTGTTTTTTCAACAAAGAATAGTCTCTATTCTATCATCTTATGACGAACTAATTGAAACCAATAACCAACGTATCAAATTATTAGAAGAAACAGCCCGTGAACTCTATAAAGAATGGTTTGTACGGATGCGTTTTCCAGGGTATCAGCAAGTAAAATTTGAAAAAGGTATACCCAAAAGTTGGAAGTTTAAAGATCTTAAACAGTTAGGTAAAATTTATACAGGCAAAACTCCTTCTACCAAAATAAAAGAATATTATGGAGGTAATATTCCCTTTATTAAAACACCAGATCTTCATAAAAATCAATTTATTTATGAAACTCAAGAATATTTAACAGAAAAAGGTAATAGTACTCAAAAAAGGAGTACATTACCTAAAGGCGCTATTTGTGTAAGCTGTATAGGAACTGGGGGGATTGTAGGAATAACAACTGCAGAAAAATCACAAACAAATCAACAGATAAATTCAATAATACCTTCTGATAATTCAAATACTGAATTTTTATTTTATGCTATTTCCGATTTAAAAGAAACTATAGAATTATTTGGTTATACAGGCGCTACAATGACAAATTTAAGTAAAGGTAAATTTGAAAAATTGAAAATTCTTTATCCTTCATTAGAGATGATAAAAAATTATCATAAAATTGTGAATCCAATATTTGAGATGATACAAATAATTCAACAACAAAACACCCAACTCAAAGAAATCCGCGACCGTTTGCTTCCGCGTTTAATCAGTGGCAAACTACAGCTAAAAATGCAACAGGAGGCTAAGCAATAAAAAGTGACAAAAAAACTTTTACACAACAAACTAGCATGTATTTCATTACCGAAAGAGATCCTAACTATACCATTAAAGGCTCGCGTGATCCGCTGGGCTTTCAGGCATTATGGCAGACAGCAGGTAGGTGTGTTGTGCCCTATCTGTCCACAGTTTCGGCTGCGGTAAGAGATTTTCAGATATTGTGTATAGGCTATGCCCTCAAAAAAGAATTGAATATTACAGATCAGCAGTTCCTCCCCTTTTTTATACGCCTGGAACAGCTTATGGCCTACACCCGGTTTATTTATAATAAAGATCCCGGATTTAACGGCATTGAACGAGTAAAGAAAAAGGCAGACCATACAACAATCCATATCTCGAACAGTTCAGAAGACCAATTAATGTCCAGCCAAAAAGCCTATGGCATCTGGGGTAAGTACATCCGTCCATTTACAGACATAGGCATTACTGCGGATAAAGACTTTGATCAGGTCTATCTGCAAAAAGTAAAAGCCAATCCCCAACTCTTGAAATATGCTGGAGCATTTCTCAATAAAAGTGCGAACGAAAGCAACCGCATATCCAGAAATGAACTACAGCAATTGAGTAGCCTGCTCGAAAAGCCAACAGAAGCTGAAAGAGAATTGCTTATAAAATACCTGCTACAGGACAAGCACGAAGAAGAATTATTGCGTATCGTGCAGCAAAATGAAGGCTATAAAGATGGCATCAGCCTATATTCGCTTATTGACAGCCTTTGTAATGAATCTGACAATCAGAGTTTTTGTACCTCACTGAAAGTCATCCGGCAAACCGAGCGCATATTGAGCCCGTTGGCCCGAATCTTCAGATACCTGCAAACCCGCTCATATTGGAGTTTTTCGGATATAGAAAATGATACGTATATAAATAAATGGCAGCAGACAGATTCAGATATTTCATTATTACAGGAAGAGCCGGTCCGCTCATTGGCAGCCCTATTTGGTCAATCCAATATCGATCTGGTCAAATGCCTGGTCAACAGAAATGAAGACGTAGCCGCACGGCGAAACTCATCCCCTTGGATGCGATTTACAAACTCAGGTCTGGAAATCAATCATTTTGAAGGTGCCGGATTTAGTGCCGATTACAATCCTGATATTCATACCGATAACACTTATTTCCTGCACACCTTTGTCAATCTCTATAAGCAGTTAAATTAAGATGGAGCAATACGTAATACAGGAACAAATAAGGGAAAAAATAGCAGGCAGAAAAGTCACAGCCGCGCTATTCTATACCTTTAATTTTGATCCCGTTTTTTTTGAAAACTATGTAATGCCCCTGCTCGTGCCCGAAAAAAGTTTCAGGGACGAAATGATCTATAACAAAATCCTCTGGCGCCAATGCCTCAAAGAAGGTATCATCCCTCCGATCACCGTCTATTGTGATTTTTTTGCCAAAGACCATACCACAGCTCCTGCACTGGGTTATCAGATCCATAGTCTGCACATACCGGCAGCCACGGGACATATCTGTAATTATCATCCCAAACATATCTTCCTCTTGCTGGAAAAAGACAACGTCCAAAGCCTGTTGCTCATCACCGGATCCGGAAATATTACAGTAGGCGGCTGGTGTGAAAATATGGAGGCATTTTCTATAGAAGAACTACAAAAAAACAACACACGTCCCAGAACCGTTAACAGAAACGGTCTTCAGCAACTTATCATGGACAATGCCGCATTAAAAGGCACCTCGGCTGAGCTGTCAGAAGCAGAAGAAAAAATAGAAAACATACTGCGTTATATAGATTTTGACAATAAAAACCACTTTAGCAGCCTCCGCCTATCCTTCAAAATCTTTCTCGAAGAACAGATATTTTCAGAAGATCGTATCAGCGAAGCCGAAATCATATCTCCCTATTTCAGTGAGGATGCGGCCCTACTGCACTATTTAAAAAAGAAACAAAAAATAGAACAGGTCAGATGCCTGATCCCTGCAAGCCGGCATAATGAAATACAGATCAGTAAAGAGTTATTCACCACACTGCAACAAAACGGGCTTATATGGAGTGAATGGAACAACTACCAGCAGGATAACCAATCCCATAACAGAAATGCGGAAATACGTAATCTGCATGCCAAAATCTACCGTTTCAAAGGCAATCATCATACCTACACCATCATAGGCTCTGTAAACTTTACCAACCCGGCCTGGAAACACTATTCGCCCGGTTCCAACCAAGCCAATATTGAAGCCGCATGGTTGTATATCGAAAATAGAGGTGCTGACTTGCTCCGTTCAAAACCCATTGATACAGATCATTATCTTTTTATCGATAAAGAAAATCAGGATCAGGCAGGCAGTCTATGTACTGACAGAAATATACCGGAACTCGATTTTGTACTCAACTGGAAAACCCGTACCCTCAACGTCACAGTACGCAAACAAACGAAAGACTGGGTATTTCATAATATTCTACACGATACACCCATAAAAAAGAACCAGCAATATATCCTTTCGCCGGAAGACATTCGACTGCTCAGCCGAAATACACTCGTAGAAATCAGACCGGTTGGATCTGATGACACTTCCCGAATAGTAAGTTACTATGTACAACAGGAAAATATCAGCTCAAAACCGCTCGACTTTAAACTCAGTGCCGCACAAATCCTCAAATATTGGGAGTTTATAGATGATATACACAGCATGGAAGCACTGATAAGCAGTATTGCAGAAAGAATAACGGACGAATCCGGTATCGTTGACGAAAAAAAACTACAGCAGCAGACCCTGCTGAATGAAATGGCCAGCCATTTTAACGGACTCATCAGGTTGGAAAAATATATTTTTAACCAAGCTCCACCGGAACTGCTGCGAAAACTGGAATATTACCTGCTTTCTGAAAACATAGACACCCTTTCTTATTATCTCAGCAGCATGGATGAACAATTCAAAGAAAATAAGATTACCAAAAGTTTTTATTGGATGATCCTTCAGATTATAAGCATCCATTTTTACAACCGCGCACTTAAAAAACTCAAAGCATTCCAGGATGAAAAACACAAAAACCTGAAAACTGAACTACGCAGCAAAAAAACAACCCTGAAAAAAGAAGCAGAAAAGCTTAGCTCCGGGATTGCTATGACAGAACAGCAAAAGCTTTGGATGTTGCGGCAACTCCGTGAAGACTATGCATAGCCACCATACGCCAATACACCAGTTACTCAATCTTAAAACCAATGAATCCATTGGTACAGAATTAGCCGACAGACAACTCGAAGTCATCCGTCGCTCCTTTGAATACCTCAATACGCCCGAAAACAACATCATCTACATCGCTGATGAAGTAGGACTCGGAAAAACATTTATAGCCATAGGCATTGCCTTACTGTTCAGACATGCCGCACAGGACACAGACCAGCATAAAACACTCATCATTGTTCCCAAAAAAAACCTGCAAGACAAATGGTATAGAGAGCTGAATAACTTTGTAACACGCAATTATCTGCCCGATGATCACATCAAAAAAGAACTTACAGCCCGTATCGATGTTCATGACAGATTAGTAAGTACAAACCCGGAAAAATGGATAGACATCCATCGTATGACTGCTTTTAGTGCTCTGGCCACACCCAGAAATTCGGCATCCGAACTAAAAGACCATCTCATCCGTGACGTATTTCATGAAGCCCCATTTGCTTCTGAAATCATAGAAACAGCCTGGGAAAAAGGATATTTTGAAAGGGATCATTCGTTAAGAAAACTGGTAGCCTGTTTACTCAATGCAAGCAGTCCGCCCCTGGAATGCCTCATCGTGGATGAAGCCCATAATTATAAATATGGCAGATACACTGCATTACGCAATATCCTTACGACAACCTTCCTTGGAGCAAGCAAAGAAGAAGATATACTCAACGATTTTCCGGAACTGGAACAGAAAATGAAGTTTCCGCTGGCACAAAAAATCATCTGCCTTTCAGCCACACCAAAAGACAGAAACCTCATGGAAATAGCTAGCCAGTTCAGTTGCTTTACCAACCGGCATATATTGCAAAATGCTCCTGATGCCTTAGCCGTAAAAGATTTACTACCCCAGTTTTTAATCCGCGGAAACCTCAATTACAAGCTTGGCGGCACAAACATTTCACGCAATCAGGCACGCTTAGAACATCGCAAAGGCAACATCAATAAACACGAAGAAGCAAAAAAACTCCAATTAGAAGACGATTTTGCAAGTCTTTTTTGGCAACTCCTCCAATACCAGTCACTCAAGCATCTCGATGCTAAAAATAATGCCTCCTTTGAAATAGGCATGCTCGCCGGTTTTGAAAGCTATACACTAGACATAGCAAAACGAAAAAACAGCACAGACCAAAAACCAGAAGAATTCGAAGAAACTGTAAATCATGTGCCCAATGAAAGCCAGGATTACCATATTGTCAAAAAAATCATAGAAGCCTATAAAGCCAAATTTGACGGAAAATTACCCCCGCATCCAAAACAGTCTGTAATGGAACAGGAAATTGTACAACAATTAGAACATGCAGACAAATCCCTCATCTTTGTCAGGAGAGTAGCCTCGGCCTATGAATTGCAGGAACGATTAATAGAAAGCTATGCAGAAAATATTGTATATGAGAAACAATTAAAAAAACTACCGAAAAACCTGCTTGATTCTGATAAGGTAAAAGATCTGATAACAGAGTATGAAGATCGAAAAATAGATCGAAAATTATTTGATTTATTTGAAAAGCTATCCCTTAGCCAGGAAATCAAAAAATACCTGATTGACAATGGCATAACAGCTTTGGAAAAACAAGCATTCTGGGTGCACTTGGCCTATAAAAAAGATAATTCATTTAACGAATTTGCCCGAAACTTCATCCTTAAAAAGAAAAAAAACATTCCTGATGAAATTAAAACGCTGGTTTTAAATTCTTTATCGGAAAACAGAGCTATCTTTTTATCACAACAGCTTCTTACTGAAACAGAAAGCGAGGAAAACACAGGAGAATCAATAGACGAAACAGAAGACAGTTATTTTTTTGCCAGTTATTTTAAAAGAAACCGACCCGGATATAGTTATAAGGCAAAGATGTATAGAGAAATCTGGTTTGATATCGATATCCTGGCATTCAACAAACGCCTCTCCTTTCTTAGCTATGATGAGAATCAGCGTAATCAGGAAAAACCAGAAACAGATCAGAAAGAACCGTTGAGAAAACACCAGGTTTTTCAAAATAACGAAAATGAAACCCGTTCCTTTTTAGAGAAACATGCCCATTTAAAGCCAATAGAATATCATAAATATAGAGGTTCCAGCACTTTTCTGACGGATTTATTAACCGGTCCTTGTAAAGATCAAATGCAGCAATGGATCAGTAAAAGAACAGATAAAGGTGTAGAAAACCTCTTAGAAGACCTCAAACTGCTGGAAACCATTCTGAAAAATATATTCCGCAACGGAAGCGGCCTGTTAGCCGGATTTATAGCTGATTCTTCTCCCGAAAAAAATTTTAGCAAAGTCCTACTACACTTGCTAATTGCTACAGATGCCCCCTTTCATTCCGTTCTGAAGGAAGTACAGACCATTATAACCGATTTTGACCTGATCCTCTCCTCCAACTTTGACACAAGAGATGAAACCAAAATCAATAACATACTAAACCGTGCCTCATCACCCGTAATAGCTGTTACCGGGAGAGATAGGATTAACAAAGGAATACTCGCGGCTCAATTCAGAATGCCTGGCTTCCCCTACTGTCTGGTCACTACAGACATTTTCCGTGAAGGCGAAGACCTCCATACCTATTGCCAAAACATATACCACTACGGAATCGCATGGAACCCTAGCGATATGGAACAACGAACCGGAAGAATAGACCGCATCAATTCGCAATCCTACAGAAAGCTGCATCAACAAAACACCTTAAATTTTGACAACAAGGTGCACGTATTCTATCCCTATATGTCACAATCGGTAGAGATCAACCAGGTCATTAAATTGTTGGAAAATATGGATAAATTTACACGCACTTTTAATAACTTAGCAGAAACAAGTAGTTATGAGAGCAATGTGTCAATCATTGCTACTATTGATGAAACCAATATCCCGCCGCAGATTGTAGAATTATTGATATCACAATATGACATTTGGAATTTTGGCAACCATCAACCTGAATAACCCCCAGTATGTATGATGCATAATTTTATTTCAGAAGATCAGATAGAAAAAGCAATTATTGAAATATTTGTCAATAATCTGGGTTATAGACATATAAACTGCCACTATAAAGACAGCACTGGCCGTACGGACGAAAAAGACGTTGTCATCAGGCCGCTGCTTCGTGCAAAATTAGCTGAACTAAACCCAGAAATGCCGGATACGGCCATTGAAACCGCTTTTGAAGAACTATGCAAAACCCGTCTGGATCAGTCTGAACTGAATGCCAACAGAGAACTTTACGGACTCATCAGAAACGGAGTATCTGTTGAAATTGAAAACAAACAGGGAAAAAAAGAACCCGCAACCGTCAAAGTCATAGCATTCGATGAAGAAGATATTGATAAAAATGATTACCTGATCGTTTCCCAGTTATGGATACATGGTCCTTACATACGCCGCAGACCGGATCTGATTGTATTTGTCAACGGACTTCCGCTCATCTTTATTGAACTCAAAAACAGCAACATCGCCCTGCGAAATGCCTACGATGACAACCTGACCAACTATCGTAAAGATATTCCATTGCTCTTTCATTACAACGCAATTTGCATCATCAGCAATGGTCTGGAAACCAAAGTTGGCGGTTTCAACGCCGGATACGAACATTTTTTTAATTGGTTGCGCCCTGAAAACGAAAATGAAATACCCGACAAACAGCGTATCCGCGAGTTTGGCATCAGCCTGGATTATGCAGTATTGGGATTATGCGAAAAAAGCAGACTGCTCGATTATCTGGAACACTTTATTATGTATTATAATGACCAGATAAAAATTGCAGCAAAAAATCATCAGTTTCTGGGTGTAAACAATGCCGTCAATAATTTTTCGCTACGCCTGCAACACGATGCTGAAGGCACAGATACCGAAAACAAAAGAAAACTGGGTGTCTTCTGGCATACACAGGGCAGCGGCAAGAGCTATAGCATGATCTTCTTTACCCAAAAGATTTTCCGCAAATTTACAGGCAATTATACCTTTCTTATCGTTACAGACCGTGATGATCTGGATGGCCAGATATACCGTAACTTTCTGGGTGCCGGAGCCTTTGCAAAAACCGTAAAATGCAGGCCCAAAAACAGTGAAGAACTCCGGGAAATGCTGCGCAGCAATACCCGATATATATTTACCCTGATCCAAAAGTTCAGATATCCCAAAGGACAGGTTTATCCCGTACTCTCAACCCGAAATGATATTGTAGTGATTGTCGATGAGGCACACCGCACACAATACAAAGATCTGGCAGAGAATATGCGTACCGGTCTGCCCAATGCCCAATACATTGCCTTTACCGGAACTCCTTTATTAGGCAGCAAACAAATGACCCGCGATTGGTTCGGAAAAACAATATCCGAATATAATTTTAAGCAAAGTATAGAAGATGAAGCCACAGTACCTCTGTTTTACAACAAACGAGTACCCGAAGTATTGCTTCAAAATGATGATATCAACGAAGATCTCGCAGACATCGTAACGGAAGAAAACCTTACCGATGAAGATCAGATGCGGCTTGAGCAGGGATTTTCACGCGAAATGGAAATTATCAAACGCGATGACCGCTTGGAAACCATAGCCCGTGACATTGTATCCCACTTCCCTAGACGGGGTTATCTTGGAAAAGGTATGGTCATATCTATCGATAAATTCACTACAGTAAGAATGTATGATAAGGTAAAACGACTGTGGGAAGAAGAAAAACGTAATCTGCAAAAAGAAATCAATGCAGCAAAAGATCTTGCAGATAAAGAAGACAAAAAACGCCGGCTTGAATGGATGCGTAAAATGGATATGGCAGTAGTCGTGAGCGAGGAAGCCGGAGAAGAAGAAAAATTTCAAAAACAGGGGCTCGATAT
>Ga0157370_10007457_pt1 | contig 11894 bp, 12 predicted proteins | sample C35metaG_FD_113463 | JGI IMG/M metagenome (GOLD analysis project Ga0157370, IMG submission 113463) | Corn rhizosphere microbial communities from Kellogg Biological Station, Michigan, USA - C3-5 metaG | ecosystem: Host-associated > Plants > Roots > Rhizosphere > Soil | place: USA: Michigan... | reverse complement strand
AGGTACGTTAAAAAATCCTTTAAGCATAATGTATTTTTTATGAGTTGGGCAAAGATAGTGCTTTTTAACATAGCCAATTCTATTATTCTGTAAAGAAAATAGGGCAAACGTTTGAGTGAAGTAGCTGGATTTGGAGAACGTTAATTTTGAGTTGGTTTTAGTTAAAATCTGGTTACAATTTAAGGGTATATTCCCACGCTGTTAAGCCCAGCCATTCAACAAAATTTTTATGGTAAAGGGAAAATTAGGAAGGGTATATTGTCGCATTTACATGAGCAGTTTTTGCTTCATCATATCCAGAAAATCTTTACGGTAGGTTTCACCAATAATTACTTCTGCGGTAACCCCTTTTATAAATACCTGGTTCCCATCAATGGATGTAATTTTGTTGACGGCCACAATGAACGACTTTTGTACCCTGGCAAACTGAGATCTGGGTAAACGGTCTTCTACATCTTTCATCGTTAATAATGCCAGTGTTTTAATGCCATTGTGATGAAAGGCAACATAGTTTTTCATGCCCTCAATTAAATCAATTTCGGCAATATTAATTTTAAGCATTTTACCTTTCGTCTCGGTTTTAACCATGAAGTAATCATCTTCCGGTTGGGGCTGTGGTTTCTTGCTGTTTCTGGCATTAATGATCTCCTGCGCTTTAGTTATTGCCTTTAAAAAACGCGGCAAGGGTATGGGCTTAACCAAATAATCTACCACGTCCAGGTCAAAACCATCGGTAGCAAATTCCTTGTAAGCCGTAGTGAGTATTACCTGTACACTTTTGTTGTTTAATGCCCGTATAAACTCAATACCCGAAATGGCCGGCATGTGTATATCTAAAAAAATTAGGTCTATCTGATTGTGGCTTAAAAAGCTAAGGGCATCAATAGGATTGGTAAATGTGGCCATAATTTGTATGGCTGTTACAGGATTCAGGTAATGTTGTATTACTTCAATGGCATGTTCTTCATCATCAATAATAATGCAGTTTATCATGAGGTATAAGGTTGAGGTTTAATTTGGGCAAGCTGAAAGTGCTGCATAAAACTTAAATGATCAGGCGAGGTTGGTTTTTCCTGGTGATTGATCACTTTGTTATAGGGTAAGGTTAATTCGAGATTGTAATCGAGTTCGGTTTCATTAATGTTTATTGAAAACTGATTTTTATAATGATTGCTGAGTCTTTTTTGAATATTTTCCATACCTATGCCACTTGAAAGTTCTTTTGGCCCGTTTTTCTTCAGGTTCCAGGTTTTGAGCTGGATATCATTGTCATTTATATTTAGCGCTATTTTAACAGGATGTGTTTTTTCTGTACAATTACCATGCTTTAATATATTTTCTACGATGGTAATCAGGATCAAGGGAATTACTTTTACACTGCTGGTATTCCCATTGATATTAAAATCAATTTCCAGTTTGTTGTTGAAACGCAATTGATTAATCTTAATCACATTATTGATATGGGCAATTTCCTCTTCAATTAAAGTAAGCCGGTCGTCTTTATCCATTTCGAGCGAATAGCGCATAATTTCACTTAGTGTTAAAATACCATCGGCTAATTCTGGTGATAAGGGTAACGATTTGGCAAAAAAGAAATTGAGCGTGTTGTTTAAAAAATGGGGGTTAATCTGGGCGCGGAGAAAGGCATATTCTGCTTCGTGTTTTTCTTTTTCGATGAGACGGAGTTTGCGTTCGTGCTCAATTGTTTCACTTGCATAATAATAGCCAAATCCAAATACTGCATATCTAACAAATACCCAAAGAACGGTGATTCCAAAATGAAAATAATCAATCTGGCCCAAAGCTGCCCCATTGGCATTAATCAGTGGACGGATATAATAAGCTGTGAAAAACCAGTTGAAAAATGAACATATATAAGCGATACACAGTCCAATAAGCAATGGGAGTACCTTTAAAGGTTTTGCCCATTTTTTACATACAAGGATTGAGAGATATACGGTACATATATTGGGTAAATGGGTAAACAACATATCTGCCGCACTAAAATTATAGCTTTTGGGATTAGTTGCGTATTCCATTAAACTCCCTAACAACATGTATAGTAGCCAGAAAATTAAGTGATAGCTTATTAATTTATATCTCTGTAACACAATTTTGAATTAATTTTTACGATAGTTTATTACAAATTCAATCCAGTCTTGTACGGTATCAGGTATTTCAATATCAGGTTTAATACCAATATTATCCAATGGGAAATCTGGTAGTCTGGTTGATTTACATGCTGGATACCATAAAGTATAAAAAGGGCAAGGCATAGTTGCTTTGACCGTTTCAGTATAATCTACTACACCAGCACTGTTAGTACCGTATAGTTTAACTTTTGTGCTTTGCCTGGCTTCGAGTAAAAAAAGTTCTGCAGCACTACCAGTCTCCTTATTAACAAGAAAAGAAATTCTTGCCGGATTTTGGAGTACTGTTTGAAGCTTAATTGTGTCAACAGGGTAGAGGTTGTATAATTCACCTGTATGCGCTTTTAGTCTATTCAAATTTTTCCTGAAAACACTTTTAATACTATCCGACATTTGTGGATATTCTGTTGAATAACCATCTCTTATATTTTCTACAGTTGCCAAAACACTACCTCCTTCCTGTAATATAGGATTTGTATATATATAGGGTATTAACTTTTGGTATATCAATACAGATCCACCACTATTATTTCTTAAGTCAATAATTAAATGCTTTGTTTTTGTTAATATAGGTTTGTTGGCGCTTATTAAACTATCTACCTGAGCAATGTAATCTAAGGAGTAAAAAGAAGGTAACTCAAATATTGAAGTCGTATCATTTGCAACCTTGAATTTTGGACTGTAATCTACCTGCGTAGCTGCCGGGCCTTGTACTGTTTTGTGCATACCCTTGTACCATTTTCCAAAGATTCCAAAATCCAAAGTGTCATTTTGTTTAGTCAAAATTGGAAATTGTTCTGAATGATCTCCACCTTTAAAATTACTTGTGCTATAACCTTTATTGGTCTTAGTTATTTTAAGTTTTATCTGCTGAGCATCCCATCTGTAACCATCAGCTTTTAATATAAAACCAATAAATAATGACTTGTTAGCCTGGTCTTTTACAATGCCAAGTTTATAAATGCCAGAAAACCAAACTCCTTCTATTTCATCTAGCTTTCCTTTGTTTGCATCTAAATAGTTTTTGAAATTGTTTTCTGTCCATGGCGTTTTTTCTTCGTCTGCAAAAAAAGATTTTACTGAATCAGGGTTTAACTTCTCGAAGTCCATCCCAAAATTTATGTGTTTATCTTTGAAAAAGGCCAGCCATTCTCTACTAATACTTAAACATTTATATGGATTGGATTGATCAGCAATTTTTTGCAGGCTATCCGTAAATTTTTGAAAACGTTTTTTGTTAGCAGGGGTAACTTTATCTGAAAAACCAACGTAATTTTTCTCGATTTTTTTTACAAGGTATTGGAAATTGCTACCACAGTTGCAGTTTTGGGCATTGGAATCAAGAAAGTATAGGAGGAAAAAAAACAGGGGATAGATATATTTCATTAACTGATGAAATTTGATTCAATAATATTATAAACTAAGGCAAACGAATAGAGTCGATGGTATCTATCACTGATAGATGCCATCGACCTAATTTAGCCAACAACTGTTGCGGCCACAGTTTTATTTTCTACACAACCAGGATTGGTTGATGGACCGCCCAGGTAGTCTTGGCCATTTCCGCCATTAATTTTTTGCATTTGTTCTTTACTTAAGCTTAAAATATCATTTCTTTTAAAAATGAACTTGGTTACTTTTTCTAATTTTTTGTTTTTCATGGTCGTAATATTCAGATTTTTAAATAAAAGAACTTAAAAATGTTGCTTTTGAAACTAATGACAAAAAACAATACACCAAACGGTCGTTTGTCGGTACCAAACCGATAAATTGTTTAGTTTGTGTTTATTGTTGCGGTTACAATTATAGGCTATATTATATGATTTAAATAAACTATTTTAAAATACAATATTGTATAATATAAAATGTATAGTAGATAGTTGTATTTAATGGGTTTATGTTATAATGAGATACAGGTCTAGTCTATATTAATACTGTTTGTATGTAATTCGATACATTTTGAGTGTTGCTTGATATGATTTCAGTCTTTTTTGATATGATTTGTATGTAATTCGATGCATTTTGAGTGTTGCTTGATATGATCTCAGTCTTCTTTGAGATGATTTGTATGTAATTCGATGCATTTTGAGTGTTTCTTGATATGATTTGTATGTAATTCGATACGTTTTAAGTGTTACTTGATATTATCCGTATTAATGATATCCTTACAGTAGGTGATTTATGCCTTTATTAAATTAAATACATGCCTGACAATTCATGCGATCAGTTTCGTCGTTCCCAACTCTGGTTGCTGATTTTAATACACCACCCCATGAGTAATTGTATCAATTTTTTTGACTGGGAACGACGAAATGCAGGTTAGCTTACTGAATTGTTATTGCAGCAGCTTTTTTCCTACGCTTAAATGGATTTTTTATTTCTCCTCACAAATATTTGCAGGTTTAGGCTTTGGATATGTACGTATTAAGTATGGAATAGGGTATTCAATGTTGTTACACAGTTGTTGTAATGGAATTATTTTGCTTTTCCATATTGTGTAAATATAATTTAGCTTTTATCTTATAAATAAACTTATGATTATCGAAAATTCAATTAAAAAGGATGACGGAGCTTATATGTTTGCACTGTTTCTTATTCTAATCGCCTGGATCTCTTTTGAACTTTTTAAATTTGGTTTCAATCTTGGGAAACAAGATGCTGATGCAGAAAAAAATGTTACCATATCAGCGCCGGCAAAATAAAATAATACAATTTGCAATCGGACAGAATCAGCCAAACTTTTCTTTTCAAAAAGAATACTTGAAGGCAATTCTTTTTACTAAACAGTTGCATTTTTATTTAAAGTATTTTCTAAAATATAAAGTGCCGGTTTTTGGTACTTGTCATTAATAATGATGCATTATATCAATAAAATATTGGCCTTTTAAAAAGAATTTTACGCTAAAAAATCATTTCTACAGGTGTTTAGGCGAAATTCATTGTAAGTACATAATCCTAGCTTTCATCCCTACAATAAGCCATTTGGTGTATCTTTTTTGTACGTTAAATGAATAATATCAAACTTGGTCATAACAAAAGCCAATTGATGATTATGCCATTTATAGAAGATGCCAATTTTGAAGACAACACCCTGGTTTTTTTACATCAAACCAAACTCAGTACCCAGGTTATTTATGTAGTAACCATGCTGGCTGTTATTGTCGCTTTTGCAGTCTTACCTTTTATTTATACCACTGTAAGTGTTAATGGCAGTGGCTCTTTGCAAAGCAATATTGAGCGTACAGAGCTGCTTTCGCCTGTGGCCGGCAAAATTACCCTGATTAATTTGGTTGATAATAAAAAGATAAAAAAAGGGCAAGTGCTTTTAAATATCGACCCCACTATACCCCAAACACAAAATACGATTTTAAATACACGTTTACGCGAATTAAAAGATTTGTTAAATGACGCGCTCTCTCTTCTACATGAGGCCAAATTAAGCAATGCAGGGCAACCTGCATTGCAAACAGGCCTTTATGCGGCAAGCTGGCAGCAATATACAGAGCAACTGCAAAATGCTATAAATGCACGTGAGCAGGCTGCTAAAATTTACAAAAGATACGAAATACTTTATGGCAAAAAAGTAGTTACCGAAGCAGAGTACGAACAATATAAGTTTAACTACGAACAAGCGCTTTCAGATTTTAAACTGGTAGCTAAAAAATACATCACCCAATGGCAAACAGAATCTAACCAGTACAGAAAAGAACTGAAAGATTTGGAGAACCAAAAGATCCAGGTGATGGAGCAGGAGAAAATGTATCACTTAACCGCACGCGTGTCTGGAACAGTTCAAAATTTATCCGGACTTCAGCTGGGCTCGTTTATTGCAGCTAACCAAAAAATCGGAGAGATATCGCCCGATAGCGCTTTGCTTGCCGTTTGCTATATAAAACCTGCTGATATTGGCTTGATTAAAACCCGGCAAACAGTGCGCTTTCAGATAGATGCCTTCAATTATAACCAGTGGGGCCTGCTTTCGGGGGTAGTTACCGATATCGCTGATGATATCGTTCTGCTGAATCAAATCCCATATTTTAAAGTAAAATGTAAACTAAACCGGGATTATTTAAAGCTAAAGAACGGATATAAGGGCCAGGTGAAAAAGGGAATGACATTTAATGCACATTTCGCCATTGCAGAAAGGAACTTATATCAATTGCTTTATGATAAAGTTGACGATTGGTTAAATCCAAACGGAAACGAAAGCAAAAAGACAAAAGTTTAGCTGCAAAAAATACATCGTAATTCAGTTCCCGCTCCCCATCCCTCACTGCTTAAATTTTACGCTCATACCTAAAAATGTCAACCCTAATTAAACAACGCGATATTACCGATTGTGGTGCAGCCTGTCTGGCATCAGTTTCTGCATTTTATAAATTGAAAATGCCAGTTGCCCGCATTCGCCAATTGGCCAGTACCGATCAAAAAGGAACCAATGTTTTAGGATTAATAGAAGCAGCGAACAAACTTGGTTTTGAGGCCAGGGGAGTAAAAGGTACGCCTGATAGTCTGGCTAAAATCCCGTTACCGGCCATAGCACACGTAGTGGTTAAAAGGCAATTGCAACATTATGTGGTAGTTTATAAGGTAACGGATAAGTACATCGAAATAATGGATCCGGGTGATGGTAAGATGCATCGCAAAAATACCGATGATTTTACCAGTGAGTGGACAGGTGTATTGGTGTTGTTGTTACCCGATGAAGGATTTAAACAAGGTAACGAAAAGGTAAATACAGGCAGCCGCTTTTGGAATCTCATCAAGCCACATAAGGGTGTTGTTGTTCAGGCCCTTTTCGGAGCCTTAATTTATACCATCCTTGGTTTATCTACGTCTATATTCGTTCAAAAAATAACCGATCATGTGTTGGTAGAAGGAAACCGCAACCTGCTCAACCTAATGAGTATCATAATGGTAGCCATCCTGGCCCTGCAATTGTTTATTGGTACTGCCAAAACTATTTTTACCATTCGTACCGGACAGCAAATAGATGCACGGTTAATATTGGGTTATTACAAGCATCTTTTAAAACTCCCGCAACAGTTTTTTGATACGATGCGTGTTGGCGAAATTATTTCGAGGGTGAACGATGCAGTTAAAATCAGGGCTTTTATTAACGATGTTGCTGTTAATCTGGTGGTAAACGGCTTTATTGTTGTATTTTCTTTTGTTTTAATGTTCAGTTACTATTGGAAATTGGCCTTAATTATGCTGGCTTTAATCCCTTTATATCTGCTGGTTTATTTAATTAGCAACAAGCTGAATAAGAAAATACAACGCAAGCTCATGGAAGAATCGGCTGATTTAGAATCGCAGCTGGTAGAAGGTTTGAATAATGTAGGTACTGTGAAAAGGTTCGGGCTCGAGAGGTTTACGAACGAGAAAACAGAAGCACATTTTATTGGCTTGCTCAGAACAATTTACAAATCCGGATTAAACTCAGTCTTTTCAGGTACTTCTACCGAAATTATTGCCCGGATGCTAACCATTGTGTTGCTTTGGGTTGGTGCAGGTTATGTATTGGACGGAGAAATTACTCCGGGCGAGTTATTCTCTTTTTATACGCTCATTGGTTACTTTACAAGTCCGGCTACTTCATTAATTGGTGCAAATAAGTCGATACAGGATGCCATGATTGCATCTGATCGCTTGTTCGAAATTATGGACCTGGAGATTGAACAAAATTCATCGAGCATTCACCTTACCAGGGAGTTAATGGGCGATATCCGTTTTGAGCAGGTGGCTTTCCGGTATGGCAGTCGGGTAAATGTATTTGAAAATCTGAACCTGAATATTAAAGCCGGTAGTTTTACCGCAATAATAGGGGAGAGCGGATCTGGTAAATCTACGCTGATGGCTTTACTTCAAAATATTTATCCCATCCAATCGGGCAATATATTTATCGGTATTAATTCGCTGAAGTACCTAAACAATGCATCGTTAAGAAACCTCTTAAGTGTAGTACCGCAAAAGATTGATCTTTTTGCCGGCAATGTAATCGAAAATATTGCAATTGGAGATTATGCCCCTAATATGCAGCAGATTGTTAGTATTTGTACACAACTGGGCATTTTGGATTTTATTGAAGCATTGCCTGAAGGATTTCAAACTTACCTGGGCGAAAATGGGGCTTCACTATCTGGTGGACAAAAGCAAAGGATTGCCATTGCGCGTGCACTATACCGTAACCCTGAGATTTTAATTCTGGACGAAGCTACATCCTCGCTGGATTCGGCTTCAGAGCAATATGTGCAGCGCACGATAGACCTGTTAAGAAAACAAAATAAAACAATTATCATCATTGCCCATCGATTAACAACCATTAAAAAAGCGGATAAGATTATCGTTTTGGATAAAGGGAAGGTGGTAGAAGAAGGCGTGCATAACGAAATGCTTGTTGCCAATAAACATTACGCCAATTTGTGGAGACAACAGTTTGGTGAAGATGATTTAGCAGGTTTAATAACCCCTTCTTTGGCGATGAAAAATGCCCACATTGAACCCAATTGATTTTATAAATACAAAAGCCTTTAAATTATCCCCATCCCACTATGAAGTTATTAGAATATATCGACCGGATTAAAATCATGCATAAGTTAATAAGAGAAAGCCGGACAGGAACACCTGATAATTTAGCCCGGAGACTATCGATATCCACTTCCAGGTTATATGTTGTACTCGATGAATTGAAACTTATGGGAGCTCCTATAGAGTACTCGCGACAGTTACAAACCTACTATTACCAACAGCCATTTGAGGTGCAAATAAAGGCTGATTTCGTTTTGTTAAGCCAGCAGGAAACATTAAAAATAAATGCCGGATATTTTGTTCAGGAAAATTACCCGCTACTTTTTTTGTAGAGTGGGCAAGGGTAATTTAGTAATGTTGCAACAAAGGCGAAAACCGAAAAGCCTTTAAAGAGTAGGTATTTAAAAAATAACAACTAAATTATGAAAAATTTAAATTTAGAAATGGTAGCTGTTCAGGAACTGGACACAAAAGAAATGATGGAAAACAATGGTGGAATGGGGTACGATGCCGGAGGGTATGGATTGGTATACGATCGCTCAAAAGCAGACGGTGCATTTTACAAAGGGTTTTTTAAAGGGGTTTACGATGCAATATTTAACTAATTTATCATGATAAGCGAACTAACTAAAAAAGAACTGATCAGCATTAATGGTGGTCAGGAAGAGAAAACCCCGGAGGATATTGGCTACGCAGTAGGTCACTGGGTAGGTAAAGCTTTAATTGTTTGGGCTACTTTTTTCAAGAAATAACAGTGTTATACAGTTTTTTTAAAAATCCAGTATATCAACTTAAACAAGATAACTCCTTTAGTCAATCGCTAAAGGAGTTATTTGTTGTTTTAGGCTATGCCATGTTAGCGCTGTTTATTAATTATGTTTTTGTTTCGTTAACCGACCTTCTGATCAAATCAACTGCAGGTTTTTCATTTTTAGAAGCAATTAATCATGTGCAAAAATTGGCATCAGGTGAAAAAAAAGTTATTTTTTTTCTGGTTTTTGCACCTATTGTTGAAGAATTGATATTCAGATTGCCGCTTAAAATATCAAAGCAGAATATCTTTATTGCGATGATAGCGGCCTATTCATTATTCTACTTATCGCATAAATCTCTTACCACTATAATTACGCTAAGGGAATTATTCAGATTTTCGGTTTTTGTTACTGTCAGCTTTGCAGTTGTATTTAGTTTAAAGGAGCAATTCCTTTCACGGCTTTTGAATAAATATTTTGGTGTTTACTTTTACAGCCTAACTGTTGTATTTGGATTATTGCATGTAGCTAACTTTTTAAGCCTGGTACCTGAAAACCTGATTTTTATAGCCCCCCTCTTTGCGCTTCATCAGGTTATTGTTGGTTTCTTTTTAGGCTACCTTCGGATAAAAAATGGATTAATCTGGTGTATTTTGTTGCACTTTATGTTTAATTTATTGCCAACCATCAGCTATTTTCTGAACCGGTAAAATTTCTTTTTCATATCGTAATCTTTCGCGCTTTTACCTGAATTAAATTTTTCACGATTTTTTGTGCGGAAATATTTCTTTTAAAGTATATAACAAAAGGCAGCGTGTTCTTAAACCGAACACGCTTTTTTATTTTCTCAATGACTTGTTAAATAAGAGCTCCAATAAAAAAAAATGTAAAATAATTTCATTTTATTAACAGTGTTAATTATGTTTGCGGTGTAATTATTTTATCATGGGAATAAAAGAGCGTAAGGAGAAGCATAAGGAGGATTTACGTCAGCGGATTTTGGACGCGGCGAAGGAACTTTTTTTAAAGGATGGCTATGAGGCTACCTCAATCAGGAAGATTGCGGAGAAAATAGAATTCAGTCCAACTACCATTTACCTGTACTATAAAGACAAGGCTGATATTATGTATGCTCTGCATCAGGAGGGCTTTAAATTATTGGGTTCTCAATTTGGGGTTTTGCAGCATGTGAGCGAGCCTTTTGAACGATTAAAAGCTATGGGGCGTGTTTACATGAGCTTTGCTTTAAATAATCCCGACTTTTATGAGCTCATGTTTATCATGAAAGAACCCATCGAATTTGTTAAGGCACACTGTCATGATGAAGAATGGGAAGAGGGTGAGCAGGCGTTTACCGCATTGATTATGACGGTTGACCAATGCAAGGCTGCGGGCTACTTTACCAGTTTCGATACCACCACTTTTGCGCTTAATGTATGGTCGCTAATGCATGGCTTATGCAGTTTAAAATTGCAGGGGCACCTCGATCACATGGCTACAACCAAAGCACATATACTGGAGGAAGGTGATTGGCTGGAGAAAACTTTTGATGGCTTTATTGCCATGTTGAATAGTTTAAAATAATAATATATTAACACTGTTAATTATGAGGACAAAGTTATTTGGTTTGCTGCTTTTCTCGGTTACGGTTTTGGGTTCGACGGCAAATGCCCAACAGTTGCTGGATGCTTATGTGGCAGAAGCTTTTAAAAACAATATCGTTTTGCAGCAGAAAAATATTTCGTTAGATAAGGCCCAGCTGGCGTTAAAAACGGCCAGGAGTTTATATCTCCCGACTGTTGCTTTTTCTACCACCTGGTCTACTGCCGATGGTGGCCGTAACATTCCCTTACCACTTGGCGATTTGTTGAATCCGGTTTATTCTTCATTGAATAAATTAACGGCTACCAACAATTTTCCTTTGATGGAAAACCAGAGCATCAACTTCCTGCCGAAGAATTATTATGATGCTAAAGTGCGTACAACGGTGCCCATTATTAATACCGATTTAGGTTTTAATAAACAGATTTCGGCCCAGCAGGTAAGCTTACAGGAATTTGAAGTGCAGATATACAAACGCGATTTGGTGCGGAGCATTAAAACTGCCTATTACAATTACCAGAATGCTTTGCAGGCGGTTGATATTTATAAATCGGGTTTGCAGCTGGCCAATGAAGGCCTACGGGTAAACGAAAAACTGCTTGATGGGGGAAAAGGTTTACCAGCCTATGTTCTGCGTTCGAAAAGTGAAGTCGAAAATGTGAATGCCCAATTGGTTTCGGCCCAGCAGCAGGTAGTTAATGCCCGCATGTATTTTAATTTCCTCTTAAACCGCGAGGCAAACGAAAATATTGATGCGAATTTTGATAACCAGGTCGATTTGAATAAAGCTACCGCACTAATTGCTGATTTATCGGTAACCGGTGGGAGAGAAGAATTAAAAGCTTTAGATCAACTGATT
>Ga0157370_10007456_pt1 | contig 11895 bp, 13 predicted proteins | sample C35metaG_FD_113463 | JGI IMG/M metagenome (GOLD analysis project Ga0157370, IMG submission 113463) | Corn rhizosphere microbial communities from Kellogg Biological Station, Michigan, USA - C3-5 metaG | ecosystem: Host-associated > Plants > Roots > Rhizosphere > Soil | place: USA: Michigan... | reverse complement strand
TTTTGTATCCCAACCAAGTGCCTCAAATTTATTGCCAAATGGACAGGTCGGAAAATCGGGAAAACCAATGCGGAATATATACCGCTCAGGGGACTTATTGAATACTTCTTTTTTCACACGAGGTAAGCCGTATTTGGTTTCCGCATCACTTAAATGATGAATATGTGCATTGTTGGCATTAAACTTTTCTCGTACTTCGCTTGCTTCTACAGTTTCGAGGGCAGAATAGGCATCTACCAAAAATCCTTTGATGTTTTCGCCCGTAAGTTTGATAGCAAACAAGTGTTCACTTACATCGTTTTCTCCGTCTGTGCTGAATGTGTACGAATCATCAATGTTAAAGGCTTCCATCCCAAAGCCTTTATTCAGTTGGTCAGAAAACAATTGTTTGTTTTTAATTCTAAACTCGTGTGTATAGCCTTGCCTGTTTAAATCGGCAATGGTGCTTACTAAATCTTTTGGATTATTCATAATTCTTTTTTTTATTGAATTAATAATTTTCGTTCAAATGTTGCAGTTTCTCTTTATCTGTCACATCAGCAAATTCTTTTAACAGCAACTTGAGTTTCGGGTCAATATTATTTTTGCAAAAGGGCTTTTGGGGATTTGAATAATAATAATCAAGTATCTCCTGACGAGAGCGCTTAAAGGTTCCAAACGGAAACACTTGGGTAATGATTTGTTCTGCAAACCCGCTTTGCAGATTTTTCAGTATTGCCTTAGCCTCCGATTCTTGATTTGCAGAAAAGGTATAAACAGCCGATCGGTAAAGGTTTCTCCTGCTGTGCATAACGGTGCTGCTATGCGTTCTTAAATGTATTTCAATGAGAACTTTAAGTGAAATTTCCTCCGGGTTGAAATGCACAATTACCGCTTCGGAAAAATCTTCCAAACCGGTATTGGTCGCTACAAAACCTTGTTCTACCACTTTTACCCCAATCAACGATTGAAAAATGGCTTCTGTACACCAGTGACAGCTTCCTCCAAATGCTATTTTTTCGTCTGGTTTTTCCATTTTTTTGTTAATCAATTTACTTCCATTTTTTAATTGTGCTTTTCTTATTGCTTCTTCTCAGATGGATCCTCTTCTGTTAATTCATCTATCAAATACACCAAACGGAGCAGTGCATTATTAGGGTTAGAGCCAAAAATTGAATACTCCACAATGCCGTTTTTATTAACTACTACCCAATGTGGTGTTCCGCCCGCGCCATATTCTAAAAATGTAGTATTAAACTTAAAATCCTTATAAAATGGGAAGCGGATAAACAACTCCTCCTTAAATTTTTGAAATCGTTCTACCGGAAAATCTACTCCTTCAAAGTTGGTGTGAATGCCTAGCACATTTAGCTTTTCGCCCTTTTCATACACGTTGCGATTGGCAAAAGGAATGGCTCTACCCACACATCCGGGACAACCGAAACTAAATATCAAAATCAACAAAGGTTTTCCAATAAAGTCTGCTTTATCGGGAACGGCATCTCCAAAAATGCTTTCCAGAGTCCAATCGGGAAGTGGTTTTCCAATACTGATTTGATTCATATCTGAATTATTGTTCATCATCATCCCTTTATTGCGTGTAATAAGGTGTGTTGCCTTGTACCGCAAATATTCTTGCCCAAATATCCATTAAAAGCGTACACATAATAATGGTTTCAATTTCGGCTTCGTTAAAATATTTCTTTACTTCAGCAGTTGCGGCTGGCAGTTTTTCATAATTCACATACGAAATAGCGGAAGCATAATTCAGCGCTGCTTTTTCTTTGGCAGAAAAAAGATCACTTTCATTATACGCCATAATATTATCAACTTTATGAGTATCCATTCCCGTATTTCTTGCATCATTAGTGTGAAAAACGGTGCAATAACTGCATTTGTAGCGAATGGAAGCCCAAAGACGAACCTGCTCGGCAATTTGACGATCGAGCGGCAAATCGGCATAACTGAACGAACCGTATTTTTTGGCAATTTGCGTAGGCAGATCCAAATAATTGGTTATGTTTTCCGCATAAAGCTTTTTCTTAAAATCAATTTTGCCAAATGACTGGTTGACGATGTCTTTTTTCATATCATTTTGTGCTTTTGTAGTGATGCTTAAAGCCATAAAAATTAGTGTAAATAACATTAATTTATTCATAATTTGTTTGCTTAAGATTATTCTTGTTCTGTATATTTTTCAATAATATCCTGCCTTGCCGGGGTCCAAACCGTAACCATTTCGCCGGTGGGCGACAAGCATTCCATGTTGTGCTCAAAATTGGAAGGTACCTTTACCGCTTGTCCGGGATATACTTTTATTCTTTCGGTACCGTTCGTAGCTTCAAACTCGCCACCAGTAACGATGTTTACTTCCTGATTGCCGTGGTGGTGCGTACCCTCGAAGCCTTTGCCGCTAAACCATAATTTGGCCACCATCATTTCGTCCGTATAAGAAAGCACTTGTAGTGTTACAAATTCGTTGAGTTTATACTTTTTGTATTGTTTTTCCATTGCTTATTTTTTTTAAATTGATTGTTTATTTTTAGGAAAATTGATCAGCATCAGTCCAAAACCTAAAAACATAATGTCTTTCAGCCTGTTGGCATTAGGCATCGGCAATCCGTCAACTATTTGTAGCCACCCACCAGGGGTAGGGGTGGTAAACCAAAAACTGATCGTTACCAAAAACATAGCCGTCATACCAAGTGTAGCATAAATTCTGAGTTTTGAAAACCAGATACTTAAAATAATTAAGGCAACGATTATGATTTCTGAAACACCGATAATTTTAGCCGTTGTTGAGACAGACCATACATCATACATCCACGAAGTGAAAGGACTGTTTTCTACCAATACCTTAATCCCATTTGCTTCTGGGGGCGTAAATTTTAAAAGTGCTATCCAAAGCAAAATCGCTACCGTTCCTAAAAGTGAGATGTAATATCCAACTTTATATATTTTTGATTGTAATGTTCCATTCATAGCTTTATTTTTTTAAATTGATTTTTTATTATACTATTGGCTTACTCCACACCAGGAAGCAAACCGGCGAATTTATCAATTGATATTCAGCATAGTTTGAGTCGAGGGTTTATTTTCAGTGGTTGATGTTTCCTGTTTCGTTTTGTTGTTTGCAGGAAAAAAAATATAATTGTTGTTATCATGATAAATAATAATTTATTCATTCTTAAAAGTGCTATTTATTCACGGATAACCACTTCAGTTAAAACTCAAACGCTAAGTGCAGCCCGCCATATAGTTCTGTTCTTTTAGAAAGCACTGAACCGACAACGGGACCAAAAGAGAACCACTTTTTGGGTCTGAAATTAATTTCAGCTTCATTATAAATGCCGAAAAAACCATTCTCTCCTTCTTTTTTGGGAATAGTGTAATTCAGTCCTAAATGAAGTGTGAGAAAACGATTGGCATTCCATGAGCCAATCAAGGCTAAATCATCATTAACTTCTGCCGAGTTGATAAATTTATGCGTGTAAGAAAGCCCACCGCCCCATTCTTCATTAACCCAATACGTAACGTGAAACTCTGTTTTGAGCAAGCCTTCCGACAGAGAGGGGGCGTAACTGTATATTATAGATGGACTGAATTCCCAAACACCTTTTTCAGATTCTTCCTTTTTTTCTTGTTGGGAAAATCCTGTAAGCGGGAGACTCAACATAATTAAAAATAGAACTATTTTTCTCATATTACCGTTTTGATCTGTTCAATTATTTCAAGTATATAATCGTTAACGTATCCTTACAACACCATATCTCCTCCATCAACCACTAGCATACTTCCTGTCATAAAAGCAGCCATATCCGATGCGGCAAACAGTACCACCCTTGCAATATCATCCGGCTCAGCAGCCCTTCCTAACGGGATATTTAGCCTGATGTGTTCCAAGGCTTCTTCAGCGCTTTTACTGTCGTGCTCTAAATGTTCAACCGCGGGGGTTTGCACCAGTGTGGGCGCCACGGCCAACACACGGATGTTGAATTTAGCAAGGTCACGTGCGAAGGCTTTGGTAAAGCCGTAAATGGCGTGTTTGGAAGCTACATAATGTGCCGAGTTGGTGGCCGCTTTAAGACCTGAAATAGAATTCATATTGATAATTACACCGCCATCGGTGTTGTGCTGCATCAGTTTTGCGGCCTCTCTTGCTCCGGCAAAGGCTCCACGCAAGTTGATGTTCATCAAAAAGTCATATTCCTTATCGCCAATCTCCAGGGCGCTCATTACGGGGAATACGCCTGCATTATTTACCCAAATATCGAGTTGTCCCCATTCTTTTTGTGCCAATGCGGCAATTTCAGTGGCTTTTGCCGTGTCGGCGACGTTATAGGCGACGCCTATTGTTTTTACTCCGTTTGCCTTTGCAAGATCGGCTGCTGCCTTTTTAACCACATCTTCCTGTAAGTCGGTAAGCACCACATTGGCGCCTGCTTCTGCCAGCCGTTTTGCAATAGCTAGACCAATTCCTTGTGCAGCACCTGTTACTACGGCATTTCTGCCTTTTAACGAGTATAAATCGTGTAGCGATTTTTCAGCGAAATTAATTTTTTGCATAATTCGTGTTTTTATTGTTTGTTAATCTGTTTTAACTATTGTTTTGATGGATGATTTACTTCATTTCTAAATTCACCAACATCATCTCTGAATTACAAGGTAATCTTACAAAGCTAAAGATCCGGCTTCGGCAACTGCATGGTCGTTTTCTACCGAACTTCCGCTTACGCCTATTGTGCCTATAATTTCCCCTGCAGCATTTTTAACAGGCACACCTCCGGGAAAGGTAATGAGCCCTCCATTGGAAAGTTCGATATTGTACAGGGAGGCTCCCGGTTGCGATAATGCTCCGATATCGCTCGAATAACTTGGCCGTTTTTGCTTTTTTTATGGCGATATCCAAAGAGCCCAGCCAAGCACCATCCATCCTTGCAAATGCCACGAGGTGCGCACCGCGATCTACTACGGTAATATTCATTAATGTATCAATTTCTTTAGCCTTTGTTTTGGCAGCGGCTATTATTTTTTCTGCTTGTTCTAATGTAATGTCCATTTTTATATTTTTAAATTGATAAGATTATTCGACTTCCATTCTTTCTGTTTCGATCACCACATTGCCGGTTAAGGTTTTGTGTACCGGGCATTTAGCGGCTATTTCGGTTAATCGGATGCGTTGTTCTTCGGTTAGGTTTCCGATAAGTTTTAATTTTTTTGAAAGATGATCTATGTTGCCGGGTTTTTCAACATTAATCATCAGGTCGTCGCTATGCTTTTTAGAATACGTGATGTAGGCATACACTTCCTGCAAGTCCCATCCTTTTCTTTCTGCATACAATTTCACGGTAAGTACTGAGCAAGATGCCAGGGCGGCACTTAAAAAGTCGTAAGGCGCCGGCCCCAAATCGTTACCTCCAAAGCTTTCTGGCTCATCAGCGATAAGGCTGTGCTTACGGGTTTGCATCAAGGTGGTAAACTTATCTTCTTTTACATTTAAGTGCGCCACCAGTTGTTCGCCTTTTGTGTCGAGCATTTCGTTTTCTGCTTCTCCAAAATAACGCTGTGCCCATGTACCAATCATATCCCCCGCGTATTGACTGTCTTTGCTATTGGTCAATAAATGATCGGCCCCGTCTAAACTGATGAAGTTTTTTGGGTGAAAAGCAGCGTGGTACAATTCACGTGCATTTTCGATACCTACGCTGTTGTCGAGTGGTGCGTGCATAATAAGCAGTGGTTTTCTAAGCGATTTTACAATGGCCAATAAATCGGTCTTGTCAAAATCTTTTACAAATTGGGCATCAATCTTAAAAGGGCGACCCTCAATTTTCACTTCTACAGGTGCTTCGCTTTCCAAATCTACTTGTGCCGAAAACAGGCGTTTTGCGTGCGATACTGAAGCGGGCGCACCAATGGTGGCTACTGCTTTAATGTTTTCCAATTGGGATGCCGCCACAGTGGCCGCCGCACCGCCCAAAGAATGTCCTACTAAAAGTGAGGGAGCTTTAAAGTGCTCGCCGAGGTAATCACTTACCGAAACAAGATCTTCTATATTGCCCGAAAAATGACTTTCTGCAAATTCGCCCTCGCTGTAGCCCAATCCCATAAAATCGAAGCGAACCACGCCAAAGCCGTAATTGGTAAGGGTTCTGCTAATGTTGCGTACTGGTGCTAAGGTGCTGTTGCAGGTAAAGCAATGGGCAAAAATGGCATAAGAATGGGGCTTCTGGTTGGCCGGAAGTTCCAAGTAAGCGCAAAGCTTATTACCTCTTTTGTTAATGATTTCAAGTCTCGTTTTATTCATGTTTTTATTTTTTGTTGAACCACATAGGGACATAGATTTTTCTTTTAGTTTAGAATTTATTGAACCACACGGGGCATAGTTTTTACCTTTCTATGTATCTATGTGGTTTAATTTTCAATCAATACTACAGCTCCCAGCCCGCCATCGGCACATACACTGATCAATGCTTTTTTGCCTTGCCCCATTTGCGAGATTTCTTTTACGGCCTGACTTAATATCCGTGCACCTGTTGCACCAAATGGGTGGCCTATGGAAATGCTGCTTCCGTTGGGGTTTAATTTTTCCATGGGAAATTTGCCAAAATCAAAAGTGGTTCCTACTTTTTTGAGATGCGCTTTATTTTCTAAGTTGTGGATGGTGGACAAGACCTGCGAGGCAAATGCTTCGTGTATTTCCCAAACATCAATATCGTTATATTTCAGCCCGTTTCTTTCGAGCAGGCGTGGAATGGCGAAAGTAGGCGACATCAATATGCCCTCTTCTTCTATATTTACGCCTGCCATTTCCCAGTCTACCATTCTGGCTTTGTAGGGCGAGGAAAATGCCGCTATTCTGTTTTTGCCCACAATCCACGCGGCGGCGGCACCATCGGTAAACAAGGATGCATTGCCGGCAGTTATAGAACCCTTGCCCGATGTTTTGTCAAAAACGGGTTTTAATGTGGCCATTTTTTCAAGTGTGGCGCTCTTTCTCGGAATTTTATCTTCATCGATGCCAAAGGCGGGATAGATCAGGTCTTTAAAAAAGTCATTTTCTTTGGCTTTAAAGTAATTTTGGTGGCTCTTTAGCGCAAATTTATCTTGGTCGTCCCTTTTAATTCCCAATCGTTGCGCAGTAATTTCGGCGTGCTGCCCCATACTTTTTCCTGTAACGGCATTAACGCCCAGCGGTACGTAAAGCCTAAATTTAAAAATGCCGCCCATTAATTTCAGCTTATCCAGAAATCCTTTGGCAGCGCCAAAAGCCCTTATCCACTTAGATGTTTGGGTGCTTAGACCCAATTGCAGGTTAGAAAGGCTCTCTACTCCGCCGGCAATGGCAACTTCGTTTTCGGTAATCATTGTAGCCGATTGTATGGCGGCCGCCAAGCTGGTGCCGCAAGCCAAAGTGGTGCTAAAGGCAATGGTGGTATCGTCTATTTTTGAGCGTAAAACAATGTCGCGGGCAATATTGCTGTGTGCCAAATTAGGAATGACTGTTCCCCAAACTACATAAGCGGGATTGATGTGCTGTGCATCTTTCATCTTGTTCAGCACAGAAACGGACATCTCCACGGCACCAATGTTGCGCAGTTCCTTGTCGTTTTTTGCGAAAGGTGTCCTCCATCCTGAAACCACCCAAATTTCATCCTTTATTTTTTTCATCTTCATCTATTTATTGAACCACATAGGGACATAGTTTTTTCCTTGCCTTACTATGTATCTATCCCGATGTTCGGGACAAGTAGTGTTTAAAATTTTTTGAACCACATTTTGACATCGTTATAAAACATCTAAAAGTGGTTTAAGCTCAATGTCTGTCCTTGTTTTTAATTTTCTCAACAACCAACCTTTATGCCCTGTTCCAAACATAATCAGCACCCGTTTTCCTTTGTTTTTTAGGGCTGTTAATGCTTTATCAATTAAAGCATAATGGGCATTGTTGATGTTTTCCCAACCGCCGGCACCCAAGTCATCGTTGAATAAACGGTTGAAAACAGAAAGCTCCGTTTCCAGGATTTCGTCAAACCTGTCGCTGTGCAACCAAATAATGTCAAAGCCGTGTCCCTCTTTTTCAAACAGCTCACTTGTTTTTTCGCGGGCATCCAAATAAGTGTTCCAATCTGCTGCTCGGTTAGGGTCTTTGCTTATCGCTACTAGTTTTTCTTCTCTATCATCCGCCATTTTTACTGTCCATGCCGAAACGGGTTTCAATTGAAAGTTCATTGTGCGTTGCAGCGGAAATACGACACGACTGAACTCGGGATATTGCAAAATCCGAGGCTCTGTAATGGTTCCGGTTTTTGCATATTGTGATGCAGCAATCTCAAATCTGTCTGGCGGCATTTCTGCCAGAATATAGTCGGGATTGATGGTTTTTATCATCGTTTCAAGTGCCTTTAAACTATATTCTTTGGACGTTAAATGCTGACTATGAATAGTTCCCAGCACAATGACTTCGGTTTTTATATGTTGATTATCTGTTGTTTTCATTTTCTGCGTTTATCTGCGTTATCTGCGGGAGTATATATTTTTTGTTGCCCGCTGATTTCGCGGATTTTCGCTGACTGGGTTTCTGCGTTTATCTGTGCTATCTGCGGGAGACATTAACCTGTTCTGTATGCTTTTTGCAATTCTTGAGGTAATTTTTTAAGCCATTGCGAAGCATTGAAACCTTTCTTTCCATCGCCATTGAGCTTCGTAAAATACAGATGCTCATCCCATCGGGGCCCAAATTCTAACCTGGCAAGTTTCACAAATTTCTCGTTCCTGCGGAGGCGATGTTTTTGGTGATAGTCTTCGGCAGCCCAGAAGTGACTTTTTGGGTCTCCGGCCTCAATCACTTCAGGAGCGTTTTCCTTTCCAATTTCTTTAATCAGGTCTTCTACAACTTGCTTCTGCTCTTCATCAAAAACAAAAAGTATAGGGCGGTATTGTCCTTGTTTGTTGCCGGGAAAAGACCAAGTCTCGGGATCGCCCAGCAATTCTTTATAGCTGATCTTCTCTTTATCGTAGATGACTTTTACAACTTCTGCGTGCCCTTTTATGTCCTGATAATTTGGCTCCAAAGTTGATGCGCCTGCGTAGCCAACACGGGTTTGCACTACTCCGGGCATACTTCCAAAGTTGGCATCAGGCCCCCAAAAGCAACTCATTGCGAAAATCGTTTGATTTAATTTTCCAGTTTTTACTGCTTCATCGATTTCTTTGGGAGTTACAAATCTATAGTCATTAATAAGGTCGTCATTTTTCATTTTTGTAATTAGTTTAATTCCACTCCAGTTTTTTTCTTTCGTTCCAATAATCTGTTGCGGCAATGCTGTGTTGGTATAACTGATTGATTTCTTCTGTAGTTAATTTAAAATCATTTGCCCGTAAGTTGGCCTGTAAATGAGCCTTGTTGTTTGCACCGCTCAACACCTGGGCGTTGGGAAAATTTTCCATACAAAAACGCATTGCAATGGCATCTGTTCCTACGTTATATTTTTTGGACAGCTCCATCAAAAGGGCATACAGGTTTTTATATCGGGGATAGTGTCCATTTGGTATTAGGCGCCCGTTAGCCAACGCTTCTTTTATGATGAGCTGCGGCTGTTTCAATTGGTCTTTTATTTTCAGTACCGAGGTATCCAAAATATTAAAGGTCGATTGGTAGGAGCCGAACAAGGCTTCGCCGTCAACAGCAATTTCCATTGCCTTTTGTAAAACCTCGAGCTGGTTGCTGCCCGTTGTAGTTAGCCCGATAAGGAGGCTGTGCTCTTTTTTGAGTTGATGCAAGCGGTTTAAAATCAACTGATTGTCGAGTACACCCGTGTCGAGTGCTGCCGAATGTATTTGATAAATTTTCAGATTGGGCAGCAATGTTTTGGAAAATGCCCATTGTTGGTTCAGTTTTTCCAGCGAATGTTCCTTTACTTCGTGTACTTTGGCATTGGGATCAAAATTGGCCACATAGGTATAGCCCCACTTGGTGGAAACTACAATTTTGGGGTCGTTTTTCTTTTGAAGCCAGTTTGCCAAAAGTTCTTCCGCAAGTCCGTATCCCGGCGAGGTATCAAAAAAGCGGACGCCCCGGTTGTAAGCTTCATCAAGCACCTGATTTCCTTTTTCGATGAATTTATCTGCGGAAAAGGAAACCTCCATATCGGTTTGCTTGATATTGATGTACTGTGGCCGCCCAATGGCTGCAGTACCCAACCCTATTTGGTTTGTGCTTTTCATTTGGTTGTCGTTTTAGCATTTATTTAAATTAGATTCCGTTTAATTTTTTAAGCGGGAACACTAATACTAAAAAGAAATCTATGACAATTAATAATATGATGATCAATATTTTAGATACAAAGATGAGTTGCTCAACTTGATTGCAATTTTAGTCCTGAGTTAGTATATTAGTTTTTGTGAAATAGCAGAATTCGCTAAATGGTTTTTATGAATATCATTTGTATCCATTAACTAAAATTGTAAGTGGTTGGATGATCAATCCTAATACTATTAAAAGTAATATATATTGTTGAAATGAGTTGAAATTAACATTTTTTATCAACTTATTTTCTTTGAAGTTAGTGAATTAATTATAAATAGATTAAAATTTCAATAATTTTTTATCAATATTTTAATAGAGTAATGTTATGTTAAATTATCAACTTTGCTTTTAATTTCGAGAATTTACTGATGCTAGACTGGTATCAGTACAATATTTGCGGGTTTTACTTTCACTATAATATCCTTTTCCATTTCTTAACTGGTCTTGTGATGGTTTCAATTTTTAGACCGATCAATCTTTCAATTTGCTGGCGGGTGAGAGGAAGTTCACAGGAATATGGTTAGACTTTAAAATTAAAACCTGTAAGACTATATGAGAAAACTACGATCTGAAATTGTGAAAGTTATAAATGTAGTGAATGAAAAGTAAGAATAATTGGAGCAACTTCGCTTAAGTTACATTTTCCTGATCCTATTGCATTCAGCTCGTGAAATGAAAATGAGAGAAATTTTTATTAAATAGAGGTCACTCAAAACAATTGAAGCGTCAGAGAACTTACCAGACAGTACAATTCAGCGATATACGACAGACTAGCTTTCAGTAAAGATAAGGAAAAGATAAAACAACTGGCGCAAAAGGACCAATTGTAGAAAAGCCGAACGACGCTGCAAGATCCTATTATTCTTTCAAACTCTTTGGAGGCCAACCTAGGAATTATGAGAAAAGCCCTTCAGTTAAATGTGATCCGAAAAATTCTGTATCTTCATTTTACTTGGAATGTAATAGGTCAGTTTTATTGTATTTTAAAATATTTCTAGCAATGAAAAAGTGCAAAATAATAGAATGTTTACTGATTATACAGCCTGAGAATCTCCACCAATTCGGGTACGGATCGTATTTTCAGCTTCTCAAAAAGCCTGTTTTTGTAAGTGCTGATCGTCGATGAATGCAAATTAAGTTGATTAGAGATTTCTTTGAGGGGGAGACCTTCTGCAAGCTTATTGGCAATTTGCAATTCGCGGTCGGATAGCGCTTCAAAGGGTGAGTTTTTTGTTGCGCCATTTAATGATTCTAAAAACATCGCTTCTTTTACGTCTTCACTTGCATATCGGCCAGTACTAAGCATCGCCGTCAAAGCAGTTTCAATTACTGCACTGGAGCTTTGTTTGCTAAGATAGCCACCGGCACCCATTTTTAGATAACGCATTGCGTACAACTCTTCATCTTGCGAAGAAAATATGAGAATTTTTAATTGGGGTTTGTGGTTTTTGATGTAATCTATCGCTTCCTGAATAGAACCATTTGGCATATTGACATCCATAATGGCCAGATCCAATTCTTCCTTCAAAATTGCTTTGTACAGTGATTTAAAATCCTCCACTTCGGAGATTATAGCATCAGGTAAGAGGCGTTTGATAGTTTGTATT
>Ga0157370_10007454_pt1 | contig 11895 bp, 8 predicted proteins | sample C35metaG_FD_113463 | JGI IMG/M metagenome (GOLD analysis project Ga0157370, IMG submission 113463) | Corn rhizosphere microbial communities from Kellogg Biological Station, Michigan, USA - C3-5 metaG | ecosystem: Host-associated > Plants > Roots > Rhizosphere > Soil | place: USA: Michigan... | reverse complement strand
CTTTGAGCTCTTTGGAACAGGAGAAAAATCCAATTACCACTTCATCCATTTTTGTTCAGGATTCACCACAATCTGCAGTTTGTATTATCTAAAACTAGCAAGGGCAAAACGGCTCACAAACCAGACAAATTGATTTTATCAATCCTCCGCCCTAATCGTTTCTTAATTAGTTAACTAAATAGCTGATTCCATAAACTCTTCATCTTAGTTGTGATGCTATACCTATTAAGCGCTCAATGTTCACTATAATTTGGCTTAACCACACAATTAAAGGTGTATTTCGGAAAAAGCCGGGAAACACATTCTGTGAATGAGATGACCACAGATGAAATAATCCCTACCGATGAATAATGAGTACTTGGACGACCATTTGCAAATGGCAAGGCATGGTCATATCTCTTTGATAACCCTACCAAAGAGTTCGTATATTAGTTAGTATGAAACACCAGCTATTCAGCAGTGCTCTTTTTCTGGCGATACTGCTCTCTTTAGACATATGTTTCGCTCAGGAAAAGCGATATCCATTTGAAGAATTGAAACCGGATTGTGTGTGTCCTGATATGGAGTGGAACAACAAGGGGCATCTTGAACTGAAGGATATCAGTCAATCTGTCCATGATTTGGAAATAAGGCTGGATGTACATGCCAAATGGAATAACCGGATGATCATTCAGATCATTAAAAATGCGGGAAAATATGAAGGTTATTTTTATCATAAGCGGACCGAAAGCTTTTACACGACTGAAAAGGATTCGATAATCAAGTATAAGGGTAAATGGGAAAAATACAACTTCAAGAAGTTCCGCATTACTGATGCCAATCTGGACTCCGCCGTAAAGGTACTGATGGCAAGCCAGATAACAACACTCCCAAATCAGAAGGAAATTTACAAAAAAGGCTTTATATCCCCCTACATTCTCAGCTACAAAATAGATGGAAAAATAAGGTCATTTCGATTTGGCGCTCCAGGCAATCCCATGAAGGAATTTCCCGATGAACCCGTATACGAACACTACGACACCATCCTTAAAACGCTTTTTAAAATGGTTGATCCCATGTATTCCCAGATCTGGAAAGATGTTCAGCTACAACAGGAAAAGGAAGAACGCGACACCATCTTTCTAAAGAAGCCAAATGCTGAAGGCCATTCGGTTTATGTAGACAAGAGCGGAAGTGAATCACCACGCTTTGCCTCGCTGACAAGCCTGAACTATACCAACACCGATAAAGCCTATCTAAGAGATCTCAAGGCATTGCAGAAATACAAAAAAGAACAAAGAGCAATTGATCTGGGCAAGCTTCCCCATAACTGGATACAGCTTCATATGTACAAAGGAAAGTTTTATCTCTATTCACCCTCCAATGGATCTCCACTGAGAATTGCATTAAACGACAGTACCATGATTGTAAGTGCAATGGAAAGGACTGTGTCTTTGATGAACCATGTGGAGCAAACAGGCAAGAATGCTTATCGCGTCAACGTCACAAAATACAATGGCCAATCGCGTTCATTTCAGATTCATTTGATCCATCCGTCAAGAGGAATAGCTGTATTTGAAGACACCTTTGAAAAGGGTTCGTATTTGCTTATGGTCACCGCTGAGCGGGCACATCGTCTTCCACTCGTGATTAATTACACACCTCATCACATGGAACCCGAATTTGTGTTTGATACACCCGATTTCAAGAAATTGTTGAGCAATGAACAATATTGATTTAGTTAAGTGTTTTTAAAAATTCACCTTGCCCTAATGATCATGAAAACAATCATCTATGCATCCATCATTATATCTTCCATCATCTATTCCTTAAGCGGATGTGTACAAACCCTAAGAAATAGTACCAAAACCAAAGGAAACCAGATCGCATACCACATACAATACGAAACAGGTTCCAAAGGATTTGAAGTGCTGTTAATCGAAAATGTCAGCAATAAACTTTCCAAACAGAAAAACGGTGCTCTCTGACCGGGCCAAGGCACTAGCAGCAGACCCGCAATTATTAAAAGTCGACTGGAAAGCTGTAAAACAGATTATAGCAAACGCCATCCCCCTAGCAAAACTAGAAGCCAATAAAACAAAAAGTATCACTGTCCTCTTATACTTTAACGACCAGGGCCTCCTAAAAGAAGTCTCCTTCGGAGTAGACCCTAAATCGACAATAGATGGAAAAGACCTGGAAGCAATAGAAAACAGCCTCGTTGAAAAAGTAAAAGGAACCATCAAAAATGATGCATACAAAGGCACCAATGTGATTAGTTTAGGTGATGCCTACCCAATGAGTGTACTTTTAAAAATGAGGACCCAATAGTTTTACAAACCTGGTAACTGCTAATTCTGACACCTGGTCCTACTGCTTCACAACCCACACCGCTTTTTAGGAACGCAATTTTAGCTACCTTCAACTCAGGTCATTGGCAAATACTTTATCGAGAAGAAATATAAATTCAGATTTGTATCTTTACAACAAACAATAGCATGATGAATATGGTAGACCCAACTGATTATCCAGAAATTCCTGTCGATTCCCCGCAGCCTACAACTTCTGAGCAGCCAAAAGATATACGATAAGGAGATAGCAAAACAAACCGAATATCGCTGTAAAGCCCGTGTAAACGAGTATGTTTTTAAAAAGCAGTATTCTGGTATTGTTCTGCGCCTGATTATGTTCAATTTTGAACTGGTAGTTCTTGATCTCATTGAGTTTATAGATCAGTAACTTCTGCTCGCCGCTGCAACCAGCCAGCTGAAGAACCTGATCAACAATCAATTGTTTAGGTTCTCTGCCCAACCCCATCGTATTTCTAGGCAACACGAGTTTCACCGCAAAAATAAGTGCGACTATACAAAGGATAAGAAAATACATCAGCAGCAAAGTCTCCGGGGACATTAAAGTCTTATACTGCTTAACGGAATTCACCAAAAAACCTACAATGGTGGAGGCAACCGGTAAAAGAACTAAAAGCAAGGTAATGGCTTTTGAAGTGGTCTTATCAGCGACCTCAATCGAATATTTAAGCGATTTCTCCGCCTGCTCAATAACATAGTTGGCGATGTCTTTATCTATTTTCGCTTTATTCTCCGGTGAAATATTCCAAATTTCTTTTTCCATTAGTACGAATATCAACAAATAACACATTAATTGCGTCCGAGGCCGGCTAATCAACCCTCATAAAAATACATTTCTATTTCAGAAATGATCATACCCGGTAATTATTTTTAATTTTATGCATCTAAACGAACGGTCATGTCAGAAAGTGAATTACCCCAGGTTACCTACATTTTTGGGGCGGGAGCCAGCGCCAATGTCTTACCTACAATAAAAGGATTACCTGCCAGGATCAAAGCAGTACGGGAGTTTATTGATCAGCAATTTCAGTACGATGCAGAAGAATACCACAGCCCCGCTAAAGATCATAAGTTTTTAAAAAATGAAGCGAAAGACTTCATTTTACAGGGTATGGATCGGCTTTTCGAAGTTTCCTCAGGTCATTCCACAATTGACACTTATGCCAAACGGCTGTATTTGAACAGGAGGTCTACAGAAGTAAGTGAACTGGTCTTCTTTTTAGCACTGTATTTTAATATAGAGCAGAAATTAGTCGGTGTTGACCCGCGTTACGATACTTTTCTGATTTCCATACTGAGTTCAGATGCCTACCGGTTCCCAAAAAATTTAAAGTTCTTAACCTGGAACTACGATTCGCAGATGGAAATTGCCCACAGCAGATTATCAAGAATAAACAGTAAAGATTTAGGCAGCGGAATGTTCAGTACCGATCTATCAAGGGCGGAAAAAGATGAATTTATTTCGGTTAAGATCAACGGAACCAGTGATTTTAAAGCACGCTTCGACGAAACTATGCCCATTGTGAAGAACCTGTTAATGCCCGACTTTAGCCAGGAAGACTTTGACGGCGCGCTTAGTTTTGCCTATTACCACCTTAAAGAGCGAAAGAAACTTTTTGGGATGGGTGTAAATATTAATTTCGCCTGGTATCAGGATCATTCTGTGCTGAGCAAAGTCACCGAATTGTATGATGGAACTGAAATTCTGGTTGTGATCGGCTACTCCTTTCCATTTTTTAACAGGGAAATAGACCGCAAAATCATCCGGGCAATGTCTAAATTAAAAAAGATATACATCCAGGACTGCCAACCGGAAAACATCAAATCCAGATTCCTTTCTATCTTGCCCGACTGGCAGGAAAGAGGGATACAGATTATTGCAGTCAGTGATGTATCTGAGTTCTTTCTTCCCCCCGAACTATAAGCAGGAGCAGCAATTTACAGGACTATGCTGAAATTAAATATCATTAAAGTTCGGCCCGGAAGATGATTCCCCGAACACCTAATACGCTTTATCATGAGTAAATACAACGAAATAGTAAATAAGATTCTGGAGGTCGAAGGGGGATTGTTCCAGCAAATTTGTGACGAACTACTGTATTTAACCGAAGAGGATTGCAACCGGATTTTCCGTCCAGGAAGTCAGACGGGCACCAACAAGACAACATCTGGCACTCCTGATTCTTACTTTGTTTTGTCTAATGACCAATACGTACTGATTGAGTATACAACACAGGATCCTAAAGCGAAAAAGCCACTGGTCAAAAAAATTAAGGAAGATATTGATAAATGTGCTAATCCGGATAAGACTGGCCTGCAACCCGAAGACATATACAAGTTGATCTATTGGTGTACCGCAGATTTTTCCACTACTCAGAACAAAAACCTGATCACTTACGCACGCAAAAAAGGCATTAAGCTAGACCTTCGGGGCATACATGCAATGGCTAGAAAACTTGCTGGCCCATGTATAAAAACTGCAAAGGATTACCTGAACATATCTATTGATACCGGACAAATACTTTCACCTACGGTATTCGCGGAAGAGTATTACGCTTCAGGTTTCTCCACCCCACTGACCAATGCATTTTTACACCGGGAGAAAGAAATGGAAAGCCTCCTTCAGTCTTTTACCTCTGATATAAAAATTAGTGTTTTGACCGGTCCCCCTGGAACTGGTAAATCGCGATTGGCAATGGAAGCTTTTCAAAAGGTGCATACCCTGGATACATCCGTACAGTGTTTCTGCATCAGCAATAAGAATGCCTATATCCATGACGATCTGAGAACCTATCTAGCAAAAGACACCCCCTACCTTATCCTGGTTGACGATGCGAATCGCCAGTCCGGGCACCTGGATTGCTTATTGGGGATTTTAAGGGAAAAGCGTTCTGAAAAAATCAATGTCGTAATCACGGTAAGGGATTATGCACTCAACGATACCTTAAGGAAATGCGCAGAATTTAGACCAAACGTGATTAGGATCGGCCGGTTTACTGATGATGAACTTGGAAAAATTCTCAGCGGAAATGATTTTGGTTTAAATGGAAAAGCACTGATCAGAGTATTGGAGATTTCTAAAGGGAATGCCAGACTTTCGATCATGGCGGCAAAGGTTTACCTGGAGTCCCGCGAAATCGGAAAACTTGATGATGTAGCTGGTATCTACGACAGGTATTTTGAATCGGCAGTCGGAGATGAAAAAATCTTCAGTGATCCGGACCTGCTGCGCTCACTAGGCCTGCTTTCCTTATTCTTTGCGATAGATTTGGATGACAAGGATTTTATAGCCGGATTATGCCTGAGGTTTAAGATCAATGAAGGCAGTTTCAGACAAGCGATGCTGGAGCTGGAAAAACTCGAACTTGCCGAATCAAATGATGACCTGACGATTATGAAGATTGCTGACCAGGTTTTAGGGACCTATTTCTTTTACCGGACCTTCATCAGAGATGGCATACTGGATTTCAGAACGATCATCGCCTATTACCGGTCCAGTCATATGGGCAGGATTAAGGATTCAGTAAATCCCGCCAGCAGCACCTTCAGTTTCGAAAAGATTTATTCGAAGATCGATCCGATTCTTTCCGAATATTGGCCCAAAATAAGTAAACATCCAGAGCAGGCATTAGCGTTCCTTAATCTTTTCTGGGCTTTCCGTAAACATGATCTTTTTGCCTATGTATACCGCCTAATTGATTCAGCACCTGTCTGCGAAGAACGATATACTATGGATGAAAAAATCCAGCTGTTCATTTATGGCAGCGACCAGTATCTGCAATTGCTGTCGAATTTTTATGCTGAGGCAACTGACGATATTCATGCTGCCATCGGGTTGTCGCTCGATTATGTAAGAAAACATCCTGACACTTATTCACAGCTTGTCAAATCGATTCGTTCTGAATTTGCATTTGATTCAGCAGACCGTGAAAGCAACTTTTTCAGGCAGCTTGCACTTTGGGAGCATCTTCTAACAAGGGCATCAAAAAACGATTTACTTTGTACTTCTGTTTTTTTCAATGTGCTAAATGACCTGTTGAAATCAGATAATGGCATCATCCGCCTCAGGCAGGACAATACCGCGATTGAAACAGATGATGTGTTAAGTCCAATCAACGGGCTCTATCATTTTCGGGCGATCACCTGGAACTTCCTTTTTGAGTATGCGAAGACGGATTTCCCAAAGATTGAGGGTTTCCTGTTAAGTTATATAGAGCAATACCGAACTTCTCCAGCTAAAGTGTATTATTTCGATTTCTATTATTTATCAAAGCTGATCCATACTTACTTCAATGCTGAACAGTTTGCTCATTGTTTTATAGTCAGATCTCTGATCGATGGTTTTTCCAGAGAACAGCTGATTGATGAGCATTGTGCCAGCCTGAAGATTAAATTCAATTGCCTCGCTTACCGGTATTACAGGCTACTCAGCTGGGACAGGCTGCGTGATCGGGACATGTATGACTACGATATCCATGATCATGAAAAGTACCATAAGATAAAAGAAATTGAAATCATAGGAGCTTTTCAATTTAAGACGCTAAAGGAATTCCAGGAATTCTATCAGGTCATCCTGGAGATCTATAATTTCAAGCCTGGTGAGTTCAGAGGGCTGCACAATTCATTAAATATCATACTCAGAGAGATCTTACTGGCTGACGATTCATTAGCGCTAAGCGTTATGTCTCATTTGATCCACACCGGTAATATGATTGAGATTTACCCCGTGGAAATCTACAAGATCATGTGGACAAGAGGAAATTTTGCAGATTATTTATACGCGGTAATTAAATTAACAGAATTTAAGACAAAGACAAGTTGGCTGGAAAACTACATGAACTTTATTCCGAAAGAAAAAATCAGACAGGAACATGTTAACGATTATCTGGAGCTGATCTCCAAAACTACAGATTTCATGAGCGTAATGAGTTACACGCTTGAACATCTGGAGGTTGCAAAAACCGACATTTTCAAACAGGCGGTTTCCCGGGTGATTGCAAGGGCCGAAGAGCCGGACATAATGCTTATGCTGGATGATTATCTCTTCAAGAATTGCATCAACAAAGTGGACGATCTGAACCTCGTTAAAAAAGCCTATATCATGCAGGAGCAAATCCATGATCATTTCGATTATCGTTATGAAGGAATGCTGAAAATCATTGAACTTGATCCGGATTTTGTCATGGAGTTCATCCGCTCTATTCCAATGGGCTATGAAGGGCTATCTAATACTAAATATTATGACCTTACCATCTTATGGAACCTCGATGATGCGGAACGTCACATTTCGGATATCCTTGACTACCTGGTTAGCCGCCAGCCCTTTACTTCCTGGGAAAGTTCCGCGCATATTTTCTTTTCGGGTCTGACGTCCGAACAGAAAGTAAAAGCGATCCGTTTCGCATCTACTTACCTGCAGAACAATGCGTCGGACCTAGATAAGGTAGAAATGATGATGGATGTAGCTCGCAATGACCTTTCTGATCAGGAAGCGATTTTGCTTATTGCCTGGTTGAAAACAAACCCTTCCCTTGCGGATTTTAAAGAAATCAGCTGGCAGAATTCCAGCATAAGCGGTGGTGGAGGAACTGTTTTTAATGAGCTTCGGGCGAATAGGCTGCAAAAGGTGCTGGATATGTTTTTAGGTCTCGGAACCGAGATTTACCGGTATTCAGAACACCGAGAGTATCTCAGTTCGCAGGTAGCCGCTTACCGGAGAGCGGCGATTAGGGAAAGACGGAACAATTTCCTTTATGGGGACTAGCTTTGGGGTTATTCAATATTAGTCGCGAAACAATAATTCTTCCTATCTTAACGAGATCTTATTCTAATATAATATTTGGAAATGGCCAGTATAGACGAGCTCATCGAATACCACAATGAAAATGAATACCTGGATTTCAAACAGGAAGAATATAAAGAACACAAAAAACACGAACTGGTCAAAGATGTTCTTGCGTTCGCCAATGCGGAGTACAATGGAGACCGTTACATCATTATTGGTGTAAAAAAAACAAATGATGAGCTTGAAATATACTCAATAGAAAACCCACTGGATTCCTCTGACATTCAAACCTATATACTGGAATACATTAAACCTGATCTCAAAATCGACTATTTCTCGCATCAATATCAGGCAGACAATCTAATGGTTTTGCGCATAAACAATCCGGTGCATCAGCCCTATGCGATGAAAAAGACCCTCAGTTATTTCAATGGCACCAAAACCTACCCTGCAGAGAGCATGAAGATCCGCAAAGGCAGCCGCACCTTTGACATGACCCTGGAGGATCTGAACAAGATTTACAGCCGCAAACACACTAGTATTTACCCTTTCGAAGACAAAATAACAGTCACTTTTAAAGACAGCCAGCAAAGTCTCCTGCTAACTTCCACAAGCCACCTTAATCCGCCTTCATCTATCAAAGCTCAAATGCTTAGGAAAAAGATCACTGAACAGGAAACGCTACTGGCAGCGAATCCAAAGGCTTATTCCGATCAGATTGGAAGACAGATGTATCCTAACGATAGTCTGGAAGGCTGGTCCATCCCCGAATTGAAAGAAGCGCTAAAAAATGTAAAGGCACGAAGCATTGAAAAGGACAATTATTTTTACGCTGAACTAAGCTCACATAAACTGCAGTTTTATATTCAAAACAATTCCACTCAGCCACTTAAAAATGTAGTTATGGAAATCGTCATCCCCAACATCTTTGGTGTCAACGTGGCTGAAAAAATTCCTCATGATCCTAGAAAGACCTACGGAGTAGCGAGCGCAGAAATGATCCGATATCCGGCGGTTAAAACAGACGGACAGCACATCAAAATCACCGATACCGTCGGCGACGTGCAACACAGACTGGAAGCCGAACTGCTGTATTCCCCGCTCAGGGTCTGGTTTGACCAAGAACTTGCCGGCCAGTGTCTAGATATTAGCGTTATACTGCATGCAGAGAACTTACCCGAGCCACTCAATTTTAACCTAACCATAGAAGTAAGCCAATAATCCAATGAATAAAATTGACCTCTCCTATGTACCCCTGCTTGCCGTTGCAGCAACAGCAGTCATCGCCCTGATCAACTATTTCAATTACCGCCTGAACAAAACTCTTAATATTCAGAACCACCTGCATGCGGAAAAACTGAAGATCTATAGGGAACTTGTCAAACTGATCAGCGATATGATCACGCTACACAATAACGGAGCGCAGATCGCAGCTAAAACAACTCACGATGACCAGTCTGCCACCCGCATTCGGGAATATGCTGACACCATTGACGCCAAAGGGCTGGAAATTGACGCGCTAATCATCGAAGCATATTTGCTCGTCCCCGATATTATTGTTGAGCAATTGAGAAAATTTTCTGAATTCCTTCACCAGCCCGTCTCTGAAACCGGTACTTTGGAATCACTTCAGCAAAATATCTTAAAGGCGGAACAACTGTTCCGGGATCAGGCAGAAGAGCTGATCGAATTATTCAGAGAAGACATCGGTACCCGCCGGCTGAATCAGAAATTAACCCGCCTGTAAAAAACAAATCAACAAAAGATAAGCAATGAAGGTCATTGAACAATATATTAGGCATTCAAAAAACTATGATGCCTACCTGAACGGGAATGAAGAAAATTCCTTCCTGCGCCAGCAGCAGAAAGTCGATCTCAAAGAAATTCTAAAAATGGAAAGCCTGCTTATCGTTGGGGAACCGGGCCACGGAAAAACCACGTTGGTAAAGCGCATTCTGGAAACGCTGAAGCCAGCGCAATATGAATATTACGAGGGAAACAGTTTTAAAACCAGGAAAGTTAAACCCAGAACCAGATACCTGATCTTTGATGCTCTGGATGAACACCTTGATATTCTACCGGTATTTGCAGAACTAACCAAAGCTGCCAAAGACGATAAACTCCAGATTATCATCAGCACTCGCGAGCATTATCTGCCCAACATTTCCCACCTGCTATATTCAACTTCTTTTCAATATCTGACCCTACAGCCGTTTCAGGATCACCAGATCAGAACCTTTATGGAATACCGGCTTTCTGCACTGGGCTATACCGAACAAAACTTCGAAGATATCCTGACCCTCTCCAAAGCAGGTTCCGGAAGTTCAATTTTCAGGGTACCCAGGTACCTGGACGAATTCTGCAGCTATATTGAACGAGGTAGTATTCAGCCCCTGCATGTAGCCAAAATATCGAAGTCAGAATTGCTTGAAGCAGTGGTTTATTACAAACTGATTAGCGAAAGCAGAAAACGGAAAAAGAGCAGCAGCGATACCCACATCACCAAACGGGTGCTGGAACGCCTTAGCCTGGTATTGGAGATCCAGGGAACCAACTGTATCAGCAAATCAGATTTCCTGACCTTTCTGGATCAAACAGACAGTAATCTCTGCCTTGTGTTTTTAAATTCTGTGAGCTGGAACGACCTACTGGAGCGGGTTTTGAAAGAAGTCAAGGACTGTCACCAATTTGAACATACCGAATTTCAGGAATACCTTGCAGCCAAGGAACTTTGCCGCCTGGGCTACCGTTTTCAATCGATCTTTGATTTGATAATCAATACCCAACTCGGGATCATTCCACCACACTGGATCGATGTACTCGGATTCGCAATGGACATCGATGCCCAGATCGTCATCCCACTGATTGCATTCATACAAAACAAGAAATATGAAGCTATAGACGAGCGTCTAATCGAAATGATCCTATCAGTCAACCCGCAACATTTTTCTCCTGATTACCAGAAGACCATATTTGATACCTGCTTCGGCTTTTATACTTATTCCGGGCATGCCTCCATGAATTTCTATCCCCAACTAGCCTTTTATTTGACCACCGACAGCATCAGTACTTTTGAACCCTTACACCCAGAGAATAAGATCAACCCATCCATTCAGCCAGTTATCGCCAACCAGATCCTGATTGTAAAAGCGCTGGCTGACCAAAAAAGGCTCGATGCCCGCACCAAAGAAAAATGGATTGAATTTTTGTGCAAATTGCTTAAAAGGGAGGACCAGAATTATCTGTTCAGCACCATATTTTATGCACTGATCGCAATGGATGCAAAAAAAGAAATATTGGCACTGATGCCCGTATTCAAAAAAAGAGAGGATTACCTCCTCAACCAATATCTATATGCCGCGTCGGAACTGCTTCCTGATCACCCAAAAGTGACCAGCCTAATCCTGGAACTAATGGCGTCCAAGCGCCACGTGGATAATTTGGAACGGGCAATCTCCAACATTTCGCAGATCCGCCCTCTCCGAAAGTTATTCCAGCTACTGACCGAGAACCACCGATTGGCCGAATTTGACACCATGCGATCCACCCATGAATTTTACGGATTGTTCGAGACCATCGGCAAGCTGGCTTCAACGGAGTTAGATACAGATATCGCTGGGTACGTCAGAGCCGCACTGGCTGACAGCCATCGCTACCACCGATCAAGGTTGCTGGTCCGTTCAATCAGCAGGATGATCATCCATTACCCTGAAATGCTGAGGTCTGTGCTCACTTACGAATATTTTTTGAGACAGATTGACG